>Ga0209284_10005581_pt1 | contig 12901 bp, 11 predicted proteins | sample FRY03_FD_187211 | JGI IMG/M metagenome (GOLD analysis project Ga0209284, IMG submission 187211) | Freshwater microbial communities from Lake Fryxell liftoff mats and glacier meltwater in Antarctica - FRY-03 (SPAdes) (version 2) | ecosystem: Environmental > Aquatic > Freshwater > Ice > Glacier... | reverse complement strand
GACGCACCCATCCCCAATACAAGCACGCATCCTCAGACATCAAACACAACCCCATTTCCGCGCCCGCTCTCAGCTTTACCCAACCGAATCTGCCCTTTCTGATTGAGGAGATCGAACGGGAGGTAGTGTAGTTGGTATTGGACGGTAAGTTCAATCCCGACGGGAACGAGTACCCCAATGTCGTTGTTGATACAGACCGTCATTCGTGGGTTCAGGATATGCAAGTGGCTGAATCGCTTCTCTTTTCTGTGTCTCACGCCCACGAATAGACGTCTGCATTGGTGCAGGGGTAGGTGTATTCTGGGTAAATACACCGGCCTGGGCCGGACCAATCGCATCCGATGACCAGTACACGTCATCGACGAAGAGATTGCTGTTGAGACTGCTGTCTGTCTCGACCCGAATCTGCAAAGAGACTTGCTGTCCGGCGTAACTGCTCAAGTCGACAGAGTGCCATCCCCAACCGCTCATTGCCTGTGGGCTGCACAGGTCAAAGCGATCGACCACATTTGTTGCATTGAGTACGACTCCACCAAAATCATAGCCGCACTCGTCCTCAGAGCCAATCCAATAGGCAAAGCGCAGGATGGATGAATTATTTGGCACTGTCACAGTTTGCTCAATGAATGCGATTTCGTCGAACTCACCACCCAGCCAGGCTGCCCAACTGCCGCTGTGGGGAGATACCGGCAGATTGTCCGTGTGGACAAGAACAGGCCAGTCGTGAAGCGAATACTCGGACCAGCCACTGCCTGGTCCCTGTTCAAAGTCACCATTCATAATAGAAGGGGCTGCCGACGCGTTGGCACGGACAAGAACAGGCAGAAGCAATTGGAACGACGTGGGCGAAATTACGGCTTGCCAGCCCAGCCGGGCTGCGGCCCAGCCGATGTTCTCACGCATTTCCAGGCGGATGGTGTGGTTGCCGGCGGAGAAGTCGCGGCGGATCGAATCCCACACCCGGCAGTCGGCGCACCAGTTGTCCAAAACTGGCGTCCCGTCCACGTACAGGCGCGCGCCGTCGTCGTGGAAGACGTCAAACTGATATGTGCCTGCCGGGAAGGAAATTGTCCTCGTCCAGCGAACGCTGAAGTGATTGGCTGGCACGAGGGGGTCTGGCGCGTCGTCGAGCCAGTCGAAGTCGATGCTGGCGTCGTCCCGACAGAGAACGGGCGACCCGGAAAGATTTTCGTTGTCCCAATATTCACCCTTCCAACCAACAATAGTGCCAGGACAGGCCGCGGTCTGCGGTGTGTTGGTAGGTGTCGGTGTAACCGTCGGTGTGGGTGCAACAGTATCGCGAAAAAGCCAGATAATAGCAGAGCGCTGATTGCCCGTGCTGTCATAGGCGGTTGCTCGCATCTCGTTCCATTCGTAATTCAGCGTTCGGGTATCTAAATCCATCTGGTAGGGTGGCGAGAAACTGTCACCCAAATCGACAACTACCTCTTGAGCAGCGTCCCATCGACTGAAATGCACTTGGCTCACGCCCACATTGTCGGTTGCTTCAACCCCTAGCCGAACGACTTCACCGCTGACGTGATAGACCTGTCCCTCTGTTACTGGAGCGATCCAAGAGAGCATAGGCGGTTCGCCATCCGGGGGTGGGGTTGGCGTAGCCGTCGCAGGCGGTGTCGGGGTGGCCGTGGGTGGTTTCTGCTGCACCTTGGCTGAGGAGGTGTCGTACCCGATTTCGGCATCTCGCAGATCGTGGACTTCGGATGTATCAAAGTTGGATTGACGGCCCTGGTAGTTGTCATTTTCGTGCAGGCTCAGCCGCACATTCTGCCCCACACGCAGGGAACGGGTGTTGTCGTTGCCTACGGCTCCCAAGTAGCCGGGGTTGGGATAGTCACCCGGCCCCAGCGCGACACACGCGCCACCGAAATTGGTTTGGGCATAGAGGATGGCCCGGTCTGGGTGGGGGTCGCAGTTGGCGGGCGGGGTGACAGTGGGTGGAGGAGCGTTGCGTACATAGACAGTAAAACCGTTGGCAATCGCGCGATCTGTGGATCCACCGGCAAACTGGTCGTTGTGATACATCCCGGAAGAACCACCGCTGTCCATACGGAGTATCTGGGAGGCCCCCCGATCCTTCAGCCACTGAGCGAGAGCAGTAACCGTCTTGCCGCCCCGGGAGATGCCGACATAAAGATAGCGACCATCCCCGCTGAAACCGATCATCGTCATGGCCCGTGTATCGCTACACCAATAGCTTACATTGCCATCGAACCACTCGCCGGAGTCAGGGAAAAAGGTCTTATCGCCCTGGGGACTGGGATTGCAGGTAGGATTACCCCCCATAAGCACGCGCGGACCACCAGCAATCGTCATTTGGCGCCTGGATTGCGCGTCGCCTACGTTGATATCCACACCATTCCCGCCGTCAAAGCCGATATTGCCCCGCACCTGCCAGGTATTGCCATAGGCTGACCAGTTGTCCCTGCGCCCGCCGTCGATGTATGTCAACCCCTGGGCGCAGTTGACACCGCCAGGGCAGTTGCCGCTGAAAAGATCCCCATTGACTACAGCCCACTGGGCGTAGTCTTGACCTTCCATACGACTTTTGATCCCGGCCAGGGATTGACGGCCACCGCTGTCGTTATTGGCCTGCAATACCCGAACGCCCACCCGCGAGTCGCGCAGATCGACTTTGAGGAAGTAGTTGTTGTCGCTGTCAAGCACTTCTACCACATCGGCCACACTGACAGGGAGAAGCGTTTGGGGGGCGGCGTTCTGCCAAGTGAAATAAATGGGTATAGAGGCAGGCACGACCGTTGCCGTGCTCTCTACTTGCGCAGAAACAGTCGGAGTGGTCAGCTCACCGTGCCCTGCATAGAGAATCTGGACTGAACGGGGCTGGAAAGACGTAAAAACGACGAGATAAACGGATATAAAGAGCGCGACCATCAACGGGTGGCGATTTACGTTTTTCATCTATGGTTGTCGTCTCCGCCCTAAACCGATGGCCGCAACGACGACCACAGAACCGATCAGCCAATTCCCGACACACAGTTGCCCCATCAGTTCGTCTGCCTGTCGTTGGGCTTCCTGCTCCCAGCGCTGTTGCTGTTCGGCCATCCACTGCTCCAGGGATTTCTGCCACTCCGCCAGTTGCCGGTCTATCCCGCGCTGCAACTGATCCCACTGCTCTGCCAGGAATCGCTCGCTGCGAGAACGGATTGTCTCCCAGGCGTTCTGCGTCTCCCGTTCAAGCGTGCGCCAGAGGCGTTGGAGGAAATTCCCTTGTGCAGGCAGGGGTTCAGGAGATGGCTCGACGATTTCAATGCCCTCTCCCGGCCCAGCAATCACAGCCAGATATTGGGAAAGCTGGCGGCCATCGCCCCGCTCGATGACTCGTCCATTGTACCAGAGTTGGGACGAGCCGCCGCCGTCGAATTTGATAGCTTCCCAAACATCCATCTGCTCGCGCAGGAAATGAGCCAGCCCTTCGGCGTCCTGCCCTACAATCAGCACCAGATAGAGCCAACGCTTATCTTGAGAAAGTCCCACTCCTGTTTGGGCAACGGTGCTGACGCAGGGGTGAGTGCCATTCATCGCGGTGCATTCCTGAATCTGGGTGTCGTCGATCTGTCCATCCCGAATCAGCCAGGGGCCGCCGCCCACACCGGTGTAAACCCAAGCGTAGGGCTTATTGCCATCATCCGCGCCGGGCGCAAACTGACCCAATTTCACTTGAAGGGGTGCGTCCCGGCTGATGGCCAACCAGGGACGAAGTACGGCGTTGTTGAGATTGGGGTCTTGTATCGGGTTGTCATAGTCACTATTGGTAGGGCCATCCAGTCGCTTACCTCGCACAATTGTCAAACCTTCAGGTCCGTGCTCCCGACTCGTAGGCTCATTTTGTGTGCCTGCGCCGTAGTCACTATCAATTACCAATGCTACGTCTTCGTATCTCTTCTGGGCAAGCGTTGCTGCTTGTTCCAGAGACATGACAGGGAAATAGTCTGGGTTGCCCGGCTCGGCGCAACCGCCGCGCACCAATCCTTTTGTAGGTCTATTCACGTCGTTACACTCGCCGAAGACCCCTGCGCGGTTCACGCCTTCAGCGATCACATATTCCAGACGCACGCCGGGGCTGTGGGTATCCACGACGAGGACGTGAATCTTGCCCGTGTCGTCGGTACAATATTCCACACCGCGGAAGCTCTGGTCGCAGGTCAGTGTCTGTCGCCAGGGTGGGTCAAGGGGTGTTTCTTGAGCGCGTACAAAGATTGGCTGGCTCCACATGAGCAGCCAGAGCAGAAGTAGAAAGAAACGACGTGGAGAAAGACGAAATATGTCTGGCACAGATCGCTCACTGTTTATGTCGAAACTGGAATCCCACAGTTTTGACATTCGGAGACGCCGCTATTGAGAAGCCTATTGCGGCATCGGCAGCAATGCAGGTTGATTTGGCTTGCCACGAATCTCACCTGACTGCCCAAATAACCACCAATGCTTTTATCCTGGCTCCCCTCTCGCTTTCGTCGGAATGAAAACCTACTGCCCGCGTTGGAATGTGACGGTATAGGTCTTCTTGGACGAGAAGAGCAGCAATGGCAGTAACAGAAGACCGATTATCGTCAGGGCCAATATGATAATCAAGCACGAGCTTGCACCGTGCTCCTTATCCTGCTGAACATCCGTTACTTTCCAACCTTCAGTCTCCATCTCTTTGATGCCAGCATTCATGGCTGATTCTGATTGATAGGTGATGACCTTTGTCTCGATCATTGATAGTCTCCTGTCTGACTAATCAGACGCTGAATCAGTACTCTATGGGGAGAGAATGGATATCAAAAAGGTAGACGCTCTTTGGCTTTTCCTTCTATGCAGGTGTCCAACTCCTATTTCAGGCGTTCCTCCAGCAGAGCAACAGCCTGCTGCAAATAATTCGCTGTTTCCCGCGTATTGTTCTCCATATCGAGCAGAACGAGGATGCTTTCGGCGGCGACCTGAAAAATGAAGTAGGAGATGGCCCCCGCAAAAACAGAAAACAACACAATCAACCACCCCAATCCACCTACAAAGGAATTCCCTGTCGCAAGCAATCCTGCCACAACGCCGATGACTGCCCCAATGGGCGAGAGAAAGGCGAGGACAGAAGCCAGGGAAGCCAGCCCACGCAGAGCACCATAACGATTCGAATCAAGCGATAGCTTTTGCTGGTCTGCTCCGCCTGAGGTGCGATAGAAGGGATCCTCTGCGTCATCAGGTTCTTCATCGGAGGGAGGCTCAACAGAGAGATTCTTCTGTTCGATGATTAGACGGTATTCGGCTGGAGAAACGCTGCCAATCGCGGTCAATTCGGTCTCTTCTACTTCGAAGTCCGAGTCTTCAGCGGGTACATATACCTCATAAACGTAGCCGCCCGATTCAACGCGGAAGAAACCACCAATCACCCCTTCGAGGGTCTGACTTTCGTTCGTCTCTGGGTCAATGTCATCAAAACGGACGAGGGAATAGGTAGCATATTTGTTTGACATGGGGAAATCCCTTGCGCTGGGAGAAACAAGTAGTCTCTCATCTACAAAGTTGGCGTATCAGATTCAGTATACGCAAAGCCAGCGTTTCTCAAAGTGGCTGATTTCCGGCCACTCTGCCCAGGTAGAGTACCGTCGTCTATAAGCGTCTCGCCGATTCCTGTTATGCTCCACACTATTTCATAACATCGAGAATCGGGCCGAAGATAGAAGTTAGCGCAGCAGCACCGAAAATAAGCGAGCAGAGCATAATGAACAGAAAAATGCCGCCAATGATAAGCGCCATCTTGAGCCAAAGTTGCATTCCGGTACGTAATGTCTCCTCATTGCGTAGGCGCTGTTCTTCTACAATGCGTTGACGTTCTTCAGGAGTCAGATTCGATGACATACCATTTCTCCTCAGTGTTATTGTACCCTGCCGGAGGCAGTGTACCTCCGGCAGCTCTTCCACATCCTCGATCCCTGCGGTCTTACGAACCCATCATCCCCCCAGCATCTCTGCGGTGAAGATGAGTGGACCCGCAATAAAGAGAATCCCACCGATGACCATAAACAATACAGGTCGCCAACTCATCTCTCCCTGCATAGCCATAATGGCCGGTGTGATAGGAGAAAAGAGCAGATTCAGCACGCCCCAGACCGTCTCCTTCTTAAATCCAGCCATAACCCCTTGCACCCAGCCTACCAACGTCAGAATCCCACCGATCACCATCAATACGATGCCCATCTTTCCATCTCCTTTTGTGTCTGATTGAATCCAATGCAGTTCATTAAAAAGTCAAGTATCGGATCATTAATTCTCTCCTCGCCCCAAGTATGAAATGATCCCGTCAATCAACCTGGCCAGCCAAGTTCCGTGGAAACCAATGCGGTATTGCGCCTCTAGTTTCTCGAAGCGGGTGAAGATGCGTCGAAACCATTTGATTCTGATGATAAAGCATTCAAGCAGATGGCGCTCTTTGTAGAGATGCTTGTCATGGCCAGGCTGTTCGTTTCGACTGGAACGTGGCGGATACCAGTTCGCAGAATCCAGTGCATACCTTCCATAAATCGACGATATGCTTCTTGTTTGCCTGCATATACATTCGGGTGCGTTTATTCTGAGCCTGAATCCTTATCTTGGGCAAGGCTTGGCTCATTCGCAATTGATGTATGCGCCAAAATGAAATATGCTGAAGAAGGTCAAATCAATAGAGTCGGGTAGCTCAATATCCTGTGTAACATCATCGCCAGTGACATATGTATCTTGCGTGAGCTCACAGTCCTGCGTTTGGGTTTCGAATTTGAATTTCACCACGAGTTCATAGCTACCTTTAGCCACATTATGGAATACGAACTGCCCGTTAGCATCAGTCTGTGTTTGCTGCTCTTTTCCTGACTGACTATCTCTCAAAAGGACAGTCCTGTCAGGGGCAGGGGTATCGTCCCTTGTAAAAGTTCCCCGAATTGTGTTTCCACAGGCTGTAATGAACACTGAAACAAAGAAGATAAACAGAAAGAAGCGAAGCCTACTGAAAAGGTTGCTCATGATTGTTGCTCCTTATAGATATTCGATGCCCGTGATGAAAACAGTTTACCTCTCTACTCACTTTTAGAGGTCCGATAGGGACTGCGATGCTGCCAGGTCGGACACAACGACTACGGACTCATTGACATCGAACGAATTCTACAACACTTTGCCCGAATTTGTCCCTCAAAACCCTATCATCTTCCTATCCAATTCTTGCGCTTTCCTCCTCCAACAATCTGTGCTATCCTACACCCACGGTTCATTCCATCGCCCTATCCATCGCCCTGCGAACCACCCATGCCAAACCGTCGCACCACCCCTGTCGATCGCCAGGCAGCGTCGCCTCTCTCCCCGCCGGAGTCCCTCTATCAGGACGTGCTGCGCGCCCTGCAAGGCTGGCGCAAAGGCTATGACGACGGTTCGCCACCTCTGGCCGATCTCCACCTTTTCCAGCAGGCCCGGCGGCAGTTGGACGCTCACGCCGATCCCCGCACGCTGATTGTCCATATTCTGGAAGAAGGGCTGCGCCGGTTGGCCGCCGACAATGCCCAGGCCGCCGACCTCTTGCGCAAGCGCTTTCGGGAAAATCTCTCCAGGCAGAAGCTTGCCAAGGATCGCCACTGCTCCGTCTCCCACCTGGACCGTCTGCAGCACAAAGCGGTTGAATATCTGGCGGCAGTCATCGACAGCGCGGAGCAGGAGACCCAAGCCTCCACACTCGCTACCCGCGTTCTGCGGCGCGCCAATCTCCGTATGCGTCTGGACCTGGCCGTGGGCCACGACCGGCTTTTCGGCGTGGACGAACCGCGCGACGCTCTGCTCGCACGGCTGCTCCATCCCGGCCCGCCCCATCTGCTGCTCGTGGAAGGGCTGGGCGGCATTGGCAAGACCGCGCTCACGGCCGCCGTCCTGCGCCACCTGTTGGAGAGCAACGCCTTTGATGACGTGGCTTGGGTCACTGCCCAACAGCAGCGCCTGCTTTTCAGCGGGGAAATTCGCCCCGTCTATGCGGCCGCCGCCACTGTCTCGGACGTGGTTGCTTCTCTGGCTGACCAACTCCTGCCCTTCGAGGAACGCCCTCTGCCCTTTACGGTGGAAACTATCCTGCCGCGCTTGCAGGCCCGGCTGCGCAGCCAGCGCTCTCTGCTGGTGGTGGACAATCTGGAGACCATCGCCGAGATCGAGTCACTGCTCTCTGTCCTGGGCAGTCTGGCCGACCCGACCAAATTGCTCTTTACCAGCCGCGTCTATCCGCGCACAGATGCGCCCATCCACCATCTGGTTTTGCCCGAACTGGCTCGCATCCACGCCGATCAGATGGTACATTACCTGGCAGATCTCTCCGGGATCGAAGCGCTGGCGGCTGCCGACGAAGCAACCCTGGCCGGGATCTACGCCGCCATCGGCGGCAATCCCCTGGCCTTGCGTCTCTTTGTCGGCCAATGTCACCGCCACAGTCCTGCTGCCGTGCTCTGGGCTTTGCGCCAGGCTCAAGGCCGCACAGAAGAACAACTCTTTACATTCATCTACTGGCACGCCTGGAATGCCCTCGACGAATCGGTGCGCGATCTGCTCTTTGCCCTGGACCTGATCCCGCCCGCAGGGGCCGACCCCACCTACATTATCGAGAGCAGCGGACTGGACGAACGGGCCGTCCACGATGGGTTGGCACAACTGGTGGATCTGAATCTGGTGGAACACCGGTTGAACCAGGCAAGCCAGAGCCGCTACGCCATTCACAGCCTGACCCGCACCTTCCTGCACCGGCAGGTGTTGCGAATGCGCAATGCGGAATGCGGAATGCTACCCGAGCCGGTAGCGTTAGCGCCCGCCACATACGGAACCCGCAATGGAGAATGAGGCTACCGACCGCTATCGCACCCGCTACGCTGCTCTTACACAGCGTAGCCTGGACCATCTGCTGGCCCAGGCCCAGGCGTTGGGCGATCTATCGCCGGATGCTGAGACTCACAACCGGGCGCTGCATACCCTGCGCCAGAGCTTGGCCCAGGACGATATCTGGCGTGCGGTGCGGCCAGTGTTACAGAAGTTGACCCCCCGCATCGAGCAGGCCGGCCATTGGGCCGAGTGGAGCGACCTGCTGGAGGCAGCTCTGGCGCGTAGCCGCCGCGCGGCCGATGCTGGCGCAGAAGCCTTTCTGCTCTACCATCTGGGCATTCTCTACCGGCTGCAGAACCGCTACCCCGCAGCCGAGCAGGCGCTGACCGCCAGCGCGCAACGCTACTCGGAATTGGGCGACGCTGCCGGTCGTGTACTGGTCCAGGGCCGCCACGCCTATCTGGCCTGGACCCGGCGCGACTTTGGCCGCGCCCGCCACCTGGCCGCAGAGAGTCTGGCCCAGTCGGACGAACAGCCGGAAAGCGGCGACGTGTACGCCTACGCCCATCTTGTTCTGGGTGCGTTGGCCTTCGAAACGGGCGACTGGAGCGAGGCGCACGTTCGCTTTCAGGCCGCGCATCTTCTCTGGCAGCAGCACGGCAACCGGCGCATGGCCGGCACGGCTCTCTACAACCGGGCGCTGGCCCTGCAACAGATGGGGCGCTATGACGAGGCCGTTGTCATCTACCGCCAGGCCATCGACCTGCTCCACGCCATTGGGGACAACAGCGGCTGGGCCATTGCCCACATGAACCTGGGCATCCTCTACCGCCGGCAACAGGCGCACGACACGGCCCTGGAATGCTATCGCCGGGCCGAAGAGGTCTTTCGGCGCATGGAGAATCGGCTGCTCCTGGCGCGCGTCCACAACAATACAGGTGAGGTATACCGCGACTTGGGCCGCTGGGAGGAAGCTGAACGGGCCTATCGATTCAGCATCGAAGGCTGGCAACTCCTGGGCAATGTGGCCGAACAGATCAACACCCTGGACAATCGAATCGCCTGCCTGCTGGCGCAAAATCGCTTCAGCGAGGCCCGCCACGGACTGGATGAAGCATTTCGTCTCCTCAATGAAATCGTAGACGATCCAGCCCACAAACGGCTCTCGGCCACGCTGGCTGACAAGCAATTTAAGAATGAATTCGGCTTCTGACAGAGAAAAGTGCCCTCAGGCACTCGATTTTTGAGTCGCTGAGGCGACTTTTCGCTGTCAGACGCGGGATTTATCCCTGCTGGAGATGGCCGGGAGTGAAGATCAACCCCCGGCCAGCAAATCTCCGGCGACCTATCCGCCCACGTGGGGACTGTCACCATTCGGCAGCAGCATAGACGGCGACCTTACCGCAACAAACCCTACGGGCATCGCCCACTGAAGCTGGAGCGACAGAACGCCAGCGACAAACAAAAGCACGAAGAATCGGTGTACACGAGTTGTAGCCATGACCAACGGGTCTCCTTTTGGATAGGAGCCAAGTCGGGTTTGGAGATCTCCCGCCGGATGGGCGGCACGCGTGCTCCCCAAACGTGGCATCTCGATTTTGTGGCGCAGAACAGATGGCCTGTCCATCCTGCGTACTACTATTGACTAAGAGCCGGCACAGCCCTTACATCTTTCATCTTAGCAAAAATTCGTTGCGTGTGTGGCAACAAAGCATTGCAACGCCTGCAACAGTGTGCAACAGTTGGTCGCGCAACGCCCACAACTTCTTTTTGCTACGACTGAACAGCAATAAGGACATATACTTCTCTAAAAATTTCCGCGTTGCCTCCGCGCTCTTCGCGGTGAATTGTTTTCTCCTTCGGTGGTACTATGCCAGAAGCCAACAAAGACGAATTCGCTCGGCTGCTCCATCACCAGTTAGAAGTGCGCCATATGAGTGGGCGTGAACTGGCCCGCCGTTTACGCGTCAATGCCACGACAGCAGCTCGCTGGCGCAATGGGGAAAATCTGCCGGAAGACGCCGAGACGATTCAACGACTTCTCGATATTCTCGGCGTCCGCGGCAAGGAGGAACGCCAGGCTTTCTACGACGCCGCGGGCTATCTGGTGCAAGACCAGTCACAGCCCGAACCGACGCCCCAACCTTTCCTTCCGTCTGTGCCACCAAACAAACCCAATCCTCTGCATTCTGGGCTGGTTGCGCCTCTTTCTTCCCGAACGCCCAGCCGTCTTCTTGGCGTTGGGCCGTGGCTGTGGTCGGTTCTTTTCGTGCTGGCCGCGCTCATTTTGATCGCCGTTTTTGCCAGGCAACAGCCACCTGTGGATGACGCGCCACTGCTGGCAACCGTCCCTGTCTCCACCCCTGCGCCAACCGCCAGGGTTCTGCTACAGGAGAGCGCAGCGCCCTCTACACCGGCGTCATCGACTCTCTGCGGCGAAAGCGCGCGCCGGACTGCGCCCCCCGCCAATCGCTTTCTGCGCACCGAAGGGGTGAGCGCTTTCACCGCGGAGAACACAGATGGTCTGGTGCTGAGCGACAGCGTGCGCGCCCTGGCTGTCGACGCCCGCGGGCTGTGGATTGGCTATTTTGCGCCGCCCTACGGCATAGGCCACTACGACGGCGACACCTGGGCCGACTGCACGGGCGGCCTGGATTTCCCAGTGACAAAAGTCAATGCGCTTGTGATCGATGGGGCGGGACGAGTCTGGGCGGGGACGGAATCAGACGGGGTGGTGATGTTCGACGGCGCAGTGTGGCAACAGTTCACCACAGCCAACGGCCTGCCCAGCGAGGGCATCTTTGGGTTGACGGTGCAAAAGGGATCGAACGGAGAGGAGCGGGTGTGGGCGGCCACGTGGGAAGGGGTGGCCCGCTTTGACGGCGACCGCTGGTCTGTGCCCTATTCGGTCCACAACGGCACGCTGATCAACAACCACATCCACGCCATCGACTTCGACGCCGCCGGCAATGTCTGGATTGCGTATGTCAATCAAGGCGTCAGTCAGTTTGATGGGCGCGAGGGGCGTTGGATTCACTACAAACGGGGACAGGGCACAATCGGCGGGGATGAGATGCGCGTAATTTTGGTGCGTCCGGCGAGGAGCGACGTGGGAAAAGAGGAGGCGGAATCCGTCTGGTTTGCCAGCGGGGATGGAGGAGTCACCCGTTATACACAAGGCGTGTGGACGGTCTACACCACAACCACCGGGTTGCCCAGTCTGGATGTCATCAACCTGGCGCTGGATGGCTATGGGCGGGTGTGGGCGGCGACCGCTGGTGGCGATGCCTTTTTTGACGGTACAGGCTGGCAGCAGCGCACCCACCTGCTCACAAAAGCGATTGCCTTTGGGCCAGACTGCACAGATTGTCCTTTTGACGCCGACGACATTTGGACCGGTACAAACGGGAGCGGTGTCACCCATTCCGGCCTGCCCCTGCCCGATCCAGCTATCGATCTGCTCGGCGTGGCCGTGCCGGCTGTGATTGCGCCGGGCCAACATTTTCGGCCAGAGATTACTGTAGCGCCTCGTTCCCCCTATCGGCTGGAACCTGGCGATTTTCTGGCCCATATCGATGAATCAGAGGCACAACGCTTTGGGGCGCATCCACACTTGGCCGTGACCCAAATGGTAGAGCCAGGGCAGCCCTTTACCTTCATCGACTACGACCTGCCTTTTGTCGCCCCCAATCTACCCTCCGGAGAAACTACCCAAATTTTTACGAGTACCTGGCGGCTCTGGATGGAGAACCGCTATGTGGGGCCAGTCATTCCCATCTCTTTTACTGTGACCACAATAGATCAGAAGTAATCCCAATCCCCTACTTCTCAGCGCGCCACCGCGCATACGTGCCGCTGGGCAGCATCCGGCCCGACTGTTCGGGGATGAGCATTTCGCCCTCTTCCACGCGCCCGCCGCGCCCGTCCACAACTTCCAATACTTCGTTGCGCAGGGTGGTGGGGGTGAAGCCGGGGGTGTGGCAACTAAGCAGGAGAAAGAGCGCGTCTGGGGCCAGAATCTCTTTGCAGGCTTCCAGCAGAGGCATCAGATCGTTCTCAATTTTGA
>Ga0209284_10005580_pt1 | contig 12903 bp, 11 predicted proteins | sample FRY03_FD_187211 | JGI IMG/M metagenome (GOLD analysis project Ga0209284, IMG submission 187211) | Freshwater microbial communities from Lake Fryxell liftoff mats and glacier meltwater in Antarctica - FRY-03 (SPAdes) (version 2) | ecosystem: Environmental > Aquatic > Freshwater > Ice > Glacier... | reverse complement strand
CGAGTCCCTCACAACCCACTCCGAGGTACCCTCTATGAATGAAATCGTTCATAGATAAGGTTTTTTCCTTTGTGCAGGACTTGTGGTTTCGCTTAACAGTCCCCAAGCCACTCCCACCTCGTGTTGATGATCAAGGTCAACCACTTCCTCCTTCTACTCCGGAGGAAGCCAAAAAAACTCTTCGAGCAGTCATCACAAATTATGTCGCCGATGGCTGGAACATTGAGATCGAGAATGATTTTGAAGTTGTTCTTGGAAAAAAAGCAAAGTTCCAATGGGTAGGAAAACTAATCATTTTCTTAGTATTGCTTTTGCTCTTCGCCCCTATTGGTATTTTTTACCTTATCGTTGTAATCGTCAGAGGCGTTACAGCAAAACCAGCGAGGTTACGTATCTGGATAGATGAAGAGGGGCGGATTCAGCGGTCGTAATTACTGCCAATTAAAGTAAAGTGAAGGTACGACGCATTTGCCCGGTATTTTATTCTTTCTAGTTTTATTTCTTGACCTTGTAGCCAGCCGGACACTTTGGCTTTACTTCCGTTACCTTCTTAGTTAATTTCCCTTTGACGCACATGATTGTTGTTCTCTTCTTGGCGGCAGCAAGAACTGCTGCTTTTGCGTCTGCTTCTTGCTTAGCTTTGAGATCTAGTGCGGCCTTATCAGCAGCTGCCTTCTCTTCTGCTTCTTGCTTGGCTTTTAACTCTGACGCAGCTACTGCATCTGCTTCTTGCTTCGCTTTAAGTTCAGCAGCAATTCTCAACTCTTCTGCTTTAGCAAATTTTCTTTGTTTATCCTCGGCGACAAGTAATTCGGCTTCTTTGATTAATGCCAGGTAATTGTGCGCCCCAGTAATTGATGTCATGCCACCCTCGTCACCAAATTTTGCTCCTTCGTAGCAATTAGGTATTCCGGCTTGGGCGCCACCTACTGGGCCGAGGTAGTAACGAGTGTTTCCCTTTTCAGCGAAGAATCCGGCTCCTGAATCTCCATCACATACCGAACCGTTTTTCTCTGAATTAGTAATTCCATAATTAAGAATTGTTTGAATCTGAAGGACAAAATTCTTGTAATAGATTTTTAACTCTTCATTGCTTATTAAGTAACTTGTCATTTTGCGTGGACTAAGAGTTCCGGACTGATTTGGATTTCTTTGAGATGAATTTTGTAATCCATAGCCGACCCTGTAGATGGAAGTCTTATCCTTGATGAATCCAGCCATATCAGACTCGCTGGTGATAATAACTTGATTTATCATTGGGATGCTCTCTTGCAAAATCAAGATAGCAAAATCATTTTTCCGCGTTCGATCACTTTCAGTTCTAGGTATGTAAAAAGGATTAACGAGTACTTTCTTAACTCTGTATTTCTTTTGACCATCACGATTTCCAATTCCAGGTCCGTAAACGAAATCCTCTCGCTCCCAATAAGCGATTTGCTGCAACATCGTTACATGTGCCGCGGTAAAAACGAGTCTGTCTGAATACAAGAAACCTGAAGAGCCATAAATATCAATGGCATTTGGGTCGCCGGTTGCATCAGTACCAAATTCAACTGAATGGGCGGGTAAGGCAGTGTTTAAAAACTGACTTAAAATGAGTAATAGAGAAGATAAGAGAACAATTCCCTTGATTCGCATTCGAAAACGGTAGTAGGTTTATCAATCATGGTGAGATCTTGACCAGACCTAATATTCAAATTAGAAAGGTTTTAAATCATCCATTGAACTTGTATGACTTGGCCGCATACAAAATCTCGTACAGCTTTGCGAAGTTCTTTGAGTCTTGGCTCTCTGGGTCAAAGGGAGATTCTTGGGGACCCTGAACACTTAGAGCCATCGCTAACTGCTTCCTGATTTTGGGCGAGGGATCAGCAATGGTGGCGGTATGTAAGCGCCTTGAAATTACTGAAGTTACCTTCGCAGTCAAACTACCTTTAACTTCTAATTTACAACTGCGGTATCGGCGGTCCTTGGAGCGCTTGACTTTGTAGAGCCACCAAGTGCTGAGCTCACCATGAATTGCGAGTAGGCCGAAAGTGTCAAGAAGGTCGGGAAGTGATCTTCATCTAGACAAATTTGGCGAAAGATCGTGACCGCATCTTCGAAACGATCATTTTTCTGGCGTTCGATTCCGTTGATGATGTCGAAAATGATCTGCTCAACAAGACTGCGGGTTATGTGAGTTCTTTCGCGAGTAACCACCTCATAACGAATCCACTGCCAAATCTGAGATCTACTAATTTCTGCAGTCGCTACATCTTCCATCAAGTTTTCGATTGCTACCGCACCAGTTCCGCGAAGCCAAGATTCAATGTAGAGAAGCCCAACAGCGACATTTGTTCTAAGGCCCGCATCTGTTACATCTCCACCGATTGATTGAATATCCAGTAGTTGATCCCGATCGACGTTGACATCATCGCGAAGACGGTCAACTTGATTCGGTTTAGTTCCTAAAACTGCATCAAATTCAGCCTGGGCGATCGGAATCAAATCTGGGTGAGCCACCCAAGTCCCATCAAAACCATCTGCGGCCTCCCGCGCCTTATCAGTGGAGACCGCTTCTAGAGCGCGATCTGTAACTTCCTTATCTCGGCGATTAGGAATGAACGCGCTCATTCCACCGATTGCGTGAGCTTTTCGCTTGTGACAAGTTGAGACCAAAAGCTCTGTGTAGGCGCGCATAAATGGAACTGTCATAGTTATCTGTGCGCGGTCTGGTGTTACAAATCTCTTCCCCGAATCGGCAAAGTTTTTTATGATCGAGAATATGTAATCCCAGCGCCCAGCATTTAACCCAGCGCAGTGATCGCGCAGCTCCCATAGAATTTCTTCCATTTCGAAAGCTGCTGTAATGGTTTCAATCAGTACTGTGGCTCTAATAGTTCCATATGGAATTTCTAAACGCTCTTCGGCATAAGTGAATATGTTATTCCACAACTCCGCTTCCAGGTGTGATTCGATTTTCGCCAGATAGAAGTACGGACCCGCACCGCGCGCAATCAACTCTTTTGCGTTATGGAAGAAATAGAGACCGAAGTCAACTAGCCCAGCAACACTCGGGCGAGCCCGATCTTCTTGGTCAACAAAGAGAAGATGTTTTTCAACCATATGCCATCCGCGTGGACGCATAACAATGGTTGGTGCATTTTCGTTGGTAATTGTGTAAATCTTTTCACCTGAATCAAATGAAAGTTGTCTGCGGATAGCATCAAAGAGCGAAATTTGTCCGCCAATGATGTTCTCCCAAGTAGGACTCGTAGCATCTTCTAAATCTGCTAACCAAACCTTGGCGCTTGAATTCATGGCATTACAAGTCATTTTTGGATCAGTTGGCCCAGTAATTTCTACGCGACGATCTTCGAGTCCTGGTCCAGGTCCTGCAACAAACCAACTGGAATCCTCGCGAATGTGGCTCGTTGCTTTCAGAAATGTGGGCTGACGGCCGTTTGAAAAGTGTGTCCGATTTACTAATCTGTGTGCAAGCAAATCACTTCGAGTGCCTGAGAAGAGTTCGTGCAACTCTGTCACGAATGCAAGAGCATCCGAAGTCAAAATCTCGTTAAAGCGTGGATGAATTTTACCTGTAATTGTGATGTGTGACATTTTCTTCTCCTTGTAATAACTAAAAATTAGTGAAATTGTTTGTTTTCAGTTGATCCGGCTAAAGCCAAGGTTGCACTATTAGGATTGAGCGCAGTTGAGATCGCATCAAAGTAACCGGTCCCTACTTCACGCTGGTGCCTGGTTGCTGTGTAGCCATCTGCTTCGCTAGCAAATTCGGCTTCTTGCAGTTCAACATAGGCACTCATTGCGCGAGTTTTATAACCTTTTGCAAGTGTGAACATTGAGTGATTAAGTGCATGGAATCCAGCAAGTGTGATGAATTGGAACTTATAACCGAGCGCAGCTAACTCCGATTGAAAAGTTGCAATCTGCGCATCGTTCAAGTGGCGCTTCCAATTAAATGATGGAGAGCAGTTATATGCCAACATCTTGCCAGGATATTTTGCGTGAATTGCTTTTGCAAAATCTCTAGCAAGTTCAACATCTGGCTCACCAGTTTCAACCCACATCAGATCTGAGTATTCGGCGAATGCCAAACCTCGAGTGATAACTGCTTCTAGACCTGGCTTAACTCGGTAGAAACCTTCGCTAGTGCGTTCACCTGTTGCATATTGCGCATCTCGGGGATCGATATCTGAGGTAATAAGTTCGGCTGCGAGCGCATCAGTGCGAGCAATAATTAAAGTTGGAACACCTGCAACATCTGCAGCAAGTCGCGCCGCATTTAAAGTTCGAACATGTTGCTGTGTTGGAATTAGCACTTTTCCACCTAGGTGGCCACACTTCTTCTCTGATGCGAGTTGGTCTTCCCAATGAACTCCTGCGGCACCTGCTTGAATCATTGATTTCATTAACTCATATGCATTTAGCGGCCCGCCAAAACCTGCTTCAGCATCGGCGACAATTGGTGCGAGCCAATCAATGCTCGCCGGGCCTTCGACGCGCTCGACTTGATCAGCTCGCATTAGCGCATTGTTGATTCGGCGGACGACAGCTGGCACCGAGTTAGCTGGATACAAACTTTGATCTGGATAGGTATTGCCCGAAAGGTTGGCATCTCCGGCAACCTGCCAACCGGAAAGGTAGATCGCCTTCAAACCGGCTTTAACCTGCTGGACCGCTTGGTGTCCCGTGAGGGCGCCAAGGGCTGCGACCCATTTCTCGGTGTGGAGCAAATCCCACAGGTTTTCAGCACCACGACGAGCTAGCGTAGAATCCTCGGTAATCGAGCCACGCAGGCGAACCACATCTTCAGCGGTGTAATCACGCTTGATTCCCATCCAGCGTGGGTTGGTATCCCACTCTTTTTGCAATTCTTCTGCGCTCTGGATGTTGCTCCCGATCTGGCTCTTCATTATCTCTCCCTTGATTTAAATGAAAAACAAGGGTTTTTGCGCCCCATGCTTGAATATGTTGAGTATTGAGCACTCCGAAGGCATTTGTATGACTTTTCCAACAGAATAAATCCAATATTTCTGTTCTACAGAACTTCCCCTATTCTGCTGTGGATGCAAGAATTAATTATGAGTGATTTAGAGAAAGAGTTCGATCCGCTAGTTGTAGGTCGGCACATCCGAGATCTGCGCACTAAGCAAGGCATGAATCTTGACGTGCTTGCTCGTGCGATAGAGCGTGCACCTTCGCAAGTTTCGGCGATTGAAAATGGGAAACGAACTCCACCAATTCAACAACTTCAAAAGATCGCACAAGTACTCGGTGTTTCGTTAAATCAACTTTTAAATTCGGAAACTCTAAGCGAGCGAACTGCTAACGAACTTGAAATCGAACGAGCCCAACGTGCTGGTCTGTATGCATCGCTCGGTTTACCAGATGCATTTATTGGTAAGTCTGTGAGTAATAATCTGGTTGAGATAATTTTAGGGCTTCAACGCGAGGTAGAACGATTGCATTCGCAGCGATCAGCAACTCCTGAAGAAGCGCGTCGTGTAAATTTAGAACTTCGTCAAGAGATGCGAAAGATAAACAATTACTTTCCATATTTAGAAGAACAAGCAAAAACTCTCTTGGCCAAAATTGATCATAGTTCAGGTCCACTTTCAGAGCGCTTGACAGCCGAGCTCGCAAACAAACTAGGTTTCAGCTTGCATTACGTTCAAAATTTACCTGCCTCTACCCGAGTCATCACGGATGAGAAAAATGGTCGAATTTACTTGCCCGTGCGACGTGAGGGACGCGATGCGCGTACTATCTTATTACAAGCGCTGGCAGGTCATGTACTTGGTCATGAGTCTCCAAAAGATTACAAAGATTACTTATCACAACGCGTTCAATCAAATTATCTTGCGGGAGCGCTTTTAATGCCCGAAGCAAATGCTGTTGAATTTCTGCAAAGCGCCAAAATGAAGCGAGAGCTTTCCGTGGAAGATCTACGGGATTACTTTGCAGTCAGTTATGAGTCCGCAGCCCATAGATTCACAAATCTAGCAACCGTTCATCTGGAGTTGCCAGTGCACTTTCTTAAAGTTCACGAAAGTGGAGCTATTTCTAAGGCATATGAAAATGATAAAGTCACGTTCCCCTCTGATGTTTTTGGCTCAGTCGAAGGGCAAATAGTTTGCCGAAATTGGAGTGCCCGAAAGGTTTTCACCATTAAGGATCGTTTTACTCCGTATCATCAATATACGGATAAACCTATTGGCACCTATTGGTGCACTTCTAGAATTCAATCCACTGCACAGGGTGATTTCTCAGTCAGTGTAGGAACAAACTTTGAGTCAGTTAAGTATTTTCGTGGTAGAGATTCAAGTATTCGCCACAAGTCATACTGTCCTGATGCCAAATGCTGCCGTCAGGCACCGGCGGAACTTGAAAGCAAATGGGGCAAAAAGATCAGGCCAACACCGCGATTAAATTCCAGTTTGCTTGCTGCAATTCCTCAGAATGGGTTTTTAGGTATAGAGCATCGAGAAATCCTCGAATTTCTCGATGCACAATTGGATTCATGACTTATATTCTAAAATGAACTTCCGAGATTTAAATCATCCATTGAACTTGTATGACTTTGCCTCATACAAAATCTCGTACAGCTTTACAAAGTTCTTGCCATCCTGACTCTGCAGTTCAAAGCCCGATTCCTGCGGCCCCTGAACAGATAGCGCCATCGCTAACTGCTTGCTGATTTTGGGCAGAGAGATCCTGAACCGTAACTCGCTCGGAGATATCTTTCGGAACTTTCATCTCGTAGGACATGACCTTGGCTCTTGCAAAACTCCAGTAATCGAAGGACCGAATTCGTTACCCCATTTACCTGGGGTAGAAAAGCTTCGGTCACGACGGCTATGCGAAGCTTAGGGCGAGTTAGAAGCTCGTTCATGTATGCAGAGTGGCGGGCCGATCGTTCCACTCTCTATTTTTTAGGTTACGCATTGCTGAACATAGAGTGAAGTAGTTGTTGAGAGTTGAGAAGTTTCTGATCGTCCCCACTTTTTACATTTTGCTCGTTTTAGAACCTCTCCTAACTTAATTCGAGCCCCTTTTCAGCTCTGCCCACTAGGGTTTCGCACTGGAGGTTTACATGCCGCTGTGCCTTAACCCAGAATGTCAGAAACGAATACCTGAGAACGCTGTCTCCTGCCGATTTTGTGGCAGTACCGAAATCGCTCAGTTTGATTCATACAGTAAGCAAGAGGCACTAGCTGAAGAGTTTACGATGGAAAACTTGCATAAGGTTATGAAGAATTCGAAGCCAGCTATTGAACGCACCATATTGCCAAGTGGTGGCAAAGGAAGCCGAAAATCTCGAATTACCGTGCGCTTGCATTATGTAATAAGAAAGATCTTTTCACGTTAAATCTTTTTCGAAAACTAATTTAAACTCCTACAAACTCTATTTTTGGAGTATCTCCACCCAGCGAAGTAAAAGTCGCAATAACCTGCGGCAAGGAATCTTTGATCTCAACTGCAGCATTCAAGCCCGCCGTGCCGGTTACTCCTTGTGCACCAGTTGTCCCCGACAATAAGCCGACTGGTCATGCGAAAAGAACGGTACTAAGACTGAATTTCAAAGATGTTTCTATTTACAAATTTCTCTGAGAGTTAACGGGGGCTAATCGGCGTTGCATCGCTGTAATAGCTGCTTCAAATTCTGGTGAGTCAATCTCGCTCTTCCATCGACCAGTTGAAGCGTTATCAGCAGTCATCTTGGTCTGGTGAAATTCACGCATTGCTGGTTCATCTTCAATGCCTAGAAAATCTAGAATCTTGCCATATGTCTCTTGTGGTTTATTTGTTACTAAATCCTCTAAATGGATAGTTAATTGCAGGTGCTTGGGCACTGATTGCAAAGCACTGTGATCAGCTTTTAATCTGTTTTCAATCCATTCCACGCCTTCCAGCGCGGTCGTTGGTCCCCAGTCTTTCTTGAGCAATGAGGCAATCACATCTCGTGGATCGCGCTTCATCACAATAAAAAGCGCATCTGGCTTTACTTTGATCAAGCGATGGGCATAGGAAATATTCATTGGGGTTGTCTCGGCCCAAAACTTTTCGCCTTTGTGATCGCTTTGACTAGCGATGAAATCATCTAGAAAGCTTTGCGCAGCGGGAACAGGATTCTTGATCAACTTCTTCTTGTGCTTTTGAAGTAATGATGAAAAAACTTCGCGATCCATTCCGGCATGAAGTCCGGGGCCATGCGGTGCAACGGCATCGATCTTCCACCATTTTTCCCAAATCTTTGCTTCTAATTCAGTAAAGCGTTTTTCGCGCTGGGCTTGAGCTGTGAATTTTCGCTGGCGGTACGTGCGGTAATGAATGATCGAGACTGGTTCACGCTCTTCTTGATTTGATTCCATAGATCCAAATACAAGATCTAGAAACCCGCCACGATTTGCAAAGAACTTTATTTCAGTCGGGACACTAGTTCGGATTTGGGAGTGAGTATTGAGCAGATCGCCCAAGACCGTTGTTCCACTTCGGCCGGTACCCCCAATAAAAATAGGTGTTGGTGCATGCGAATTCTTGGCCATAGTGGCAATGATAATCAACGCTCTCCAATGCAACCCAGAGAATTGCCGAAGTTTTCTGAGAACTTGAAGTGAATCTGCCTAGTCTTTGAAAAAATTGGCATAGCTACAACTTTTCTGGGGCAATCACTCTTATGGTTACGAAATGAGCATTCGTTTTATACCAGTATTTACTGGCGGAACAGGGCGCAGCGGCACGACGATTGTTGCCAATATGTTATCTCGGCATCCGGAGTTTCACACAAGTCTACCTCGTGAAATTAAATATCTCACTGAGCGAAAAGGTCTGATTGATTTTAACTTCAAACGTCCAATGAAAGAGGAGCGTTCTCTAAAGGAGTTTCGTGCTGCTATTGCAGGTAAAATTTTGCCATTTACAGGTAAAAGTAATTTCCAGATATTTTCAGATCGATTATTTGGTAAATGGTGGAGTGAAGTTGGTAAAAGTGGAAATACACGTGGATTAATTCAAGGAATTGATTTTAGAACTCTTGAAAATGCACTTGGTAATTTCAAAGAAGAGTATAAAGAAAATCCTTTGTTTGCCTCAAGAGAATTTTTCTTCACAATATCTGCGGCTCAGATTAAGAGTTCAATTACTAAGTTTTTTGCTGATACGACCCCAACAAATATTATAAATGCAAAATATATTCATCAATTATTTCCTGAGGCTATATTTATTAATATGGTTCGAGATGGTCGTGATGTTGCCAGTTCAGTTGCAAAAGAACGTTGGGGGCCAAATACTCCTCAATCTGCCCTGACTTGGTGGGAAAAGCGGATTGAATTTGGGTACCGTTCATTAAAACAAATTCCTACAGCTAATCAAGTCACCATACGCTTAGAAAATTTAGTTACCGATAAGCGAGAAGAAACCTATGAAGAGCTTTTGAATTTTTTAGGACTTGAAGACCATCCTAAATTACATAATTACTTTGACACAGAAATGAAACCTGAAAAAATGAACGCGGGTAGATGGCAAAAAGATGTTTCTAATCCCGTGGAATTTGACAGAAAATACCAAGAGATTATTAAGCGCTTAGAGAGCAAAGGGATTTCTATCTAAAGCTAGCCAAGAATGATTCGGTAACCGTTTAACACCACAATCATTAATCCAACGGCAATACCTAGTTTTTTGCGGGGAATTTTAACGACCAGTCTGGCCGCGATCGGTGCCATAAGAACTCCACCAATTGCTAATCCCCCGACAGCGTTCCAGTCGATATTTAAACGGTTGAAGTTAACTAAGAAACCAACACTAGCCGAGACGGCAACGATAAATTCGGCAGCACTTACTGTTCCAATAATTTTGCGTGTTTCAATTTGCGTTGTGCTCATAAGTGTTGGCGTAACGATGGGACCCCAGCCACCACCACCTGAGGCATCTACAAATCCACCAGTTAGGCCTAAGTAGGATAAATAGCGTGGATTTTTTATCTCGACCGTATTTTGGCCAGCTTCAAATTGAAAGATGTTGCGGTACAAAAGTAGGAATCCAAGTAAAAGCAGCAAAGTAGAGATGAAAATCTTTGCACTCGATAAATCGATAAACGATAAAAACGTTGCGCCGGCAAAGGCGCCAATTCCACCTGGTATGGCTAACTTTAAAAGCACGGCCTTATCAATATTTTTAGCCTGCCAGTGCGATGCACCCGATGCCAAGGTTGTTCCGATTTCAGCAAAATGTACTGCCGCTGATGCAACCGCGGCCGATGTACCAAGCGTAAGTAAAAGAGTAGAACTTGTTAATCCAAAGCCCATGCCTAAGGTGCCATCGATTAGCTGGGCGATCGAGCCAGCTAATGCAAAGAGCATGATGCTCATAGAAGTTTTGTCAAAATCAAAGCCACGTTCTCTTCAATTTCCTTGCTGCCATCTAGTACTAGATCGGCATTTGTAGGTCGCTGATAATCCTGTCCCACACCCGTGAAGTTTGGAATTTCACCTTTGGCAGCTTTTGCATACAGACCCTTGGGATCTCTTTGCGCACATAATTCCATAGGGGTATCCACGAAGACTTCAATGAATTCGCCATCTTCAAAGAGTGATTTAGCGCGTTGGCGATCAGTTTCAAAAGGGGAAATAATGGCAACGATTACAACTAAACCAGCATCTACTAATAGTTTTGCAATTTCAGAGGTACGACGAACATTTTCAGCGCGATCTTCTTGAGTAAAGCCAAGATCTGAGTTAATGCCAGATCGCAGGTTGTCACCATCTAGGACATAACCATGTATACCCTGCCCAAAGATTCTTTTCTCTAGCGCGTTGACAATAGTGGATTTACCCGATCCAGAAAGGCCAGTGAGCCAAATGACTTTGGCCTGCTGACTCTTTTGGGCTGATCTAACAGCTTTATTTACCTCGTACTTTTGGGCAAAGATATTTTCACCGCGGCGAAGTGAGTGATTAATCATGCCGGCGGCCACAGTTCTAAAAGTTAAGCGATCAACCAGAATAAAGTTTCCAAATTCACGCGATTGCTTATATGGCAGCAATGGCAATGCGATATCAGTTGCGATTTCAACTGAGCCAATTTCATTTACCGCTAGCGTTTTAGCTGCCGTATGCGCACCTGTGTTTACATCGATCTTGTGGGTAATTCTAGAAATCGTTGCTGGGGTTTGTGTAGGGCCAGAGATAAATAGGTACGAGCGGCTGTGGATCATCGGATCCACATCTAGCCACACAATGTCGGTACTAAATCGATTAGATGGATGTAGCTCTTCACTTTCATGTGCAATCAAATCACCGCGGGTTGCATCTACTTCAGGCTCTAGCACCAATGTAATTGCATCTGATTCTTGGGCAGTTTGGATCTCTTCTTTATACGAAACGATCTTAGAAATTACCGCACGTTGATCGCTAGGGAAGATCTTGATCTTGTCCCCCACGTTAAAGCTACCCAGATGAACAGTTCCGGATACGCCGCGAAAATTATCGGCCCGTGAAATCATCTGGATTCTAAGTCGTGGTGAAACATCTTCGATGTGTGCCGGGCTCCACTGCTGGATCGATTGCAAGAGGGTGTCTGCCCCATACCAAGGCATATTGGTACTTGGCGCAACCACGTTATCGCCAGCAAGTGCGCTCATTGGGATGAAGATGACATCTTCTAGTTGCATGCGGGTTAGCGCCTTTTGCACCGTTAATTTAATTTCTTCAAAAACAGCTTCGCTAAAATCCATGGCATCTAACTTGTTAATTGCCACAATCACGCGGCTAATGCCCATCAGCGAACAAATAGTTAAGTGGCGCAAAGTCTGAGTACGCACGCCTTTGGTTGCATCGACTAGTACCAAAGCGATGTCGGCACGCGATGCGGCAACGGCCATGTTGCGGGTGTACTGCTCGTGGCCAGGTGCATCGGAGATAATTAAACGTTTGCCATCAAGTAATGACATCGAACGATAAGCAACGTCAATGGTAATTCCCTGTTCACGTTCTGCTTCAAGGCCATCTGTTAATAAGCTGAAATCAATTTCCCCGGCTGGAATAGTCGATCCGCTGCGTCGAACTTTCTTTGTGGAATCGATGGTGTCGTGTGGGATGCTGTCGGTTTCTACTAACAAGCGGCCGATCAACGTACTTTTACCGTCATCTACGCTGCCACAGGTTAATAATCTAATTACCGATCTCTCCATTAGAAGTAGCCCTCGGTTTTTTTCTTTTCCATTGAATCTTCATTTGCGCCATCAATTAAACGGGTTGCTCGCTCGGATAGTTTCACTGCAAATACTTCATCAACAACTTCTTGCAAGGTAAGCGCATTAGATACAACGGCGGCCGTTAATGGGTAGCAACCAAGAGTTCTAAAGCGAACTTTCATCATTTCTGGAACTTCACCAGGATTTAGTGGGTATCGATCATCGTCGACCATAATTAACTGTTCACCGCGTCTAACTATGGGACGCTCTTTTGCAAAGTACAACGGGTTAACTTCGATATTTTCCTGCAAGATATAGCGCCAAATATCAACTTCAGTCCAGTCTGATAATGGAAAGACTCGTATTGTTTGTTTTGGCGCCAAACGAGTGTTGTATGTTCGCCATAATTCTGGTCGTTGATTACGTGGATCCCATTTATGGCCATCATCTCGCACCGAAAAGATTCGCTCTTTCGCCCGGCTCTTTTCTTCATCGCGCCGAGAGCCACCAATTGCGGCATCAAAACCATGCGAATCTAAGGCCTGGCGCAACGCGACAGTATTCATAACACGCGTGAACTCCGAGATGCCTGCATCAAAGGGATTTATGTTTTCCCTAACACCTTCTTCATTAGTGTGCACGATCAATTGTGAATTAGTCTCCCGAACAATCTCATCTCTAAATGTGATCATTTCCTTAAACTGCCA
>Ga0209284_10005579_pt1 | contig 12903 bp, 12 predicted proteins | sample FRY03_FD_187211 | JGI IMG/M metagenome (GOLD analysis project Ga0209284, IMG submission 187211) | Freshwater microbial communities from Lake Fryxell liftoff mats and glacier meltwater in Antarctica - FRY-03 (SPAdes) (version 2) | ecosystem: Environmental > Aquatic > Freshwater > Ice > Glacier... | reverse complement strand
TGCTTTCGCTAACTTTCTTTCATATTGTTTTGTGTATCTATTATTCTTAAATTTGATTCCATCCGATGTAATAGCAAAGTCTTTTAACCCTAAATCTATTCCACAAACTTTTCCTGTCTTTTCTTTTGGAATATATTGTTCTTCTGATAGAATTGATACAAAATATTTGCCAGTCGGTGTTTTACTTAAAGTGCATTTACCGATTTCACCTTTTACTTCACGATGAACATTTATTTTAATCCCTCCTTTAAATTTTGGTATGTAAAGTGTTTTATCTTCCAGTTTTGCAAATTGTGGGACAGTAAATGTATTTTTATTTTTCCTTGACTTAAATCTTGGAAACTTAGCATTGCCTCTAAAAAAGTTCACATAAGCGGTATCTAAACATCGTAAATCAAACTGCAACGATTGACTGTTCACTTCTTTAAGCCAATTAGTTCCTTCTTTTTTCTTTAATTCTGTAAGCGTTGCTGCCTGTGAATAGTAATTATCTGATTTTTTACTTATCTGATACTGTTCTTTTCTTTCATTTAAAAAGTGATTGAAAACGTATCTGATACAACCAAAGTGTTTATCCAAAAAAGTTTTCTGCTCCTGTGTTGGCTGTAATTCAAATTGATATGTACGAAATATTGTTTTCATATATTAGTAAATAGTCTAACATTTTGTAAAAAAATAGTTTATTTATGTGAATCACTATCTTTTTTGTAAATATTCCCATTCATTTTGAAAAACATTCACAAAAAACTTCGCTACTATGTCTAAAAAATCTAATTACATCAGCATAAATCACTCTAAACATTACTTAAAATGTCATTTAATCTTTGTTTGCAAGTATCGTAAACCAATGTTAGTTGGTCCGTTAAATGATGATATTAAGCAAATCTTCTTATAAATTGACCTAGATAGCTACTTACTATTCATAGAACCAATCACGAAGTGTATTCAGCAAAGATACTCGTTTTTTAAAGTTTACGTCGAACAGTAGATTGACTTGCCACTTCGAGCATTTCCTGCACACGGGGTATCAATGAGCTAGTAGAATAAAGGCGAATAAATTCATTAATAGCCTGAACGTAGGCCTCTCGCCCCTTCAATTTTCCGATTATAAAAAGACGAAGAAGGGCAAACCTGTCCACCATAGAATCATTTTGATACATGGCAAGACCACTTTCAATGTCATTCAGAGCGTCACTATACTTCCCTGCTGAGTACTTGTCAAAAACAGCTTCGTAAGCCTTCTTAGCCGAAACTTTACCCGTGGTACTAGCTAACCCTGAATTGGCGTTTTGTTCCTGACTAACGAGGCGAGCGTAGGTAGAGCCAGGATATTCAGCTAGTAATTTTTGCTTCCACACTGACCGCTCTGCATCCGAACCTTCCAGTGTGAGGTATAGTAAATAGTACAGCTCCTCCCGATAGACAGTGGAGGGAAATTCGTTTAAAACCCGCTTAAAAGACTCTACAGCTTTCTTAGGCTCATCAAGGTCAAACCGATAAATTTTGCCCAGCTGATAAAGCGCTTTTTTCTTTCTTTTCTGAGAATTTGAAAAAGCAGAGTCTGTCAATGGGATATTTACTTTCAACTGATTTTTTCTTAACTCCCAATCCTCCGAACCCTTCGTTAGTCGTGTGGCGGGCATTAGGCCGGTTGGGGAGGCAGAGTTCGCAGGCTGGGTAGACGATGCAACGGAGGTTAGGTTTGCGAAAGAAGTATTTTCTTTACTAGACCTCCGCCAATTGTCTTCCAAAGAGCGAGTACCCCATATACGCCGGAATTCTACCCTACCCTGATTAATCAAAAGTGGATCATACAGTTCCCAGCGACGTCCATTGCCCGATAACGATGGTGTTCCAAGAGATGCTACCGGGCGATTCATGATCGCTAAATCTTGCTGGACTTTACGTAGGAGTTGTTGCTTTTCATCTTCCTCCGCTTCAATAATAACATCCATTTTTCTATCAAGTGCAACAGGGTTCATCTGCGCAAGTACTTGCAAACTATCTTCGGTGCGTACCACGGTAATTTGGGCAACAAACTCGTCGAGTGCCTTCTTTCGGTCTGCTACGGTCTTATATTCCAATGATTGTTTGGGGAGTAAAACCAGAGCGCTATCATAGTAAGCCTGCGCCATTTCATAATTTTCGAGTCGGTCATAATGAATACGGGCTAATTCCAGATAAGTGTAAGGTACTTGCTGAGTGTTGGAAGTTGCTACTGAAACCGATTTCCGTAAATACCCAATGGCATCCGGAAACCTTCCTCTTCTTTCGGCCAACAAACCCATTGTGTAATAGATACGATCTTTCAGGTCGTTATTCTTCCGGTCTTTGAGCATTTTTTCAAAGCCTACCTTTGTCAAATCTACACTAGGGTTTACCAGAACCTGATTCTGAAGCGAATTCATACTGGCAAAAAACGATAAATCGTAAGAAGGGTTATTTTTGTTTACGTCCCTATAATGTTCTTCGGCCAGAGCGTACTGGCTTATACGATCATAAAGTTGCCCAGCAATAAAGTGTAATCGAGCCTTTTCTTCTCCTTTACTGACAAACGGGAAAGTCTGTTCTAAGATAGCTACGGCGGTGAGGTACTCCTCCTGTTGTTGATGAATGTTTGCCTTAGCGAGATAAAAATGCCGGGTTGCTTCCTTGGTCAATGGTTGTTGGCGTAGGTATTCGGCCACATTAAGGGCATTGGAATAGTCCTTCTTTTGGGCGTAAGCTCGCATGAGCCAAATTAGGGCAATATTCTTATCGTCTTCGTCTCGACCATTAGTAAACACGTACCGTAAAGCCTCTACACCATCATCATATTCTCCAAGGTACAGGCGAGCTTTGCCAATCAAGGTATAGCTATCATCCAACCACTTACTATTTTGATGTTTTTCGGCAACAATTGAGGCTTTTTTAATGGCGTTTTCAAGTTGGGGCTTTACACTCAACCCTACGGTTGAGTCCAGCGGCGTCAAAATAGGCAGCAATTGATTATAATTATCCTTCCAGGCTTTCCGCATCGTAGATTCGGCTAACTCGGTTTCAGTACGGGCTATGTAGTAAGCATTATATTTAGCGGTGAGATTATGAAAGGCAATACTACCGGGACGAGTGCTGAATTGGGAGCAACCGAAAAAAATACTAGTAAAGAGTAGCCATAAGCAGCTACGTAGTAAACTATGAACAGGGTTAGTTTGCACAAACGAGTAATTTCGTTCTTTAAAATGAGTTATTTTACGTAATTCTAAAACGTCTTAACGGGTAAATCCGTATCGAATATAGTGCCATTTACTCGATATTGGTTTATTATCGCCCAAAATCAATAACAACGCCTTACTCAACACGATGGAAAAGCCAGAACCAGATAGGTGGAAAAAGATAGAAAAACAATCTAACTCCTACGCCAAGTACTCAGCGTTGGCTTTCCAAATGCTTGGCACTATCGTGGGTTTTACTTACCTAGGATACCGTATTGATAGCTGGCAACAAAGTAAAATACCCGTGTGGACACTCATCCTTTCATTAGGCTCAATAGCTGCTTCACTGTACATGTTCATAAAGGGCAGCACAAACGACTAATTCTGGTGGGAACAACTTCTCAGAAAAGGGTTTTCTACACAAAAAGTGATTACCTTTGCGGCTTGGTGAATTAAGACAGTCGAATTTTACATTTCATGCTTCGAAGTATAGTCGCAACTTTCATTCTGGGAATTGCATTTTTTTTAGCTCTCAAGTATCAGCTTGATTGTTGGTTTCACCCCAAATTTGGCTACATGCTTGCCTTTTTTCTTGGGGTTTCATTCCTCTTTCATCGATTGATGGAGTTTGGATTCAAGGATAAGCGTGATAAATTCGTTGAATTCTACCTCTCTACCGTGGTTGCCCGACTAATTCTTTGCGTAATTTTCGTTGGCGTTTATCTATACCTAGAAGTTGATCAAATCGAAGTCTTTATTGCCAACTTTTTTGCACTCTATTTGTTTTATACAATTTTTGAAATCTACGGTTTGTATCGTAACTTGCGCCGCGATTCATAACGCCTAGTACTTACTTCTTTTATGTTTACATCTATCCGTCGTTTTTTATCTCTCGCACTATTCGCTGCGGTATTGATACCTACCACTTTACGTGTAGAAGCCCAGCCAACCCAAGAGCACAGCAAGATTGTCCAAGAAATTAACGAAATCGAGCATGAGATTGAAAGTAATCTCGAAGAGCATGAGGAAGAATTCGATATTGGTGAGATGATTATGCATCACATTGCTGATTCACACGAATGGGAGTTTGCCCATGGTGTTATTCTCCCACTACCCGTCATTCTTTATTCTGCCGATCACGGACTTGAAGTATTCTCTTCATCGAACTTCCACAATGAGCAGCACGAATACAATGGCTACCACCTCGAACATGGTGATTCGGAGCATATTGTGCCGCTTGATGAGTCCCGGACAATATATGACTTTTCAATTACTAAGAATGTTGCGTCAATGATTGTCAGCGCAGTATTGTTATTGGTAATATTTCTTAGCGTTGCCAGTGCCTACCGAAAGCGCAAAGGAAAAGCCCCACGGGGTTTTCAATCAGCCATGGAATTACTAGTACTTTTTATACGGGATGAAGTGGTAAAACCGAACATTGGACCTAAGTACGAGAAGTACCTCCCCTACCTTTTGACTTTGTTTTTCTTCATACTTATTAATAACCTATTGGGGTTATTGCCGGGTGCTGCCAACGTAACCGGTAATATCGCTGTTACGATGACGTTAGCCATCATCACCTTCATCATCGTACACATTAACTCCAATAAGCACTATTGGATGCACCTTGTAAAGCCAACGGGCGTTCCCATCGCTTTGCTTCCTATCATGATCCCAGTGGAGATTGTGGGTGTGTTCATGAAGCCTTTTTCTCTAATGATCCGGCTTTTTGCCAACATGACGGCGGGTCACATCATTCTGCTGAGCTTGTTCGGTTTGATCTTCATCTTTAAGAGCCTGTTTGTTGCCCCGGTGGTATCCGCTTTTGCTCTATTCATGAACTTCATTGAAATCATGGTAGCCTTTATTCAGGCATTCATCTTTACGCTACTTTCATCGATGTATATTGGTAGTTCTATTGAGGACAATCACGAGGCCGATCACGGACATTAATTTATTGCAATCTTTTGTTTTTATTAATTCTATATTTTCTCTAAACAATTACAAGTATGTTACTTCAAATTTTGCTTCAAACAGCTGAACAAAGTGGTACCGGTCTAGCAGTAATGGGAGCCGGTATCGGTGCTGGTCTAGCCGCTATCGGTGCTGGTTTAGGTATCGGTCGTATCGGTGGTAGCGCTATGGAAGGTATCGCTCGTCAGCCTGAGGCTGCTGGTCGTATCCAAACTGCCATGCTTATCATCGCGGCTCTTATTGAGGCAGTAGCTCTTTTTGCAGCGGTAATCTGTCTGCTTATTTCTTTCAAGTTGTAATTTATTGCAACCGGAGCCGATTCTGTTTATCACATTAGGTAATGGGCAGAGGTTCGAAAAATTGACCCGTGAGAGCATTAGGCTCTCACGGATTTTTTCAAAAGATTGAGTTCCTAGTCGGAACGCAAGAAATTACAAGATCTTACAACTAATCAGAATCCATAATCATGGCATTACTAACTCCCGCAATCGGACTTATATTCTGGATGTTGGTGGTATTTTTACTGCTGGTTTTCATCCTACGCAAGTTTGCTTGGAAACCCATCATTGACGGTTTGAACGACCGCGAAAAAGAAATTCAGGGAGCTTTGGACATGGCCGAAAGCACCAAAGCTGAAATGGCCAAGTTGAAAGCTGACAATGCGAACCTTATTGCGGAAGCGAATGCCGCACGCGACAAGATCATTCGTGAGGCAAAAGATGCCTCAGAACGCATGATCCTTGAAGCCAAAGACAAAGCAATTACCGAAGGTCAGAAAATGATTGACAACGCCCGCGAAACTATCCGCAACGAGCAGCAGGCTGCTATTGCCTCCATGAAGAAAGAAGTGGCAACGCTGTCTCTCCAAATTGCTGAGCAAGTACTTGGACGTGAGTTGAACGATAAAGCATCACAGGAAAAACTTATTACTGAATTAGCTTCTTCAGCACGTTTGAACTAATTCTTTCACAATTCAAGCCCAACTAATATGTCAGTAGGAACCGTAGCCTCTCGATACGCCAAATCGCTCATCGAATTTGCTGAGGAACAGAAAGTCGTGGAAGAAGTATATCAGGATATGCTGTTGTTTAAGCAGGTTGCAGAAGAAAATCGAGGAATAATGCTTGCTCTCAAAAGCCCTGTTGTTCGTCACGGGAAGAAACTGGCTATTCTGAAGGCAATTTTCCTTGATAAGGTAAACCCAGTATCTTTTTCTATTTTCAACATTATTACGAAGAAAAACCGGGAAGCTATTTTGGATGCCATTGCAGAAGAGTACGTTGTTCAATACAACAGCTACAAAGGAATCCAAAAGGCAACTGTTATCACCAGCGTACCTCTTACTGCTCCCCTTCGGAAGCAATTCAACAAAATTGTTGCCGATGCTACCGGGAAAACCGTAGAATTGGAAGAGAAGATCAATGAAAAATTAATTGGCGGATATGTTCTCCGCGTAGGTGACACTCAAATTGATGCTTCTATAAAGAGTCGTCTAAACGCCTTGAAATTAGAGTTAGTTTAACTAAAGAGTTTACTTTTTATCTGTATAATTTGAAAGACTTTGCGGCTTTGCGGCAAAGTCTTTTTCTTTGGGGAAGTACCAATATTTTTATATTAACCTACTCAGATCGTAGCGAATGAATATACTGGAAGAAACCCGTAAAATTGATATTCTACAAGTCGTTCAGGACGTGGGTCTGATGATCCATGATCAACGGAGAATCCTTTGTCCATTCCACACCGAAAAAATGCCATCGCTATATCTTTACCCCCAAACGAATACCTACTATTGTTTTGGATGTGGTAAACATGGTGACGTTATTCATTTTTACGCCGGACTAGGCCAAATAGAATATAAGAAAGCGATGCATGAACTCGCTTTCTTATACGTACCGGGATATATACGGAAAGGGGCTGCCCCGCCCAAGAGGCAAATGGTTCGCCCGGAAATTCCGGCGGATCACCTTCCAGATACCAAAACTTACGAATACCAGAAGCTGCACACAGAGATTTACGAAGCCTTTGAAGAGTTTTGCAAAACGCAGGAAGATTCTGAAGTCTCGAACCAAGGGTATGCCTATTTGAAACAACGAGGGTTTCAGGACTACACCCTTCGCAATTTTGGCATCTTTATCATCAAAGACTACCACATTACTAATTACTACCTTCGGTCGAGATTTAGTCTCGCCGATCTGCGGGCAAGCGGAATGTACAACGACAAGGATAACCTGGTGTTTTATAAACACTCGATCATTATCCCTTATTACAACAAGGGAAGGATTGTGTTTTTACAAGGCCGGATAATCGGCAGTCCTGTTGATAAGACGCCTCGCTATCAGTTTTTAAGCGGAGTTCCAATCCCGTTGTTCAACAGCGATATGCTGCTCAAAGTACGTACGGGAAAGGTTGTATACCTGACGGAAGGAGCATTTGATTGTATCACGCTCGTGCAGCAAGGCCATCCGGCTGTAAGTTTGGGCAGCGTTACGATGTTCAAAAAAGAATGGGCCAAGTTTTTCCGAAGGTTTGAAATATGCTTTTGGTTTGATAATGACACCGCCGGTCAAAATGCAACTAAGGCGTACCAGACTATCTTTGAGGAGGCAGGAATTAGTGCCCACCAACACAGTGTAAAGGAAGGCTTTAAAGATATAAATGAGTACTACACCAAAAGAGATCAGGGTTTACTTGACTAGAATCTTCTTCAACTCCGTTACGTTACCGATCAGTATTAAGTGATCTCCGGGCTGCAATTCATGTTCTGTATCTACTTCTAATTCCAGTTTTTTAACCTTGCGGGTATAGCCCAGTATACTCTTTTCATTTTTAACGTGTACGTAGGCAACTACCTTTAAGGCCGAGGATCTGGTCAAACCAGTTTCGGATAGCTTTTTATAATAAAACTTCTGGGGGATGCGGAGCTCCATCATCGCAGATTCTTCACAAATCTCGTAAGAGTTTTCAAGTTGGGGTATGGTGAGCCGTTTGGCTACTTTTTCGGCTGAGTCCTGTTCGGGTAATAATATTTCGTCCACGCCAAGAGCCTCGATTACTGTTCGGTGGACATCGTTAAAGGCTCGTCCAATCAGCTTTTTTACCTTCATCTGCTTCAATAGAGCGGTAATCAACACCGACGCCGCAAAATCCTCTCCAATAGCTACCACCACAATATCCATATCCCGAAGGGGGATAGTATTGAGGTTATGAATATCGGTGCAGTCCATACAGACCGTGTGTGTGATACGGTTTTTAAGCGTATCAATCTTGTTCATATCGATATCGGCGCCAATCACTTCATGCCCCATGGCCGTAAGCCGAACCGATAGCGTGGCGCCAAAATTCCCTAATCCAACAACAAAAAATTTCATGTACTTCTAGTTTATAAATATTGTTTCGTTCGGATAGCGGTAGTTGATGGTCCTGACCTGCCGCACAAAGGCAACAAACAAGGTAAATGTACCAACCCGACCAACAAACATTAGAAAAATCAAAACAAACTTTCCTGCATCGGAAAGCAAAGGCGTTATACCAAGAGTAAGACCAACGGTACTAAATGCTGAGAAGCATTCGAATGCCACCTTTATAAGTTGCTTTTCCGGCTCTAATACAGTAATGAACAGAATCGCAGGTCCAATTGCTAATAAAGAGAGCATAATTGTAGAAAATGCACGACGTACCGACTCGGTTGGAATTTGACGTCTTCTGTATTCAACCCGATCCTTTCCTCGCGCCAGACTCAGAATATTAAGCATTGCTACCGCAAAGGTAGATGTCTTGATACCTCCACCCGTAGATGCCGGGGAGGCCCCGATCCACATCAAAAGCAGGTAAATAAGCACTGTGGCAGGTTGCATCAACGACATATCAAAGGTATTGAAGCCAGCCGTCCGGGGCGTAACCGAGGCAAAAAAAGTAGTCATTACTTTCCCGAGTACTGAATCATGATTTGCCAGAATACCATGATTTTCGGTAATGGAAAAGGTAACCATACCAACGGTGAGCAAAATAAATGAAGTAACAAGAACTAGGGTAGTATTAATACTAACCGTACGTGGTAGATGCCTTATGGGTTTTCGGTCAAACAGCCACCCAAAAATTTGACGTAGATAATGTATAGTATAGTAGTAAAAATCTGTAATAATGGGAAAGCCAATGCCTCCGATCAACACGAGGATGCAGATTACAAATTGAAAATCATATTCAGTAGCGAGATAAGTATTAAATAAACCGCCAGGAATGGTTGAGAATCCGGCATTACAAAAAGCAGAGATGGCATGAAAAATAGAGAAACGTAGCTTTTGTCCCGAGGTACCAAATGCCGCATCTCCCACCGTCAGGTAGATGCAGGCAACACCAATTACTTCTACCAAGAGTGTAATCACGATGATCTGGGCCAGCGACTTGAATGTATCACTCACCCGTTCGGCCGTTACAAAATCCTTTAAGAATAGTTGATTTTCGATCGAAAAGCCTCCTTTATACAAGTAGCCAAAGAAGCTGGTAAATGAGAGTATGCCTAAACCGCCAAGTTGAATTAAAATCAGAATAAAAAACTTCCCCAACCGTGTAAACTCCGTGGCTGTATCAAGGGTACTCAATCCGGTAACACAAACTGCACTAACGGAGGTAAAGAGAGCGTCGGTAAAGGAGATTCCGTTGACAGTAGCCCGGGGTAACAATAACAAGCCGCAGCCCATCAAGGACAGTAGCAAAAAACTGATCACGAAGGCCAAGGCCGGGTTAAATCTCTTGGTATAAAGGAGTAAGACTTTACGAGAGGAGTCTAGCAGAATAAGAACGAAGCATAGTATCAGACTACCATAATAGGCATACGATTTATAGTCTGGTTTGAGCTGGATAGCCGTATACTTATAGTAACAGAATATCGCCAGGAATACTACGGGCAACCATTGTAGAATCTTGGGAGTGATCCCATCTTTGGGATTTAACAGATTCCGGAGGCCGAGCGTAACAGTAAATGCAGTGAGATATATCAGGTACATCACGGCAAAGTAGATATACTTGATAAAGTGGGGGAAGCCCACATCATAGGCCACCAACAGGAACACAAACAGTCCCAGATAGAATGAGAAATCTTCAAAAAAGCTGTGTGATTTTCGGAATAGTGTGTTGCGAAACTGGAAATTAATCCAATATTTTTTTCTTCTTTTCATTGATTAATTCTATCAGCCAACTTAGTCTTATAACGATATCCACTCCTGCGACTTCCCTCAGTATTGCAGTTTTTCAATCCCTGGTGTAGGCTTCCAACCAAATTTTGGCTCAAAATGATCCCAAATAATTTTTGATAGATTAGTCAATAACACATATCCTTCATTATCAGGCTTCCATCGTTCATCCTCCTGACTCTTTGTCGTGACACAATATACATATTCTCCGTGCGGTGCGTGAACAAATAGCACTTCGGACTTTGCCCGATTGACCGCCCCGTTTTTGGCGGCAACTTTAACCGAGGGTGGTAGTTGAGATAGCCCTTGCCCATCCCAAAACTGACGACCCATGTACCGATACATCCGTTCGCTACTGGCAGGATTTATGACCTTCCCTGCCCTAATCAAATGCATAAGCGTGGCCATTTCTCGGGGAGTGGTTTGTCCCCAGCCAAATACTTTCTGGAAATTTTCTCTCCCTTGCGTTCGTGAATTGAACCGGGTATTGACAAAGCCTTGTTTTTGGAGCCAATCATTAATAATTATTCCCCCACCAGCAAGTGACTGCAACCACAAACTACCGGTGTTGTCCGAAAGGCTCGTCATCAAAAGTAAGAGGTAACTCAGGGGAATTTGGGTGTCCCTAAGTGAACCAACAATGCCATCATCATAACGTAGCGATTGGTCATAGGTCAGTAATGTATCATAGGCAAAGATATCCTTCGCAATCTGATCGAAAACACCGCACATAATAGGTATTTTGACCATACTCGCCGTTGGAAAGATACTATCCGCATTAATTTCAACGCTCCTACGGGTTTTAAGATTATACACATAGACACCGACCTCTCCTTTAAATCCTTGGATAGCTACTTCTACTTTTTTTGTTAGTTCCTTATCTACCTTTTGGTTAGTCGTGTAAAGATAAAGCTGCGCATTTACAATCTGAGTAAAACATATACTTAAAATAATGGCTAGGTAAGTAGCTGACAGCTATTAGCTTGTAGCTGTTACCTTTTTGTAAATATTTGATATATAGAATATTAGCCAGTAATTTGACTAAATTAATAATACAAACTAATTATGCATTAGTACTTACTTCATATTAGTTAGTTGATGCGTTGAAGTCTGAGTGCTGATTAGATTTGTGGTCGATATTAGTCGCCGTAAAGATACCAATTGCCAATAAATACCGATGCAAGAATGCTTTTTGTTAAGCGAATCAACCTCTTTCAAGTGATTAGAATTTTAGTATTAACCCTTTTATAATTCAGTACTATGTACCATTCCTGGTTAAAACTCCATTTTTAAGTAAAACAAAAACGCTCCATGAAGAAATCAATAGTACTTCTATTAGTGGTATGTACCTACTCAACGATAGCACAAACACCCGAAAAAGATCGCTGGAGTAATGCCAAGGCAACTACCTGGTATGCCAAACAACCCTGGCTTTTCGGCTCGAATTATAACCCGGCTAGCGCGATCAATCAACTCGAAATGTTTCAAAAGGATAGCTTTTCACCCGAAGGAATCGATAAGGAACTAGGCTGGGCTGAGGCGCTTGGGACAACCACCGCCAGGGTTTATTTACATGATTTACTTTGGGAAGATAAGGAAGGCTTTACTAAACGCCTGGATCAATTTCTTGATATTTGCGCGAAACACAAGATTCGTCCAATGCTGGTACTTTTTGATTCTTGTTGGGATCCTTATCCTAAAACAGGTCCCCAACGCGCCCCGCAACCCGGTATTCATAATTCGGGATGGGTTCAAAGTCCCGGAGCCGAAGCTTTGACCGATGTTTCGCAGTACCCACGCCTTGAAACCTATGTCAAAGAGGTGATTGGAGCGTTTGCCAATGACTCCAGAATATTAATGTGGGACCTGTGGAACGAGCCTGAAAACACCAACGATAACAGCTACGGAAAAAATAATCTCAATCAAGAGCCCACCAAAAAGCCAGAAATCGTTACCCGACTATTACCCTACGTATTTCAATGGGCGCGCTCCGCACAGCCTACTCAGCCTCTGACCTCAGGAGTTTGGAATTTCCCTCGTAACAAGGATATGTCTAACCCAAACAATTGGACTGAAGTTCAAAAAACACAGTTAGAAAATTCGGACATAATAACTTTTCACCACTACTCCGATGCAGCAGCTTTTGAACGAGTAGTACAACAATTAATGAAGCTAAACAGGCCCTTAATTTGTACTAAATTTATGGCTAGAGGTCCTAAAAGCCTGTTTCAAACCCACCTGCCCATCGCAAAAAAGTATAGCATTGGAATGATTAATTGGGGGTTTGTAGCCGAAAAAACCCAAACTTATCTACCCTGGGATAGCTGGCAGAACCCATACATCAATGGGCACCAACCCGATGTATGGTTTCACGAAATCTTGAAGGCAGATGGTAGCCCTATTGATCCAGTAGAAATTGGGTAGTGTAACAGAATGTATGCCGTGATTAGGCGGCGTTTTTGTGCCAAATGTAAGCTTTCATCATCCCATAATGCATATCGTCTTTTTTGGAAAAACAGATCGTCTTGCGAGCCAGCCGCTTAATA
>Ga0209284_10005578_pt1 | contig 12903 bp, 12 predicted proteins | sample FRY03_FD_187211 | JGI IMG/M metagenome (GOLD analysis project Ga0209284, IMG submission 187211) | Freshwater microbial communities from Lake Fryxell liftoff mats and glacier meltwater in Antarctica - FRY-03 (SPAdes) (version 2) | ecosystem: Environmental > Aquatic > Freshwater > Ice > Glacier... | reverse complement strand
ATAATCTGGTGTTAGTGCACGCTTTTTTACTACTTTGCTCATATATCTTTGCACTTGAAAGCCTAAATATAGATATAAACTATTAATTATCAACTATATGTAAGTTTATCAGCAGACCCTAAGTAGATAAGTAACCCCATCTGTAAATTCTAAAACAACCTTGTTTTTCGAAAACGATTTTATTTCACAATTAAATTTTACAGGAACACCAATATCATCAATCATTTCTAAAGTGATTATATCCTTATCAGTTATTGTATAAGTTCCATTTAAATTATAATTTCCAGATAGATTACTTTCAGTACTAATTGACACTATCCGCTTTGTTTCCCTGTCTTCTCAAAAACATAAAGCCTTGATGTAATCATAGTCTCATCAGCAGGTAATAATTGTTCATCAATTGATTCTAATTTCCACTTCCCGTTTAAATGATTATTTATACGGACTTCTTTTGAACAAGAAGATAAAACAACAATGATTAATAAAAAGGATATTAGTTTCATACAAGCTATTTAAAGGTTATTAAAAACAAAAAGCCCAGTCGTTAAACTGAGCTTTCGTAAGTAGCGAGAGAGAGATTTGAACTCTCGTCCGTCAGCTGACGGATATGAATCCTTTCTATCGAATAAATCAATTTATATTAAAAACAAAAAGCCCAGTCGTTAAACTGAGCTTTCGTAAGTAGCGAGAGAGAGATTTGAACTCTCGACCTCAGGGTTATGAATCCTGCGCTCTAACCAACTGAGCTACCTCGCCGTTTGGTTTTGAGATTGCAAAGATAGTAGTATTTTCTTTTCTTCCAAAAAATAAAGAACTTTTTAGGTTAAAATATTATCAACCCTTTAATAATCAAAACAATAAATCAAGGAAACTTTGGGAATTTTTGAAAATCTGGTTGTCTCTTCTCTAAAAATGCATTTTTTCCTTCTTGCGCTTCTTCAGTTAAATAATACATTAGAGTAGCGTCTCCAGCTAATTCCATCAAACCGTGTTGACCATCTAACTCAGCATTAAGACCACGTTTAATCATTCTTATAGCTAATGGACTTCTTGTCATGATAGTATTACACCATTCAATGGTCGTTTCTTCTAACTTATCAAAAGGCACTACTTTATTAACCATTCCCATTTTCTCAGCTTCTAAAGCTGTATATTGATTACACAAGAACCAAATTTCACGTGCTTTTTTCTGACCTACGCTTCTTGCTAAGTACGATGAACCAAAACCACCATCAAAACTTCCTACTTTAGGTCCTGTTTGTCCAAAAATTGCATTTTCTGAAGCAATCGTTAAATCACAAACAACGTGAAGAACATGCCCACCTCCTATTGCATAACCATTTACCATTGCGATAACTGGTTTAGGCATAGAACGAATTGCTTTATGTAAATCAAGTACATTTAAACGAGGAACCCCGTTTTCTGAAATATACCCACCAATACCTTTTACATTTTGATCTCCACCAGAACAAAAAGCCTTATCTCCAGCACCTGTTAAAACAATTACGCTTATATCGTTTCTCTCTCTACAAATATGCATAGCTTCTAGCATCTCCATATTTGTTTCAGGTCTAAAAGCATTATACACCTTTGGTCTATTAATGGTTATTTTAGCAATACCGTTAAAGAATTCAAACTTAATATCAGTATATTCTTTAATCGATGTCCAATTATAATTTGTCATGAATTGTGAGTTTTAATACAAAAATACAAAAAGATTTAATTCTAATTTTTAGACTTGTAATGTTTTTGAAAGACAAATTAGATTACAATTTCGAACGTTTTATGATTTATTAAATTTAAAACAAAAAATGAATAGATTAAACATTGCACTTATTTGTCAATTTAAAAAGAACACAGATGATACGAGAGTAAATAATTTCAAAGTTAATGAAGTTGCTAAAAGCTTTTTTAAAAGGTTCAAATAATTTAAATCTTTTCTTACTATATTTGATTTTTCAAACATAATTACTCAATAACAAAATGGCAATTCCTAAGAAAGAATTAGAATTCAACCAAAATGACGATATAATGAGATTAAAAATCTCTGAATTAGAAAGAGAACTTTCTGAAATATATCTTGGAGGTGGACAAAAAAGAATTGAAAAACTACATAGTCAAGGCAAACTTACTGCTAGAGAGCGAATTGACCTGTTATTAGATAAAAATAAATCTCGTTTTGAGGTTGGAGCGATTGTAGGCAAAGGAATGTACGAAGAGCATGGTGGATGTCCTTCTGGCGGGGTTGTAGTTGTTATCGGTTATGTTTCAGAAAAGCAATGTATTGTAGTCGCTAATGACGCTACAGTTAAGGCTGGAGCTTGGTTTCCTATCACAGCTAAAAAGAACTTAAGAGCGCAAGAGATTGCAATGGAAAATAATCTACCAATTATCTATTTAGTAGATTCTGCTGGAGTTTATCTACCATTACAAGACGAAATTTTTCCAGACAAAGAACATTTTGGAAGAATATTTAGAAACAATGCAATGATGAATTCTCAAGGAATTGTTCAAATTGCAGCGGTAATGGGGAGCTGTGTAGCAGGCGGAGCTTATCTTCCTATTATGTCAAGTGAATCTTTAATAGTTAATAAAACAGGCACTATATTTCTGGCAGGATCTTATTTAGTAAAGGCAGCGATTGGTGAAACAATAGACAATGAAACGTTAGGAGGAGCAACAACTCATACTGAACTTTCAGGTGTTTGTGATTATAAATCTGAAAACGATGAAGAGTGCTTAAAAACGATTCGTAGTTTAATGGATAAAATTGGAAGTTTTGATAAAGCAGGATTTGATCGTAAACCTGCAGTACTTCCAAAAGTTGATTTAAAAAAGGTCTATGGAATCCTTCCTGTTGAAAGATCGAAACCGTATAGCATGCATGAGATGATTGAAGCATTAGTTGATGATTCTGAACATACTGAATACAAAGCTGATTATGGGAAATCTATCGTTTGCACCTTTGCTAGAATAGACGGATGGAGTGTTGGAATTGTAGCTAACCAAAGAGAAATCATCAAAAACGGAAAAGGTGAAATGCAATTTGGTGGAGTAATCTATTCAGATTCTGCAGATAAAGCAGCACGTTTTATTATGAACTGTAATCAAAAAAATATTCCTTTAGTGTTTTTACAAGATGTGACTGGCTTTATGGTTGGTTCTAAAAGTGAACATGCAGGAATTATTAAAGACGGTGCTAAATTAGTGAACGCAATGGCTAACTCAGTTGTTCCTAAATTTACTATTGTTATAGGAAATTCATACGGTGCAGGAAATTACGCAATGTGTGGAAAAGCTTATGATCCTCGCTTAATAGTTGGTTGGCCAACAGCTGAAATTGCTGTAATGAGCGGTAATGCTGCAGCTAATGTGTTATTGCAAATTGAGGTTGCTACACTTAAATCAAAAGGTGAAACAATAACACCTGAAAGAGAAAAAGAATTATTAGAAAAAATAAAATCAAAATACGACGAGCAGACTACGCCTTATTATGCTGCTAGTAGATTGTGGATTGACGCAATTATAGACCCAGCTGAGACTCGTAATGTTATTTCAATTGGAATCGAAATGGCAAATCATAAAAAAGCTGAAAAACCATACAATGTTGGAGTTTTTCAAACCTAAAAAAAATATATTATGCATATAGAATGGCAAGTAAAACCTTATAGTGATTTATCACTTAACGAATTATATGATATCATTGCATTAAGGTTAAAAGTGTTTGTTGTAGAACAAGATTGTGTTTATCAAGATTTAGATGGTAAAGATAAAAAGTGCTACCATTTGTTTTGTAGAGACGGTAAAGGAAACCTTTCTGCAACAGCTAGAATTTTACACCCTGGAATCTCCTACCCAGAAGTATCTATTGGCAGGGTTGCAGTAGACGAAAGCATGAGGGGAAAAGCTATTGGTTATGAATTAATAAAAAAATGTAAAGAGTTTATAGTAGAAGAATTTGGAGATGTATCCATTTCTATTTCTGCACAAAAACACTTAGAACATTTTTATGAAACACACGAATTCAAATCTGTCGGAAAAGAATATCTTGAAGACGGAATACCTCATGTTGAAATGAAATATACAGGAAAAAAATGATAAAAAAGATAATCGTTATAAGTTCACTATTTACCTCTCTATCTCTATCTGCTCAACAAAATCAAAAATCTATAGACACGAATTATATCGATAAAAGTGTTTCTCCTAGAGATGATTTCTTTCTTTTTGCTAACAATAATTGGATAATGAATAATCCTATCCCCGCTTCTGAATCGAGATGGGGAAGTTTTAATGAATTAGAACAGTCAAATAACGAGAAACTTACTAAAATTCTAGAAAACGCAAAAAACAATCCTGGAGAAAAAGGAAGTTTGAATCAATTAATCGGCGATTATTACGCTTCTTTTATAAACATGGAAGTTCGAAATAAAAAAGGAATCTCCCCTATTCAAAGTGACCTTGATCGAATTAATAAAATAAGCACTAAGAAGGATGTTTTGGCAACAATAGCAGCTCTTCATAAAGATGGAGTAAGTGCTTTTTTCGGTTTTGGCGTTGGACAAAACTTAAAAGATGTAAATCACCATATTTCTTATTTTAGCCAAGCAGGAATAGGTTTAGGCAATTGTGATTATTACATAATGAAAGATAAAGAGGAAATTCTTCAAAAATATGAAAAACATATTGCTACAATTTTTGGACTCTTAAAATACGACACGACTACCTCTCAAAAAATGGCGAAATCAATAGTTGCTTTTGAGAAGAATATGGCTGAATCGATGATGAGAAGAGCAGAACTTCGAATTCCTGAAAACACGTATAACCCGACTTCAAAAAAAGATTTAGACTTACAATTAAAATCTTTCGACTTTGAAAGTTACTTAAGCTTATTAGGTAGTTATAATTTTGACACACTTATTGTTGGTCAACCTGATTTTGTAACTAAAATTGCTTCAATATTTGAAAACGAATCAATTACAAATTGGAAAAACTATCTACTTTGGTGTACTGTAAATCATTATTCATCTAGATTAAGTCAACCATTTGTAGATGCAGATTTTAATTTTTTCGCAGGAGTTTTAAGTGGTAAAAAAGAAATGAAGCCTCTAAACGAAAGAGCTATTAATGAAATCACTAGAATGAATATTGGTGAACTTCTTGGTAAAGCTTTTGTTGCTGACTATTTCTCTCAAAACGCTCAAGACAAAGTAAATGAGATGGTCGATAACCTTTTAATTGTTTTTAAAGAACGAATTGAAAACCTTGATTGGATGTCAGATTCTACCAAAATTCAAGCGACACATAAATTATCTTCAATAGGAAGAAAGTTAGGATTCCCTTCTAAATGGGAAGACTTTAGTCATCTTAATTTTAATAAAGACGAATACATATTAAACATCAAAGAAATAAATCATTATGACCACGTTAAAAACATGGCGAAATTATCTAAAGATGTAGATAAAGAAAAATGGGGAATGCCAGCCCACATGGTTAATGCTTATTATCATTCATTGCTAAACGAGATTGCTTTTCCTGCAGGAATTATGCAACCACCTTTCTTTGATGAAAACGCTGAAGATGCTTTAAATTACGGATCTATAGGGATGGTAATAGGACATGAGTTTACGCATGGATTTGACGACATGGGCTCTAAATTTGATGCTGATGGTGTTTTTAGAAATTGGTGGACTGAACAAGATTTAGCACTTTTTAAAGAAAGAACAAAAACATTAGGAGAAACATTTTCTGGATTCTGTCCTATCGATGGACATTGTGTTAACCCAGATTTAACAATGGGTGAAAACATTGCAGATTTAGGTGGATTAACGCTTGCTTATTATGCATATTCTTTGACTAATGATTTTAAATCAAACACAATTATTAATGGATATACTCCTGCTCAACGCTTCTTTATTTCTTATGCACAGCTTTGGAAAATTAACTACACAGAGGAAGAGATGAAACATAGAATTGCAAACGATCCACATTCTCCAGGAATGTGTCGTGTGAATGGGCCGTTAATGAATTGTCCAGAATTCTTCAATGCTTTCAATGTAATTGAAGGTGATAGCATGAGAAATCCGGCTAATAAAATTGCAAAAATTTGGTAATCAGAAAAGGACTTGAATAAGTCCTTTTCTATTTTAAAATCCTTTTTATTAATGAAAAACAGTTCAATAACTTTAATTTTCGTTCTCTTTTCTACTTTCTTTTTTAGTCAAGACTCCATTGTAGTTAAGGAGAAAAATAAAGGCTCAAGGTATTTTAATTCTACTTATGGTTTAACATACAGTTCCTATAGAGACGAAGCTACATCTCCCCTTTTTTACAACGGAACAGGGTTAGCTTTTGGAGTAGGTTTGTCAAAATTTAAATCACAATATGAAAGCCAACTAGATCTAAACCTTAATATTTCTGCAAACCTTTCTAAAACTCCAGAAAACCAACTTTACCCAAGTAAAAAAATAGCTTATTTTATTAATATGGCTTTACATTATCATCATCTAAGAATGATTTCTAGCTTATCAAAAGATAAAAGAACGGTTTTAATCGGAGGAACATCGACTACGAATTTCAATTCTAGAATCAATCCAAGTCTTCAAAATGCTACAGCAGGAATCGAATTCTTACACAACTTCATGATTACAGGAAAGGTTAATTTTGATATTTCAAGACTAGAAGAGCGTAACTTAAAACTTTGGTTTTTTAAAAAGCACTTGAAACCAAAGCAGCGAACATTAAATGCAATTGTTAACATTGGACTTCTAAATTTTAATTACCGTCCAAATTATGCTTATTTATCAGATGCTGATATTAATGGATCTGAAACAAATTGGGTCAACTACTATCTAAATGGCTACCAATTAAAAATGAATGGATGGGCTTTGAGTTCAAGTATCGAATACATACGCTATAAAGAAAACAAAAACGCACTAAAATGGTCTTATAACTGGTCAGCTTATTCTGCTCCAGGAAATTATGAAACTTTTCAAATGGCAATGCATCAAGTTAAATTTACAATCATGTTTAAACGTTAAAAGATGAAAAAAGTTTTTTACCTTATTGCTATAGTAATATCATTAAGTGCCTGCGAAAAAGCGCTATTTAAAAAAGACAAAGCGTCTAATAATGCTCGAACAAATTTTGAATACTTATGGAATGAAGTCGATAAAAAGTATAGTTATTTCGAATTAAAAAATGTTAACTGGGATTCCATTAAAACCGTCTATGGTGCTCAAATATCAGAAAGCACAAGTGAATATCAATTGTTTGAAATTCTTGCTAATATGATGAATGAATTGAAAGATGATCATACAAATCTAATTTCCCCTTTCAACATTTCAAGATATGATGTAGCACTTAATAGCGATGCGAATTTCAGATTAAGAACGATTGAAGAGTTTTACATTCCAAATGCTCAAATTTCAGGATCTTTTTTACATGACTTTTTAGAAGACGAAGAAATTGGGTACATTCGTTACAGCTCATTTATGAATTCAGTTTCTAGCAACAGCCTTGATTATATTTTAAGTCGTTACAAAAATACAAAAGGCCTAATTCTCGACCTAAGAGAAAACGGTGGAGGTAGTATTATTAATGTTCCTGCCTTACTTGAACGTTTTGCTCCAGAAAGAAAACTAGTGGGTTATTTTAAAACGCGTAATGGAGAAAACCATACAGATTTTTCAGAAAATTCCGATTTTTATATTGGATCCCATGACGGCATAAAATATACGAAACCTGTTATGGTTTTAATTGACAGAGGTTCTTATAGCGCAACAACTATGTTTGCTTTGGCAACTAAAGCATTTGCTAACATAACGTTAATTGGAGATTCAACAGGTGGCGGTGGTGGCTTACCAAACGGTGGACAATTACCTAATGGATGGATATATAGATTTAGCATTAGTCAACTTTTAGATTTGAATGGAAATAATTTTGCTGAAAAAGGTGTCTCTGCTGATATTAATGTTTCATTTGAATGGACAGATTTAACCAAAGATGAAATTATTGAAAGAGCAATTATTGAAATTATGAATTAAAAAACATTGATTTTATAACTTGTGAAACATTCTTTGAATTCACATTTGAATAAATAATACAAAAAAAATAAAAATGAAATTATTAAAACAATTAACTGAAATAAGAGGTGCTTCTGGTGATGAAGGTACTATTAAAGACTTTTTAGTGCAATACATTCAAGAGAACTGTAAGAATTGGACTACTCAACCTACCATTTATGAAGGGAATGAATTTCAAGATACATTAATTCTAGTATTCGGAGAACCTAAAACGGCTATTTACGCACATACAGATACAATTGGGTTTACAGTTGGATATCAAAATAATTTAATTAAAATTGGTGGTCCTAGACTAGAAGAAGGCATAGAACTTGTTGGGAGCGATAGTGAAGGTGAAATTGAAACTGAATTGTTAATCATCGAAGAGCTTGATGGTCACAAAGATATTCAATGTGTTTTTGAACGAGAAATAGACAGAGGAACTAATTTAACATTTAAACCAAATTTCAGAGAAACGGATGATTTTATCCAATCTCCTTATATGGATAATAGATTAGGCGTTTGGAATGCTTTAAAAGTTGCTGAGACATTAGAAAATGGGGCAATCGTTTTCTCAACTTATGAAGAACATGGAGGTAATTCGGTAGGATTTACTGGTCGTTTTCTTTTTGAAAAATATGGTATTCGCCAAGCTCTTATTTCTGACATCACGTGGGTTACTGATGGAGTTCCTCATGGAAAAGGAGTTGCAATATCAATGAGAGATAGTAGTATTCCTAGAAGAAGTTATCTGAATAGAATCATTGAATTAGCGAAAAAATCAGGTATCGATTATCAATTAGAAGTAGAATCATCAGGAGGTAGTGACGGAAGTATGCTTCAAAAATCAGACTTACCTATAGACTGGTGCTTTATTGGTGCTGCTGAAGATAATGTACATACCCCAGAAGAAAAAGTTGCTAAATACGACATTATGTGTATGGTGGAGCTATATAAGTATTTAATGATACATTTATAAAAATGCAAGAGCGAACAACACCTTGTCAATTATATAAATATAACGACCAAAGTTATTTATTAACTAAAAATACTACAGCATATTTTGCAGAAGAATTTGTTTCTACTGAAATTGAAGACAAAAAAGTAGTATGGTTAAATTTTCATGCAATTGATGATCGAGAGAACATTGAAAAACTATGCAAATCGCTTTCCATTGATAATTCATCAATAGAAGATATTTATGAAAAGGATAATCGTCCTAAAATAGAAGAGTATGAAAACTATTTATATTTTTCAATTCGATCTGCACTCCCAAATACTTTAGCAACATTTAATCTTGAGCAGGAACAAATCTCCTTTTTTCTTGGTGATAACTACTTAATTTCTTTTCAAGAAAAAAGCTCTGATCATTTTACAACAGTAAGAGATCGAATAGAAAAAAGCAAAGGAAAGATAAGGACTAAAGGACCTGATTTCTTGTTATACAGAATGTTAGAGTCTATTATCGACAATTACTTTGAAGTAATAGAAGAGATTTCACTTAGAGTCAATGAATTAGAAAACAATTGCTTAAAAAATGCAGATAATAACACCCTACAATTAGTTGAGAAAGAAAAAAGAAAATTACTTGAATTAAAAAAAATTGTCAACCCTTTAAAAGATGCTACATCTCAATTACAAAAATCAAAATCAAAGCTAATTAGTAAAGAGAATCATTATGTTTATTCTGATTTACTTGAAGGATGTTTAAGCGTTCTTGATGAAATAGAAAGTAATAAACAACATTTGGAAGGAATAAGTAATTTATATTTTGCAATGCAAGGGCAAAGAATGAATGAAATAATGAAAATGCTGACTATCATTTCTTCAATATTCATCCCATTAACCTTTATCGCAGGGATATATGGTATGAATTTCAAAAACATGCCCGAACTAAACACAAACAATGGCTACTTCTTTACGTTAGGATTAATGTTACTGATATCCACACTCTTAATAGTCTACTTCAAAAAGAAAGGATGGTTTAAATAAGCTAGTTTTTAATAATATACAATCGAATTTATTAAATAAATATTAATATTTCTCGTAGATGCGTTATTAATCTACTATTTATTAAAAAAAATAAATTAGATTTCCATACCTTTGTTATCGAATTAAAATTTTTATATAAAAATGAGTACAGCATTAGGAAATCATATACTAGTTGAGTTTATGAATTGTGAACCGCATATCATGAATGATGTAGCGGCAATTGAAAGAGACATGGTTGCAGCAGCACAAAAAGCTGGAGCTACAGTTATCAATTCAACATTCCATCATTTCTCACCTTATGGAGTTTCTGGTGTTGTTGTAATTCAAGAAAGTCATTTAGCTATTCATACATGGCCTGAATATGGTTATGCAGCAGTTGATCTTTTTACTTGTGGAGAAATGGATGCCTGGATTTCTTTTGATTTTTTAAAAGAAGCTTTTCAAGCAAAATCATACTCAGCAATCGAAATGAAAAGAGGTTCTGTTAATCTATTGAATAGAAACGATTTTGACATGAGTTCGATGCGTCAAAAAGCAAGCGAATGGGCAAATCCAGACATGTACACAAGAAACGTTTGGTTTACGGACAAAGATGATGACCAAGCACTTTCTTTGCGTTTTACAGGTGAAGTATTTTACGATGTACAGTCTCCTTTTCAAAGGGTACGTATCATTGAATCATATAAATACGGAAAAATGCTTGCACTAGATGATATGGTTATGACAACTATTGAAGATGAGTTTCATTACCATGAAATGATTTCTCACCCTGCAATGTTTACACATGGAAATGCTAAAAACATTTTAGTAATTGGTGGTGGTGACGGAGGAACAATAAGAGAAATCTTACGTCATGAAGGAGTTGAAAAGGTTACTATGGTTGAAATTGATGGCGAAGTAATTAAAGCTTGTAAAGAATTTTTACCAGAAATCGCTGCTGAATTCAATAATCCAAAACTAGAATTATTAGTTGCTGACGGAATTGAATTCATTAAAAATGCTACTGCTGAATCTTACGATGTAATCATAGTAGACGGATCTGATCCTGTTGGTCCAGCTGAAGGTTTGTTTTCGGTTGAATTTTACCAAAATTGCTACAATGCTTTAAAGAAAGATGGAATTATGCTTGCACAAGGTGAATCTCCAAAATTCAATGAAAAAGTATTTGCTGAATTAAATCATACATTACAAGATATTTTCGGAATAGACAAAGCTCCAGTTTCGTTGTTCTTTGTTCCTACTTACCCTACTGGTATGTGGAGTTTCCAATATGGGATAAAAGGAGATTTAAATCCAAAAACAATTTCGAACGATTCTGAAATTGACACATTTGTAGAAAATAAAAAACTACGTTATTACAATGCAGAAGTTCATAGAGGAAGTTTTGCTACCCCTAATTTTGTTAAAAACATATTAAAGAAAGAAACATGGCAAGCTTCGACCCAAATGGCGTAGGAATTGCTAACGGAAATCTATTTGGTTTTCCTGTTTCCGAAGAAGAAGCTAATATTATCATTATACCTATTCCATGGGATGCTACTGCATCCTATGGGAAAGGTACTAGTGATGGACCAAAAGTAATTCTTGAAGCATCTACTCAGTTAGATTTTTACCACCCGAAATTAAATAACGCTTGGCAAACAAAAGTGTACCTAGCTCCTATCTCTAAAGAATGGGCTGAGATTAACACCAAACTTTGTATAGACGCTATTGAATATATTTCCTTCCTAGAAGACGGAGGACAACTCTCTGAGAATGAAAACTTTCAAAAAGTAGTTTCTACGATTAACGAAGCTCAAAACGCTTTGAAAGAAAACCTTAAAGAACGTTCTTTAGAATTAATTAAAAAAGGTAATATTGTTGGTGTATTAGGAGGAGAACACAGTGTTCCTTTAGGATTGTTCGAAGCTCTAAATGAACATTATTCATCTTTTGGAATCTTACAAATCGACGCTCATGCTGATTTGAGAGATGCTTACGAAGGATTTGAGCAAAGTCACGCAAGTATTATGTTCAACGCTTTGAAAAACTGTAAAAATCTAAATAAATTAGTTCAAGTAGGCATAAGAGACGTTGCTCAATCTGAAATTGATTTAATTGAAAACAGTAAAGGTAGAGTCTCAACTTTTTTCGATTGGGATTTAAAAAATGAACAATACGAAGGAGTAACATGGAAGACTCAAGTAGATAAAATCATAAATGAGCTACCTGATAATGTTTATATTTCTTTTGATATTGATGGACTTTCTCCTGAATTGTGCCCTAACACAGGAACTCCTGTTGTAGGAGGGTTTAAATTAGAAGAAATAAATTACTTGTTTTTCAGGTTGGCGGAAACAAATAAAAAAATAATCGGTTTTGATTTAAATGAAGTAGCACCTGGATCTGATGGAGATTGGGACGCTAATGTTGGCTCAAGAGCATTATGGAATTTAATTTGTGCGGTTGAAAAAAACAGAAAAAATCAATAATTTAGAATAAAAAACAAAAGCTATTAAACAAAAAAGGTTGTCAATTGACGAGGCCGCTGAAAAAGTGACAAATTTATAATTATTCAAACAAAAGCGATTAGGTTAAAGCAATTTTTCTTAATCGCTTTTTTACTTTTGATCTTTTGTAATTTGATTTCTAGAATTTAGAAAATAGTTTCCTGGTCATTAAAACACTTTTTAGAGCACTACCGTTAAATTTTGGTTTACCTTTATTAATTAGTCAATTTCAGTATTCTTTTAACCCAACTTGCAGGTTTTGCACTTAAAAATTGCTGAAAATCATAAATTTTTCATCTTTTTTCATTATTTTTTAAATATATCAACACATAAAGCTTTGCAAATCAACATGTTGTATTTTT
>Ga0209284_10005573_pt1 | contig 12913 bp, 9 predicted proteins | sample FRY03_FD_187211 | JGI IMG/M metagenome (GOLD analysis project Ga0209284, IMG submission 187211) | Freshwater microbial communities from Lake Fryxell liftoff mats and glacier meltwater in Antarctica - FRY-03 (SPAdes) (version 2) | ecosystem: Environmental > Aquatic > Freshwater > Ice > Glacier... | reverse complement strand
ACCGGCGCTCTGATCCTGATCGATCGGATCACCAACGCGACCGTCGCGGCCGGCATGATTCTCGACCGCAGCACCAGTGGGAAGAAACTGGCTGCGTGGGAAGTCGATATTCCCGCCGAGGAAGACGCTAAGCAGGATGGCGACTTCAACGAAGTCACGGCCAAAGAACGAGAAGCCCGCTATGGTCAGAGGCCTGTCACAGTCCTTCTAACCGGCATCACAAACAGCGGCAAGACGACGATTGCAAAGGCCGTTGAACGCAAACTGTTCGACAGCGGTCGAGCGGTAACGGTTTTGGACGGACTGCAAGTTCGCCGAGGCCTCAGCAAAGACCTTGGTTATAGTTTCGAAGAACGATCAGAGAACCTGCGTCGATCGGCATACCTTGCAAACATTCTCAACGACGCTGGCCTCATTTGCATCGCAGCGTTTGTGGCCCCGAATGCCACTGTGCGCGACAAAGTGGCGGGAGTCATCGGCACGGAAAGATTCCTGACCGTTTACGTTGACGCTCCGATTGAATTGTGTCGCGAACGTGATCCGCGAGGAAAATACACGGAGGCCGATGCAGGCAAGCTGGCGGAATTCTCCGGCGTCACAGCGCCTTACGAGGTTCCGGAATCGCCTGACCTGGTGCTCAAGTCTGGTGAACAGTCAGTTGATGAATGCGCAAATGCCGTCATCAAGCTGCTGAAATCAAAAGGCTTCCTACGATCCTAAACGCGTGATGCCAACACGCCAGCGGCGCCCATGAATCCATCAGGCGGATCCCGCATCGAGTATTCAATGCCACCCATCCGAATTTTCTTCCGAGCCGAAAATCGGACTTGCCCGCACGAAAGTTTCGTAGCCCCTTCGGTTTAGACGCAATACCGTTCAATTATTCATAGTAGCAGGCACATCCTATGTGCCGCAGCCGCAAGAAGAACAGTGTTTTCGAAGCTTGGCGGACGGCACACGGAGTATCCCTGCTACTTTTTCAACGGTATTGGGTTTAGACGCTCGCAGCCTGAACGCGCCTCTGCAATGCGTTCCATTACGCTCGTGAAGTCGCTGGTCTGTTGAGTCGCAGCGATGTCTGCCACAAGGAGAATGATTTTGCTGCGTTCGTTCGTCTCATGCAGTGGCGCCGTATTTGAAGAGATTCGATTGCAGACAACAACGGCGAAACAGCTCGGCCTTGCGTCATCTCTTCGACCACGAGGAAGGCCAAAGAATTCAAATATGAGGATTTAAAAAAAATTAGACAGGCACCCTCCCTGCGTCATTTTTCTGAGCATTTTCCTCAAGATACCGGGACCAGTCCCAGTTTTGTTTGTGTTCTAAGTTGAATGTCTCGCGTACGAGGTCCTTCCCGAATCGGCCTACTGCGGCGGCTGATGAGTAAGGGGCCGGTGTGTCAGTTGAAAGCATTGACGTCGCGCGTTGCCTCATTCATAAGCCCGGCGCGCGGTTGCATGGGTGCCCGTCGAGTGGCTTTATCGAGGATTCCATTTCGGTACGCGGTCCGTTGACAACGACTGGAGCAATTTCTTACGATTCAGTTGCTGGTGTGCCCTAAGGTTCCTGGCGTTCACCGAACTCACTCTAGTGTTCTGGATCTATCCCGCAGACAGGAGAATACAATGCGAACGTTTGTTTCTGGTCGAATGGTGTCAGTGTTTGCATCAGCCCTGGCACTTTTAGTTGCGGCATGGCATGGAAGCGAAAGCTCAGTTTCCGTCGCTCAGGAGCCACAAGCACTTGCAGCCGCAGCCGCTGTTAATCCATTTCATGGCACGTATCAAGGCGGCTTTTGGGGGACCGTTCCAGGTCTTGGGCCATACGGAGGCGATATTCGTTGTACGATCTCATCCGCTGGAGTTGTGAGCTTGGCGCTGCCAGGAAAAGGGTCTGGCACTGTCGCTGCCACTGGCGTCTACACGGCAAGAGGAACCCTGAAAGTGCTGACCAACACCGTTGCCGTCAGTTATTACGGGAATATTGAAGCCAATCAAGCACCCAACAACAGGCGCATTTTTGGGAGTCGTCGGCAGCGGCACATGGAAAACAACAACTCCTGGCGTGAATGCCCAAGGGAAATGGCTCGTACAGCGCACTCTGACGACTCCATAGATGGACCGCCAAACACAGTCGATCGATTCTGAAGGGATCGCAAAGAGAATCGAAGGAATCGAATCGCAAAAGGAGAATCGCAAAAGCTGCTACTTTTGGCGATGAGGTTGGTGCTGCGCTGCAAAATCGCAGAGTTCGATGACGGGCACCGCTCGACCGGACTTCCGCCCCTTGCCGACTTGTCCAGCAGGAACGCAAGATTTGAAATTAGGAGCCATCATCAACACCACCGCTCCACTGCCCAGCTTGTCTGGCAGGAAGCCAGGTTTCGCCGCGTAAACTGACGAAGCAGAATTACGAGCATCGTCGTTAACGGATTCGGAAGCGACTGGAGTTTCTCGCCGGGATCTTCGGGAGTTGTTGTTGATTTTGGGATGTCGAGGGAATTTCAGAGGGTGTGGCCGTTTTAGCTGAGGTTGTGAGCGCGGAGGGCTCGACGGCGGAGCCGCCTCTTTGACGGCTGCCGCTTCCAGACCCTCAATCCAAACGATAATCTCTGCATTCATGGGGGCTGCGTCCCTGCTTCTGCGAGGCTCCATGCCTGCTGGCGCACTATTCCTGGCTCCAATGGGGTCCCCCTGACTTCGCTTTCCCTCCACACTTTCCCGCTCTGAGCACGATCCAGCCGATTTGCCATTCCGCTCGCCTCACAAAAAGAATTCTGCCTCATGAATCATTCCGCTCAGTATCGCACCTTCATTATGCGAGGTGAGCTGATTGCTCACCTTCGGATCGTTGCCTGCGTCGTTTTACTCAGCGTTCTGCCCGGAAATGTGTCCGCGGAAAATCCGATTCAGAAAGAAAATCAGCAGCCCGGCTCTCGCGACTGGCAGCTGACTCGCGTGAAAGTCGAAGGCGCCGGTTGCCGTTCGGCAAACATCGAAGGGTACTGTTCGAAGCAAAGCGTGATGGCCGGTGAGTCAATCGACATCATGGTTTCCTCGAAGCCAGCGCGTGATTTCAAGCTCGAGTTCTTTCGCACAGGCTACTACGGCGGCAAGGGGGCACGCCTGATGAAGACGATCGAACGCGTCAAAGGGGTGACTCAGCCAGAACCCGTGATCGGCGAGAAAGATCTTCACGAATGCAAATGGACTCCTTCGTTGACACTGACGATCCCGGAAGACTGGATCAGCGGCGTCTATCTGGGCCGAATGACAACGATCCCCGAAGGGAATGAGCCGTACTGGCAGAGTTACGTTATTTTCATTGTGCGTGATGAGCGACCTGCGGACGTCCTTTTTCAATGCTCAGACAACACCTGGCAGGCGTACAATGTCTGGCCAACTCATTATTCCGTTTACACTCATCCCAAAGGCGGCCAGGGGCCATGGGCCGATGTCAGCTTTGATCGTCCATATGGACGCGAATCGCAATACACGTCTGTTGTGAATGATCCGCTTTCCGTGGGCTCTGGAGAATTTATTCCTTACGAATTCCCGATGACTTATTGGTTGGAACAGCAGGGCTACGACGTGGCCTATTGTTCGAACAGCGACATGATTACGCCTGACCGCGGGTTGAAGTGCAAATCGTTTATCAGCATCGGACATGATGAATACTGGGACATTCGCCAGTTCGAAAGTGTCAGCAAAATGCGTGATGAAGGCGTTGATCTGCTGTTTCTGTCCGGCAACAGCGTGTGCTGGGTGACTCCGCTGCGAGACAGCTCTACCGGAAATCCAAACCGCATCTTCTTCCGCGGTGGTCCGTATGGCGCTGACAATGAGTATGCGAAGGGACGCGAAAAAGATAACGGCCCGTTTCCTTTTCGAGGCCCCGATGAAGGCCTACTCATGGGGGCTCGCAACATTGAACCAGTCAACGGCGGCGGCGATTGGGTGATTACGAAAGCCGAGCACTGGATATTCGAAGGAGCCGAGGTGAAAAACGGAGAGTTCATTCCTGGCCTTATCGGATGGGAATATCATGGCCAGCCTGCGGAAATCCCGGGGCTGGAAGTTGTCGCCGCCGGAACTGCCTGGCAGGGCGGCGTTAATCCTCAGCAGTGGACCGCGACGATTTATCCGGGGCCAAAGAACAACTTCGTCTTCAACGCCGCGACCATCTGGTGGGCTCAGGCGCTCGGCGATCCCCCAGGTCATACGCTGCCATGGTCACATCACAGCCGGCCTCACGGCCCCGATGATCGCGTTCAGAAGATTACCGCCAACCTGCTGAAGAAGGCGATTGAAAACTGAGGCGTTCTGTCGCACAGCCCAACGCGTGGGACCAGCTCAGCGCTGGCCCACCGGGTTGTGCGTAGCATTACCGCTTTGAGAACACGAAGCCGTCCCGGGCGGCGTCAATTGTGATGATGTCGCCCGCGGTATAATTTCCGGCCAGCAGTTCGTTGGCCAGTGCGTTCTGCAGTCGTTGCTGGATCACGCGTTTTAAAGGGCGAGCCCCATAGGTCGGATCGTAGCCTTCCACGGCCAATAACGTTTTGGCATCGTCCGACACCTCCAGCTTGTAACCGTTTTTCTCCAGCTGATCGTTCAGCTTCTTCATCTGCAGGTCCACGATCTCGCGAATCTCTTCGCGGCCCAGCGGATGAAACACGATCACTTCGTCGATCCGGTTGAGGAATTCGGGCAGGAAGTGCTTTGTCAGCGCATCCATCACGCGGTTGTGAATTTCCTTCTCATCCGCCTGACCGGACAGCTCCTGAATCGCCTGGCTGCCGATGTTCGACGTCATTACGATGATCGTGTTGGTGAAGTCCACAGTGCGGCCCTGGCTGTCGGTCAGACGACCGTCATCCAGAAGCTGCAGTAGAATGTTGAACACGTCACGATGAGCTTTCTCAACTTCGTCCAGCAGGATCACGCAATACGGATTTCGACGGACAGCTTCAGTCAGCCGTCCGCCTTCTTCGTATCCGATATAACCCGGAGGTGCTCCAATCAGGCGTGCCACGCTGTGACGTTCCATAAACTCACTCATGTCGATCCGCACCATGTTGCGTTCATCGTCAAACATGAAGTGAGCCAGAGCCTTGCACAGTTCTGTCTTGCCGACACCGGTCGGGCCGAGAAACATGAAAGAGCCGATCGGGCGATTGGGATCACCCATTCCGGAACGAGCACGTCGAACAGCGTTGGAGACCGCTTCAACGGCTTCGTGCTGGTTGATCATTCGCTTGTGAATTTCATCTTCCATCCGCAGCAGTTTTTCACGCTCACCCTGCATCATGCGTGTCACCGGGATGTTGGTCCACAGGCTGACGACGCGGGCAATATCTTCCTCGGTGACTTCTTCACGCAGCAGACGATTTTCCTTGTCGGTATTCAGCTCTGCAGATCGCGCCTCCATGTCCTTCAGCTTCTTTTCCGCATCCTTCAGCTGCTGTTCCGTCTTCTGAGCCTCCACGAAGTCTTCATTCAGCAGCGTCTGCTGAGCCCGGGAGAAGGCCTGCTGGAACCCGGTGCGGAGTCGCTCGATGTTTTCACGCAGCGGCTTGATGCCTGACAACGCTGCTTTTTCAGACTCCCAGCGAGCCTTCAGCTGATTGGTCGATTCTTCTCGTTCGGCTATCTGACGTCTCAGATCATGCAGACGTTCGCGGCTTTCTTCGCTGGTTTCTTTTTCCAGCGCGGCTGCTTCAATTTGCATGCGTGTCAGCTGACGAGTCGCCTCATCAATCTCCACGGGCATCGAGTCGATTTCCATGCGCAGCCGGCTGCCCGCTTCGTCGACCAAATCAATCGCCTTGTCCGGCAGAAAGCGATCGCTGATGTAGCGATCTGACAGCGTGGCCGCTGCGATGATCGCATCGTCCGTGATGCGAACGCCGTGATGACTTTCGTAACGATCCTTCAGGCCTCGCAGAATCGAAATCGTGTCTTCGACGTTGGGTTCCTGCACCATCACAGGCTGAAAGCGTCGTTCGAGTGCCGGATCTTTTTCGATGTACTTGCGATATTCGTCCAGCGTTGTGGCACCGACGCAGTGCAGTTCCCCGCGAGCCAGTGCAGGCTTGAGAAGGTTGGACGCATCCATTGCTCCTTCAGCGTTACCGGCCCCGACGACGGTGTGCAGTTCGTCGATGAACATAATGATCTCACCGTTGGACGACTGCACTTCCTTAAGCACCGCTTTCAGGCGATCTTCAAATTCGCCGCGATACTTGGCACCGGCAACGAGTGCTCCCATGTCGAGCGAGAAAACCTTTTTGTTCTTCAAATTCTGCGGCACGTCGCCGAGGACGATTCGATGAGCCAGGCCTTCGACGATTGCTGTCTTGCCAACTCCCGGTTCGCCAATCAGCACGGGATTATTCTTGCGACGCCGTGACAGCACCTGAATCACTCGGCGGATTTCCGTATCACGTCCGATCACTGGATCGATCTTGCCCTGGCGAGCCAGTTCAACAAGATCCTTGCCGTATTTTTCCAGGACTTGAAACTTGTCTTCCGGATTCTGATCCTGCACGGTCTGTCCTCCTCGAATAGCTTTTACCGCAGCGAGCAGATCTTTTTCTTCGACGCCGTTCAGCTGCAGCAAACGTTTGGCCTGATCTTCAATTTGTGTCAGTGCGATGAGCAGATGTTCGGTCGACGTGTATTCGTCACCCATCGTGTCGGCCTGCTTCTTGGCCGCGTTGAGCACCTTGATGGCTTCCGGGCCGGCGTTCACGCCCTCATCCGTTGTCGATGAAGACTGGGGCAGCCGCGCCAGCTCGCTCTCCACCATTTTCTGCAACTGCGGAATTCTGATGCCCATTTTCTGGAGGATGGACGTCATCAAACCACCTTCTTCTTCAAGAAGTGATTTCACCAGATGCAGAGGGCGAAGAAAGCGGTGTTGATTCTTCTCCGCAAGCTCCTGAGCCCGCTGAATCGCTTCGGTCGCTTTAACAGTCAACTTACGTGGATCAAACGCCATGGAAGGAAACTCCGTAAAACAGCCCCGCGGACGCGGAAGGCGGGGACCGCTGTGTCGTTTCTACTGCGCAGGTGTGACAGATTGTCTCACTTTGCCAGTATTCTTGCGGCAGTTTCCGGTAAAGCAGTTTCCGTGCCTGTCAAATTGGCTCACGGGCAATGAGTGCTCTGCAAATATGCAGAGTTCAGCCCTGCGACTCGGCTTTGACTGCGTTTGTCAACCTGCCCGGGTTGAGGTGCTGGCGGGATTCAAGCCACTGCAATGTTTCCGCCAGAGAAACGGTGACCGCGGTGGCACCGGCGACCTTGAGCAGATCGCGGTCTGTCTGGCTGATGGATTTTGAACCCCAGCGTCCGACGACTATAGGCACGTCCGGAGCCACCGCTTTCAAACGCTTGCAGAGATAACGGGCTCGGGCAAGTCCCTTCGGGGGCAGGGCGGCGATACAGATCGCTGTCGGGGGCGATTCGGCAACGCGGGCCGCGATTTCCGAGGTTAAGCTTTCTTCTGAGGCCAGAGGTAGCGACCACTCTTCGGGATCAAGCAAATACCTCAGCATCGTCAGAGCGGTTCGGTCGGTCTGCCCATCGGCCGGACATCCGAACAGAATCAGCCCCATCGGTTCCATGCGAGAGTTACCCGGCTGAATCAATGAGGCCGTGTCCGGCAGAGGCTTCTCCCCCAGTCGTGCAGCGGCGGCGGCTGCTTCGACCGTGTCAATCAGTTCATCGTGTTCTTCCCGGGTGAGCAGACCGCGGAGAAAATCGCGTTTGACATAATTCAGTGCGGGAATCAAAAGGTCATCAAAGGCCTGCCCCATGGTCATTGTGGCCAGTTGTTTGTTGATCAGCAGCCGCGCATGCTGGGCATCATGCACAAGAAGTCGTTGATACAAACCCACGTCGGCACTCAAAGCGGCCTGATCACCAAGCAGCAGATTGAGAAAGCGCAGGCTTGGGATATTCTTTCCAAGAACGACCAGCACGACGGCAAAAGGTGCGGACAGGATCAGGCCGATCGGTCCCCACAAAAACAGCCAGAACGCAGCAGAGATCAACAGCGCTGTCGGAGAAACCCCGATCGTGCGACCAAACACAATCGGCTCGACCAGATTGTTGGTTATTAATTCGAGGGCCGAGATATAAATCATCACGGTGATCGGCTGCGTCCATCCTTCGGCCGTCGCAACGCTCATTGCAATGGGGAACAAAGCGCCCATCCAGCGACCGATGTAAGGGATGAAGCGAAGTGTCGCCGCCAAACATCCCCAGAGAATGGCATAAGGGACGCCAATGAGGAAAACTCCGACACCCAAGGCCAGGCCGAAGCCGCCATTCACCACGGCAACCATCATGATATAACGGCTGACACGCCACGTCGCATCTTCGAGTGCCTTGCTGGTGAGTGTCAAACGCGCCTTCCCGGCGAGCAACAGCAGTCGATCTCGCAACCCTTCACGTTCCAGCAGAAAACAGACCAGCAGGACGAAGGTAAACGCCATCGTTGCCATGACCTCAACGGCTGAACCCAGATACCCCGTCAGCAGCATCCATGGCAATGGATCCGATTTAACAACCACTGGCACGGCCGCTGGAGGTGGCGGTTCTGCGGGTGTCGTTTCAGGTGGCAGACCGACCGGCGCGGTGCCTGAGCCAGCTTCCTCGGGCGTGACATTCAGCTCGCGCCCGATCTCTTCGACCATGTTTTCAAAACGTTTCGTCGCCGGGCTCGCTGTCCACACACGCAATGTGCGAAGCTTCGCGGTGACTCTCGAGGTATTCGCTGGCAACTCTGACAGCAGCGCGGTGACCTGCTGACTGCCGATCATACCGATTCCCGTCAACGCACTGGAAACGATCGACACTGCCAGCACCACGGAAGCGATTGGCCCGGCTCCGATCCGCTGGAATCCATACACGACAGGATTCAGCACGAAGGTTAGCAGTGCAGCCATGGAGACCGGGAGAAGAACAGGCCGACCCCGATACAGGGTGACCACGATGATCGTGGCCGTGAAGGTGCGAGACAACGTGATCAGGGCGTTTTGTGGTAACGAATATCTCGGCTCGCGTGACACAGCGGATCTTTATCCATGAGGTTAAGCAGTTGCGGAAATTAATTAAATTACTATTCAGTATTTGCAAGCGGCGTGGCTGATTTTGGCTTTTCATGCAACACAGAGTTCGCAGCACGAACTCTGGTGAGGGCGCAATGATAAAAAACGGGGAGCTGAGGCCGAATGTCAGGCACCTTCAGCAGCGAGGCCGCTGTGGGCACGTGACACCCGACCCCAGCCACCCGTTCCGCGTTACTTGCATACCAGGCAGTTCAAGTTCTTCAGGCAGCCCGGATCCGGGCAGGATGTCCAAACGCGAATTAGAGAGACGCGAATTGGACGGACGTCAGCGTTGGTTTTCTGAAGGTGGTTTCTGCGAAAGAATCGGTTCGGAAATTCGTTGTCCGCTCAGCTTCTCGGTCATGTCGTCAATGATCTCTGTGATGTGCTTACGCAAAGTCGGCGGAGCTGATTGAGACACAACGTCTCTTAACAACCCGAGAGATGTTCCAATGGCGAGCCCCTGTATCTTTTCGATCTCGCCCTGAAACAGGGTCTTCAACTGGCTCATCCACGAGTTTGAAGCACTCGTGGAACCGGACGCAGAAGAGGCCTGCGAGGGTCCCAGCGGGCCAGTGTTTCCCGGCCCTTGGGCTCGAAAACCGTGTCCTGCTTCACGGTCGTACAAGCCCGCCTGGGCCTCGCGTTTTGAAGCCCACGAAGCCGCCTCGCACGTCGCCGGATTGTACTCGGCCCACGACTCCTGGAAGCGATCTTCGTTGTCAAAAGCGAATTTTCGTCTTGGTTCGTCTGGACCATGCAGCAACCGACTGGCCACAAATCCAAGTGCAACCGCTCCTGCAAGCGTCGGCCATGGATGTTGCCGCACGTGTTCGGACACGTCGAGCGAATCCTTCAGGGCATGGACAGTATCTGACATCGTCGTCCTCACACTTTCCACCGTGCCGTGGACTGCAGAGTTCACACTTTCCACAGTCTCTGAAACTGACGCCGTAGCATTCTGCACGGTCTCGACCACGGAAGCCGTGGCCTCCGCAACTGAAACTGTGGCCGACTGCACCGATTCGGCGACTTTCTCTTCGAGCAGTTCCAGCTTATCAGCTAGTGCGCCTCGAGATTCTGAAATTTGCTGCCGGAGCGTTTCCTGTTCCGCAGTAGAACTGTTCTCACCCATTATTGATTTTCCTTTCGCCATCTTTGGGCTCGCTCGATGAAGGATCAAGCGAACTTAAACGCTGAACACCCGTTATCAATGGCCACGCACCGCAGAACGCCAGAGCGCCTCCTACAATGGCATAACTTCCCCACAAAGTAAGGGTTGGGAAGAAGCGAGTTAGAAGCACGACGACCATCTGGCACAGAAAGTAAATTCCAAGCTGAACCAGCATGATCCCCACGCCCAGCATGACGAGCGCATTTCGGGTTTCGCGGAGAGAGTCCATGACCTCGCTGCGAAACAATTGAAAATGCCGAAATGCCAGATCCTGAGCGTCATTCAGAATCCCTGTCAGCAGCCGTGTTACACTCACCTCTGACGATGGTGTCGTCTCGGTCGCCATGATTATCTCCTTGGTGTCGTGGCCTGGGCGATGAGATAGCCAATGCCAATTCCAACGAATATTGATGGCAACGGATTGTTTTTAATCATTCGAGTCAAGTCGGCGCCCATTCCCGAAAGGCCATCCTGCTCAAGATAGTTTCCGGTCCCTTCGAGTGTGCGAGCGACAGCTGACGAGGCCTGCCCCAACATGCCTTCATTCGGCGAATGCTGACGGAGCGACTGAGCTGCCGATTTCAGACCGCCTGCCACTGAAGCCGTTGCATCTTCTGCCATGCTGCCAAGATAGGCAGCCGCGTGTTTACCTTCCTGAGCGACATGCGATGCCGCATCGCGGGCCGAGTCAGCCACCTGAGAATATGTTGATTTGGCGCTTTCTACTGCAGCTGCGGCAGCCTGGCTTGCGTTGCCGGACTGTCCTGCATTTCCGCCCTGACCCATGTGACTTCCCTGGCCGCCCGATTCCTGGCCTTTATTTTTCATGGTCCGTGATGCTTCAGACATGGTATTACCTTTCAAATGATCTTGCCGCTGTCGTTCATTAAGAACATGAAAAGCCTTCGGGCTTCTCAGCTGTGTTCTTTGCGAACCGATACGGTCTGTACGATTAATTGTGATTGCACGTCGCATGCCAAAAATGAATAACGCTCAATCTTCGTTGGATCCCTGCACATTATGCGACCTGGACCAGCGCAAAAGGTCCGGACAATCATGCTATGCGTTGTCGTCGACCATCCTGATCGTAAATTGGAAGCTTTGTCGATGGCTAGTGTCTGCTGGGCATCCAATCCGCTGCGCTGGACATCTCTTTTTCTTTTTTTTAAAAACTCGTCACCACCGATTCACCGAAATACACCACATGAGTCGCGTTAAACTGCTTCGCCACGCCGGCGATTTCCTCGGCTCTTCCACCCTTCACGGCCACGGTGAAAATGGTCAGCCCCTGACGTACGGCGGTCAGATAGCGACCCATCATCTTCGGTTCCATATCTCCCATGAGAAACCCGGAAACCGTATGTTCCCACTTCTCGAGCAACAGGGCCCCGGGTTTACCTTCAATAAATTCGACTTCGGTAATTTCGAGCTTCGCCAGAGCATCTGAAAGATCCTTAAGCTCATGACGGTCATCAAGAATTCCAAACAACTTTCCGTAGATGCTCACTTCCGATTCCGGGCTTACTGAATGATTTGGCGCAGACATGATGTCCTCCCTGAAATGATTTATGGAATGTTCCAGATTTCTGCAAAATCGCGTTACTGCTGCATTCAAAGGTGTTTGGCGGACCAAAAACCCAGCGCCTTACTGAATCGAAGCCCGGCTTTTGCAAGCCGGGCTTCAAGGGTCGATATCATTGGTACGGATTAATTTCTGTTCTCGCGACGCGGGTTTCAGCCGGTATCATTACCGGACAAACTGAAGTCCCGGATCACTTTCTGGCGCACCAACAATGCGGAAACCGAACCGACCGTCGCCGTCGGGCGATACTTCGGCGATCAGAGCTCCGCCCTTTTCACGTTCCAGCGCCAGAACGTTGCCTTCCAGCGAATAGGTGCCGCCAAACTCTTCTGAAGTCTGATTTTCGCCGACGAAGCTCCAGACAAACTTCGAGTCATCTGTCAGCGTCAAATTAAACACTGAACCATCCTCCCGCGTCGCCTTCCAGACGCCAGTCAGCATCGCTGGATCGACCGTTGGAGTTTCACGAGCCACCTGCGTTTCTGCAATGGCCGCGGCGTCCGCAGTACCACTCGCCGGCTCCTCGGGAGTCGGCGGTGCCAGCATTCTCAGCAGATCGGCTGAGACCGAATCTTCGGGATTTAGCCGAACTACCTGCTCCAGTTGTCCAGCCGCCGCGTCCTTATGACCACACGTCATGTAGTGGTAGCCCAGCAGCAAGCGTGAGGCCGCATCCTGAGGATTAGATCGAGTGAATGATTCGAGCGCCCGCAACTGCTGAGTGTACAGCGAAACGTCGGAGTAAATACTTGACATGGTCGTCCAATCCCAGCCCGGGCCGACCGCAAGCACTGAATGAATCGTGGCTGCAGACTGCTGATAGTCCTGGCGAGCGAACAATACCAGCGATCGGAATTCGTGCAGCACGGCGTCATCCGGATACTGGGAAATACCTTTATTTGTAATATCCAGTGCGGCGTCGTAGTTGTTCTGTTGAAACTCGGCCACTGCGTCGTCGAGAACTTCTTCAGCTGAGTACACCGAATCAGTGGTCACAGTATCGGATGATTCTGTTGCGACCGTGCTGGTATAAACAACC
>Ga0209284_10005571_pt1 | contig 12917 bp, 16 predicted proteins | sample FRY03_FD_187211 | JGI IMG/M metagenome (GOLD analysis project Ga0209284, IMG submission 187211) | Freshwater microbial communities from Lake Fryxell liftoff mats and glacier meltwater in Antarctica - FRY-03 (SPAdes) (version 2) | ecosystem: Environmental > Aquatic > Freshwater > Ice > Glacier... | reverse complement strand
CCACTTGAAATTTGGTAAATTTTCAGGAACTTATTCACCATTGTTTGGTAAATCGAAAAGCGAATGAACTTTATATTTACTTCTTTTTTGACGTTCTGTGCCTCCGTAAATTAAATATAAATTTGTGGATTCATTCAAAGTTTTGAAATAATCTAATCCTTTAAAAAAGTTTTGATGGATTGTTTTACCCGATTTTATCTCAATTGCATCTAATTTCAATCCAGTTTCCATAATTATATCGACTTCATTTTGAGAATGATCTCTCCAGAAAAAAAACTTTGATTTTGAAGCGCTATTGATTGCGTTTTTTTGCAGTTCAGAAAGCACCAAATTCTCAAATAGCAATCCTTTTGCAAAATGGGTTTCCAAATCATTTTCATTTCGAATACCCAATAAGTAGGATAATAATCCCGTATCATAAAAATATATTTTTGGGGTCTTTACTATTCTTTTATTAAAGTTAGTATGGTAGGGTTGCAACCTATAGGCAATATAAGAAGTTTCTAATAATGAAAACCAAGAATTAATGGTTTTGTTATCCAATCCCAATTCATTTCCTAAACTACTTTGATTGAATAATTGACCAACTCTAGCCGCAATTAATTGAATAAATTTTTGAAACAAATCTAAATTCATAATGTTTTTGAGTAAACGAACATCACGCTCAACATAGGTTTTCAGATAATTTTCATAGTAATCACTAGCCTCAATATCTTGAATAATTTTACGAGGATAACATCCAGACACCGCATAACTTTCCCAGGTTTTTGGGGCATAAATACTGTTTTTTAATTCATTATATGAGAGTGGTAAAAGTGAAAAAATAGCGACTCTACCCGCAAGGGACTGGGCAATTTGCTCCATCATTAAGAAATTTTGCGAACCCGTAATAATATATTCCCCGTTTATATTTCTTTCATCTGTTACCACTTGTAAATAAGAAAACAAACTGGGTACGTTCTGGATTTCATCAATAATCACCCCGTTTTTATAGGTTTCTAAAAACCCAATCGGGTCAGTTAAAGCAAATTCTCTGTCTGATAAATTCTCTAAATTAATATATTTATAATCGGGTTTAATCATTTTAGACAATGTAGTTTTGCCTGATTGTCTTGGCCCTGTAATAGCTACTATTGGGAATTTTTGAGTTAATTCCAAAATTTTTTGAGAGAGTGCTCTTGTTATCATTTTGTAAAATTAGGAATTCAATTCCTAATTTGCAAATTATATTGAGTTTTTTACAAAAGTTTTGCCTCTTCCTTTTCATAAAAAACATCTATCGATAATTTTTCTTGTTGAGATGCCATTACAGCAAGTTCATCGCATCGTTCGTTTTGCGGGTGACTATTATGTCCTTTTACCCATTTAAAACTTACATGATGCTTTCTGTAAGATTTTAAAAACCGAATCCATAAGTCTGGATTTTTTTTACCAATAAAATTTTTCTTTTCCCATTGAAACACCCAACGTTTATCTACCGCATCAATAACATATTTAGAATCTGAGACTACTAAAACTTTAGTGTTAGGCTGTTTTAACTTTTCTAAACCTACAATAACAGCTAATAATTCCATTCTGTTATTTGTAGAAAGTCTGAAGCCTTCAAAAAATTCTTTTTTTAAATTAGAATCTTCTAATTCTAGAATAACGCCGTAACCCGCTGGTCCAGGATTGCCTTTTGCAGCTCCATCTGTATAAATATTAACTTGGTTAGTGCTCAAAATAGTAGATTTAGCTTAATAGATTATTTATAATTATTGGAAAAAACCGAATTTCTAATTCGTGTACTTTAGAAGCAATTTCATTTACAGAAATACAATTAGAAATGTTAGTTTTTTCTTGAAAAATTATATTTCCCTCGTCGTAATTTTTATTTACATAATGTATTGTAATGCCTGTTTCTGTTTCTTTATTTTCTAAAATTGCATGATGTATGTAATTTCCATACATTCCTTTGCCTCCGTATTTAGGAAGTAATGCAGGATGAATATTTATAATTTTATTAGGATAACAGTTTATAATATGTTCTGGAAATTTAAGTAAAAACCCAGCTAATACAATTAAATCTGGTTTAATTTCTAGCAATTCTGTTAAAACAACATCTGATAAAAGCTGATTTTTATTAAAAACAAAAGTGTCTACATTTAAAAGCTGAGCTTTATCTAAAACTTTTGCGTTAGAGTTGTTACAAAACACGCAAATTACTTTAATAAAAGGCAAATTTTTAAAATATTTAATGATGTTTTCGGCATTTGAACCCGTTCCTGATGCGAAAATCACTACTTTTTTCATTTCCCTTTAAAATTTCTTTTTACAAAAAAACGAATAATTTGCGAGAATTTAATGGGTTTAAGCAAGTATTGTAAAAATAATTTTATAAATTAGTAGTCACTTTTATTTACTATAAGGGTTGTTTTAAAATAAAGTTTTTTATTTTTGCCAACTATTAAACTAAAATTTAAAGATTATGTCAGACATTGCATCAAGAGTTAAAGCTATTATTGTAGACAAATTAGGTGTTGACGAAAACGAAGTAGTAACTGAAGCTAGTTTCACTAATGATTTAGGAGCTGATTCATTAGACACTGTTGAGCTAATTATGGAATTCGAGAAAGAATTTGATATTCAAATCCCGGATGACCAAGCTGAAAACATTGCTACTGTTGGTCAAGCTGTTTCTTACATTGAAGCTGCTAAAAAATAATAACTAATTACATCCCGCTTTTGTAAAAAAGCGGGGGTTATTATTATTTTTAAAAATTAAATTATTGATTGTCACGCAATCACAATAATATTATAGATAAATCCCCTGATTTTTAACTTTTAAATTAAATTCAGGGATTTTTTCTTTATATTCGTATCAATAAAACAACAATAAAATGGAGTTAAGACGAGTAGTTGTTACCGGTTTAGGTGCATTAACACCAATAGGGAATAACATACAAGAATTTTGGGAGGGTCTAATAAATGGTAAAAGTGGTGCTGCACCAATTACGCATTTTGACGCGTCTAACTTTAAAACACAATTTGCGTGTGAAGTAAAAAACTTTAATGTCGAAGATTTTATAGACAGAAAAGAAGCCCGTAAAATGGATAAATATGCACAATATGCAATGGTTTCTACTGATGAAGCCGTTAAAGATGCAAATTTTGATTTTGAAACATTAGATAAAGATAGAGTTGGTGTAATTTGGGGTTCTGGCATTGGAGGTTTAGAAACTTTTCAAAACGAAGTAACCGCTTTTTGTGCCGGAAATGGCATACCAAAATTTAACCCTTTCTTTATCCCGAAAATGATTGCCGACATTGCTGGAGGTCATATTTCTATAAAATATGGGTTTAGAGGACCAAACTTTACAACAGTTTCTGCTTGTGCGTCTTCTACAAACGCAATGATAGATGCGTTTAATTATATTAGATTAGGTCATGCAGATGTAATTGTTACAGGCGGTTCTGAGGCTGCTGTTACAATAGCTGGTATGGGTGGATTTAATGCAATGCACGCTTTATCTACTAGAAACGATGACCCGCAAACTGCATCAAGACCTATGGATAAAGACCGTGAAGGTTTTGTTTTAGGAGAAGGTGCCGGAACTTTAATTTTAGAAGAATATGAACATGCAAAAGCAAGAGGAGCAAAAATATACTGCGAAATAGGTGGTGGCGGTATGTCTGCAGATGCACATCATATAACTGCACCACATCCAGAAGGATTAGGAGCAAAAAACGTAATGATAAACTGCTTACGCGATGCTGGGTTAAAACCATCAGATGTAGATGGTGTAAATATGCACGGAACATCTACACCTCTTGGAGACATTGCAGAAAGTAAAGCAATTATTTCTGTATTTGGAGATCATGCTTATACAATGAATTTAAATTCTACAAAATCTATGACAGGGCATTTACTTGGAGCTGCTGGAGCAATAGAAACTATTTCTTGTATTTTGTCTTTAATTCATGGCATTGTTCCTCCAACTATTAATCATTTTACAGATGATGAAAATATTGATAATAAACTAAACTTTACATTTAACAAAGCTCAAAAAAGAGACATGAAAGTTGTTATGAGTAACACTTTTGGTTTTGGAGGTCATAATGCATGTGTTTTAGTTAAAAAAATAGAATCATAAGGTAACCTATGAGCTTAATAAAAAAAATATTTTCTAATTCCCGTTCTAAAGAAGACGGGCTTTTTTTTTCTGAAATTAAAAATATAATTGGGGATACACCAAAAAATATAGAAAATTACAAAAAAGCATTTACCCATAGATCTGCAAATAAAGTAGATTCTGCCGGTCATGCTATTAATTACGAAAGGTTAGAGTTTTTAGGAGATGCTATGTTAAGCTCTGTAATTGCAGCACATTTGTTTAAGGAGGTTCCGTCTGGAGATGAAGGTTATTTAACCAAAATGAGGTCTAAAATTGTTAGTCGAGAACACTTAAACGAATTGGGTAGAGATTTAAATTTAATACAATTTGTAGAAAGCAAAGTTCCAATTCAACATTTTGGAGAAAATATACATGGCAATGTTTTTGAAGCCTTAGTTGGTGCTATATTTTTAGACAAAGGCTTTTTGTGTTGCGAAAAATTTATTTATGAAAAAGTAATAATTCCAAATGTTAATATACCTAAACTTGAAGGTAAAGTTATTAGCTATAAAAGTTTGGTTATAGAATGGTGCCAAAAAGAAAAAAAACCTTTTTTATTCGATGTTTTTGATGATAAAGCACAAGATGGACAAAAGTATTTTGGAGTTAAATTAAGCATCGATGGTAAAATTGTATCTAAAGCAAGAGCAACATCAAAAAAGAAAGCAGAAGAAATAGCTTCAAAAAGAGCATTTTATGCTTTTCAAGAAAAAATGGAAAACAAATAATCACGGTTCGTTAATATTTCAATCGTTTTCGTTAATAATTTAACGAGAAGATAAGAATTTCTACTCCTCTTTATTCTTATTTAATAGTATATTTACATGTTATAAATGCTTTATGGCTATTCGTAAATTACAAATTGAAGATTTTGAAGAGGCTGAATATTACCTTTTGGCTATTCATACTACACTAGACAATTACAGATTGGCATATTTTATCAATCAAAAATTACCTATTCTTTTAAGTAAAAGCAAAAAAGAGATAGTTGCAAAAGAGTTAACTAGCCGTGTAACTTTTACAAAATACATCTACGAAGATTTTGAAAAAGAAATTTTTTGGAGTTTAATAGAAAATAAAAAAGAAATATCGGTAACCCAAAAAAGTAACTCTCAAAATTTATTTGATCTTCAAGAAGAAATAACAAATACCTTTTATTTAATTCCAGAATTAAAAAAAGTAGCTTATTTTATAAAAATTGAAGCCGAAAAAGAGCAAATAAACGAAATAAATCTTATAAACGAATTAAAAAAAATTGATCAAGTAACAACTGTATATTCGGTTGACAAAAATCAATTAAAATCAATTAATAATTTAATTTTTTAAATTAATGCCAACAAATAAAAGAACAAAAATTGTAGCAACATTAGGCCCTGCATGTAGTAGTAGAGAAATCATCAAAGAAATGATAGACGCTGGCGTAAACGTGTTTAGAATAAACTTTTCTCACGCTGATTATACAGATGTTTTAGAACGTATAAACATAATAAGATCTTTAAACGAAGAGTTTGGATATGCAACTTCTATTTTAGCCGATTTACAAGGTCCAAAATTACGTGTAGGCGTAATGGAGGAAGGCGTGGTTGTTAACCCTGGAGATGTAATTACATTTACTACTGCAGAAAACATACCTGGAACTGCAGAAAAAGTTTATATGAATTATAAAGATTTTCCTAAAGACGTTAAAAAAGGAGAACATATTTTATTAGACGATGGTAAACTAATGTTTGAGGTTTTAGAAACCAACAATAAAACAGAAGTTAAAGCTGTAGTAATTCAAGGAGGTCCTTTAAAATCTAAAAAAGGAGTAAACCTACCTAACACAAAAGTTTCTTTACCCGCTTTAACAAAAAAAGACATAAAAGATGCAATTTTTGCAATAGAAAACAAAGTAGACTGGATTGCATTATCTTTTGTAAGAACAGCAAAAGACTTACAAGACTTACAAGACTTAATTTCTAAGCATTCTGATTATAAAATTCCTATTATTGCTAAAATAGAAAAACCAGAAGCAGTAGAAAACATAGATGAAATTGTAGCTTTTTGCGATGGATTGATGGTTGCTCGTGGAGATTTAGGTGTAGAAATACCTGCTCAAGAAGTTCCGTTAATTCAAAAAAAATTAATTCACAGAGCTAAAATGGCAAGAATACCAGTAATTGTTGCCACTCAAATGATGGAAACAATGATTACTAGTTTAACTCCAACAAGAGCAGAAGTAAACGATGTAGCAAACTCTGTAATGGATGGAGCAGATGCTGTAATGTTATCTGGAGAAACATCTGTAGGCAACTATCCTGTTCAAGTTATAGAAAAAATGACTCAAATTATTGAAGCAGTAGAACATAGTCCGCTTATTCAAGTCCCTCAAAGTCCGCCACATGTTAGAACAAAACGGTTTATTACAAAATCTATTTGTTATCATGCGGCAATTATGGCTAACGAAATACAAGCAAAAGCAATTTTTACTTTAACAAATAGTGGTTATACTGCATTTCAAATTTCGGCATGGAGACCAAAAGCAGATATTTTAGTGTTTACTTCTAACAGAAGAATACTTACTCAATTAGGCTTATTATGGGGCGTTAAAACTTTTTTTTATGATAAGTTTGCTAGTACAGACGAAACAATAGAAGACATAAATAAAATTGCAAAAGATGGTGGTTATGTTGTAAAAGACGACATGGTAATAAACCTTGCCGCAATGCCTATTGCAAATAAAGGCATGGTAAATACATTACGAATATCAGAAATAGAATAACAAAAAAGAGCCTTTTAAAAGGCTCTTTTTGTAGTTAAAAATCAAACTTTAATTGCACAATAACAGATTTTTTTATTTCTGTATTTAAGTTATTTAAAGATATTCCTAGTAATCTAACCGAGTTTTTTAATTTTTCTTGATACAGTAATTCTGTGGCTGTTTCTAGAATTAAAGATTTATCAGAAATAAAATAGGGCAATGTTTTAGCTCTTGTTTGTTGTGTAAAGTCTGAGTATTTAATTTTTAAAGTAATTGTTTTTCCGGCAATTTTATATTTAAGCAATCTTTTTTCAAGCTCTTTAGATATGCTTTCTAATTTTTTTTCTAAATATATTTCAGAAGATAAGTTTTCGTTAAAAGTTCTTTCTGCACCAACTGACTTTGAAATTCTATTTGGTTTTACTACACTGTTGTGAATGCCTCTTACTATGTAATAATATTGTTTACCACTTTTGCCAAAATGTTTTTCTAGATATTCTAAAGATTTAGACTTTAAATCTGTACCATTAAAAATGCCGTGTTGATACATTTTTTCTGCAGTTACTTTTCCTATTCCGTAGAATTTTTTAATATCTAGTTTTTCTAAAAAGGTAATAATTTCTGTTGGACTAACCGTTTTTTGTCCGTTTGGTTTATTGTAATCCGAAGCTATTTTTGCAACAAATTTATTAGAAGAAATTCCCGCCGAAGCTGTTAAACCAACCTCCTTAAAAATTCTTTCTCTAATTTCTTGAGCAATTAAAGAAGCACTTGGATTGCCTTTTTTATTAACTGTAACATCTAAATAAGCTTCGTCTAAAGACAAAGGTTCTACCAAATCTGTATATTCAAAAAAAATCGCCTTAACTTTTTTAGAAATCTCTTTGTATCTATCAAAATTTGGCGTTACAAATATTAAATCAGGACAGAGTTTTTTGGCTAAAACGCCACTTATTGCACTTCTTACACCATACTTTCTAGCTTCATAACTTGCGGCAGCAACTACGCCTCTTGTTTCATTACCACCAACAGCAATGGCTTTACCTTTTAAATCCGGATTGTCTAATTGCTCTACAGATGCATAAAACGCATCCATATCAATATGAATAATCTTTCTTGTAATAGGTGTTTCCATAACAATTACAAATTTATAGTATCTTTACCTTTTATTAATCATATGATAGAAATAGAACGCAAATTTTTAATTACTTCGTCCGAATTTAAAACGCAATCTTTTAAAAATACTCGAATTATTCAAGGGTATTTAAACTCAAATCCAGAACGTACTGTAAGAGTTAGAGTAAAAGGCGACAAAGGGTTTTTAACCATTAAAGGTTTAGGAAACGAATCTGGAGCAACCCGTTTTGAGCTAGAAAAAGAAATTTCTATTCCAGAGGCAATGGCTTTGTTTAATTTATGCGAAAAAGGAACTATTGATAAAATAAGATACGAAATCAAAGTTGGTAATCATATTTATGAAGTTGATGAGTTTTTAGGTGAAAATAGTGGGTTGTATATTGCCGAGATAGAACTTAGCCAAGAAAACGAACCATTTATAAAACCCGAATGGCTTGGCCAAGAGGTAACAAAAGATTCAAGATATTACAACGCATACATAAGCCAAAATCCTTATACAAATTGGAAGATTAGAGATTGATACAGTTTTTGGGCGTGCTTCTAAATCCAGCAAGTCTAAATAGGGTTTTTTCAGACTGTTTAATGGTTTATTTCTATAATTTCTATATCAACACTCATTGAGCCATAACCGTGGTTTATGGCAATCTCTCTAAAGGCTTTTTTGGTTAAATCTATTTCTCTACCTTTTACAAAAGGTCCTCTATCGGTAACAGTAACAATAACAGATTTTTGATTTGCATTATTGGTAATTCTTAATTTAGTGCCAAAAGGTAATTTTTTATGAGCTGCTGTATAATTTGAGTTATTAAATAAAGCTCCGTTTGCAGTTTTTTTACCGTTAAATCGATCTGCATAATAAGAAGCATGAACTTTTTTTTGGTATAGTTTATATGTAAAATTATCTTCGACTTTAACACTATCTATTGAAATAGCATCTTTTTTAATAGTATCAGAAACAATAAAATTAGAATAAAAGTTTTTTTTTACAGCTATAGATTTAAACGAAAAACTACTTAAAATTGAGATAGATAGTAAGCCAAACGCAATAATTATATTTTTTGTTTTCATTTAAATAATATTTAGGCGTTAGATTTTAAAAATTATTCTAAAAATAAAAAAAGCCTTTAAAAAGGCTTTTTACTTTTTATTAAAATCTATATCCAACGGTAATTCCGCCTCTACCAACAAACTCAAAATCTCTTGTGTCGTTGTAAGAGCTAAACAAGTTTCTACCAACGCCACTATTTATTTCTAGAAGAATGCCTTTTTTAGTTACCCATTTTCCTCCAATTCCAATACCAAAAGCAAAATCGGTTATGTCTTTATAGCCACTATTATCGTTAGGATCATAAACATATACATAATCATTAACAGAGTTTAACATACCAAATCCTTCCATAAAAAAACCAGCCGCTGGCTTTTTGCCAAAATAATAACGGTAATATGGGGTAATAGAATAATTTAAATCAAATTCATTAGAAATAGGCACGTGTAAACTTACACCAAAACCAGACTCTTCGTTTATTATTCTTTCGTAAGTAACTTCAAAAGAACCAAGCACTAAAAATAGTGCGTTTCCTTTAATTTCGTTACGTTTAAATGTTGTATTACTGTCTTGTGCAAAAACCGTAATGCCAAACAGTAAAACTAATAGTAATAAGTAATTTTTCATAGATTTAATTTATTAAGTTAATTTTTGTAAAGTCAAATTCTATGCCAAACTTAAGATAAATCTTTCAGAAAAATCTTTAATTTCGTTTCTAATTTTTCTAAACTCTATAATTAATTCTTTTGCAGAACCATTTGCTTTAGACGGGTCTTCAAAATTAAAATGTATGGTTTTTGTTTTCGTTGGGAAAAACGGGCAAGCTTCTTTTGCATTGTCGCAAACGGTGATTACATAATCAAAAACTATGTTTTGATATTCGTCAACGTGGTTTGAAGTGTGTTTCGAAATATCGATTCCGTCTTCTGCCATAATTCCAACTGCAAATGGGTTTAAGCCATGAATTTCGACACCAGCACTATAAATAATTGCTTTATCTTTTGCAAAATGTTGTAAATATCCGTGTGCCATTTGGCTTCTGCACGAATTTCCGGTACATAAAACTAAAATGTTTTTCATAATTTATTTAATTATTTTCCATGTAAAATTGGCTAAAATGGCTCCTATTATTGGAGCCGATATATAAATCCATATTACAGACAAGTCGTTAGATATTAAAGCAGGAGCAAGGCTTCTAACAGGATTCATAGATGCTCCAGAAATTGGCCCTGCAAATAGTGCTTCCAATAAAACGGTTCCTCCAATTGCAAATCCGGCTATTATACCAACTTCTTTAGAGCCTTGCGATGTAAAAAAGATTACCAGCATTAAAAAAAAGGTTAGAATTATTTCTAATATAAAAGACTGCATTAACGATCCTGTCGGAATTGTGGCTCCAAGCGTTTCGTTTAAAGGAAATAATACGTTTAAAACTATAGAAGCAAGTATTCCGCCAATAGTTTGAGCTAAAATATATGGAACAACCTCTTTTTTAGAAAATAACCCCGAAATCCAAAATGCTATTGTAACTGCCGGATTAAAATGTGCTCCAGATTTTTCGCCAAATGTATAAATCATAACCGTAACAATTAAACCAAAAGTTATTGCAATACCTACATGACCAATAATTCCGTTGGTTTCTTGATTTATAATTATTGCTCCTGTTCCGCAAAAAACTAAGGCAAATGTGCCAATTAGTTCGGCTAAATATTTTTTATAATTCATTTAGCAACAATTAGAACTTGTATCGCAACAGCTTGTAGCCATTTCTTTAAGATTAACTTTTTGTTTTGGTGTTCCACAGGTTTCGCCTCTATCAATCGCCTTGCATTGGGTTTTATCGGCAAGTAATTTTACAATAATTTCATCGCCTTTGATTTCAAAATCTTGGGGATGCATTTGTCGGGTGTCAAATGTATCGTTACCAAATTCAACTTTCACGGGACTATTTGGATTTAACGGAAGCGTTTTTTCGACTAAATCAATAATCGATAATGCTTTTAAAACTTTCATTGAACGCTCCAAATCGGTAGCATTTGGTTCCCAAAGTTGTACTATAATTTCTGTCCATGCATTCATTTTTCCGCCACAATCTACCGATGTGATATTCGCCTGTTTAATTTCGGTAATATGGAATGAAGGATGGACTTTTTCGTTTTCTGCAAATTCAAATTGCAAATGATGCTCAGGATATTGAGCCAATTTTGTTTTAAATGTGTTCCAGTTCATACTATTTTGAATTTAGCGGCATTCCGAAGATTTGCAGCAAGTTGTTTGTACTAAGTTTATAAATTTTTGAATGTTTCGAATGACTTCGTTGTTTAAGCAATAGCAAATGTTGTTACCTGTTATGGTTCCTTTTATAAGATTTACTCTTTTTAATTCTGATAAATGTTTTGAAACGGTTGATTGTGCCAATGGTAAAACCTCAACAATATCGCCACAAATGCATGAAGGCGAATTCATCAAGTGTTTTACAATTTCCAAGCGTGCCGGATGTCCCAAAGCTTTCAGGATTTCGGCCATTTCGTTAGTTTCTTTTGAAAAGCCAATTGTTTTTGTTATTCCCATATCGCAATATTACGATATATTTTTGAATTAGCAAAAAAGAATTAGGAATTATTTTAAAAAAATGTTTAAAACCTATTTTTACGTGTATTTTATCTTTAGAAGCCATCGAAAAAACAACCTTAATTCTAAAAAAATTATTGGGTCTATAAGGCGGAAGCGATATTGAATTAGTAAGAGAAGCTAAAGATAAAGGATTGGTTTTTTATTTGTTTCATTTTATGTTTACTCTTCTAAAGAATTCCAGCCTCTAGCTTTTAATTCTATTTTTTGATTTGCTCTAGTAATCAAGTTAGTACCTTGGCTTTCATCTGTTAAATACCCAATAACAGTAAAATTCGGATTGCCTTTTATCTTATCAAAATCTTCTTGTTTAATAGTAAAAAGCAATTCATAATCTTCGCCACCATTAATAGCAACAGTAGTACTGTCTATATTAAATTCTTCGCAAACAGATATAAATTGAGGATCTAATGGTAGTTTGTCTTCGTATAAGTTACATCCAACTTTAGACTGTTTACAGATATGGAGTAAATCTGAAGATAATCCGTCAGAAATATCAATCATAGATGTTGGTTTAACATCAAGAGCTTTTAATAAGTCTTTTATGTCTTTTCTAGCTTCTGGTTTTAGCTGTCTTTCTATAATATACGTGTAGTTATCTAAATCTGGCTGGTTGTTTGGATTTACTTGAAAAACCTGTTTTTCTCTTTCTAAAACCTGTAATCCCATATAAGCCGAACCAATATCTCCAGTTACAACTAAAAGTTCTGTATCGCTTGCGCCGTTTCTGTAAACAATATCTTCTGCATTAGCTTCGCCAATTGCAGTTATAGATATAATTAGTCCTTTTTGAGATGATGTAGTATCTCCGCCAATTACATCAACATTATAAGCTTTTGAAGCCAATGTAAAACCTTCGAATAATTCTTCTAGAGCTTCTAGCGAAAAACGGTTAGAAACAGCAATAGAGATTGTTATTTGCGTTGCAGTTGCATTCATAGCATAAATGTCTGACAAGTTTGCAACAACAGCTTTATATCCTAAATGCTTTAATGGCATGTAAGCAAGATCAAAATGGATACCTTCTATTAATAAATCTGTAGAAATTACCACTTTTTTGGCTTTAAAATCTAAAACAGCAGCATCGTCTCCAATACTTTTTAGGGTAGAAGGCTGTTTTACATCAAAATGTTTGGTTAAATGGTCTATTAAACCAAATTCTCCTAATTGCGATATGCTTGTTCGTTGTGGGGATTTATCTTCTATCATT
>Ga0209284_10005568_pt1 | contig 12919 bp, 3 predicted proteins | sample FRY03_FD_187211 | JGI IMG/M metagenome (GOLD analysis project Ga0209284, IMG submission 187211) | Freshwater microbial communities from Lake Fryxell liftoff mats and glacier meltwater in Antarctica - FRY-03 (SPAdes) (version 2) | ecosystem: Environmental > Aquatic > Freshwater > Ice > Glacier... | reverse complement strand
TACCCGTATTGGCAACAAAGGACAAGCTTCCAGATCCGGTATTGACAATTTCAAGGTTCCCGTTTATCGTTATTGCGCCTGCTGTTGCGCTTGCAGGACGGTAAAAGGCAGCTTCAACTGTTTGTGTGCCAGATGGATTCCATGTGAGGTTTCCGAAAGACTGCGCATTGAAATTTGTTGGTTCTATAGCTACAACTCCTGAAACGGTGCAGGTAGATGTTGCGTTCCAGTTTGCAGTTGGTATTGCGCCGCCATCGCGGGTATGATTATAATTACTACTCGCAGTAAAAAAAAGCGTTAGTGCAGTGGATGTAACCGTTCCTCCATTATCAAACGTTCCACTGATGGTTGATACAGAGTTGGTTGAGCTATACAGGTTAATATTGCTGCTGTTAAACGGAATGTTAAACGTACCGGCTATTGCTGCTGTATTTCCCACTCCAGAATAGGCGAGCGTTAAACTGTTACCTGTTGTTTGCCCGAGGGTTAATGAGCATCCCGAAGGAATGTCAAGGTCCGTTGCAGTTGTGCCTGAAAGTGTAAGGGTATTATTAGAGGCTGATGGAACAAGTGCAACAGTTGTTGATCCTCCCATTATTAATTGGGCGATAGTCTGGGTTGGAACATTTGAAGCAACAGAATTTCCTCCAGCGGTGAATTGTAGGATATCGTTTGTTTGAGGCGAAAACCTTTGTGGTGACCATTGTGTAGCATCCTGAAAATCAAACGTTCCGATTACAGGAACCCAGGTATAGCTTGTCGGGAGCGTTGAACGAATTGCCCAATCATTTCCTCCTAATGTCCCGTTTGTTTCATCGTAATTTACGGTTGTCGAGACATTGGGAGCTGTGTTGGAAGAATTCAGTTGTATCCAATTGCTTCCATCAAAACGATTGATCCTGTAATTGGCTATCGTGCCCAAAACGTCAGAAGGCGCATTGGTCGAATACATTAAGCGTAAAAGCGAGTAGGAATAAGTCCCACTTCCTAACTGATCATCTGTAACTGACCAGAATCGGCTTGCGTAATCTGTAATTGCTCCGTTTGACGGGTGGATGCCATCCGTGACATTTACTCCGATGGTTCGGGCAAGCGAATTCGCCGTAAAGGTTAAAGTGAATGGCGAATAATCTGCAACACCCGTTGTTTCTCCGATAGGAAATACAAAAATCCCACTTGCACCCGTTCCGAACGTCTTTTTGAACTGACCAGATCCAGGAGTAAGAATCATGTTAGAAGCTGATAAAGTACCTGAAATAGCGCCAGTTGCAGAAGCAATTTTCAGATCATAATTCCCTAGGTTAATTCTTCCCGTAAGGCCAAGTACCAAAGCATTTCCGCTGCTGTTAAGATCAATATTGCTATTCAATGAAATCCCGTTGACATTGCCAAGTGTAAGCGCATTTAATTGACTTACACTCGAAGGAATCGACAACCCGACGGTCGTTCCTCCAAAATTAAGGTTTGAGAAAGAAGTGGTTGAAAGGTTTGTGGCTGTTCCAGCGATGGCAGGGCCATTAAGAACAAATGTATTGGGTACAGCAGCACTAGCGCCTCCTACATTAAAAGTTCCTGCTGTTAGTGTCAGCAAACCTGTAACAGTTATCGACGTGTTGGTCTGATTAACAATTCCTCCTACTGCTGTATTGTTAATTGTTAATGTGCCCGCTGTCCCTAAGCCATTCCCTGTAGATTGTGGACTAGTAGTTCCGTTATAGATATAATTTGCCGTTCCTATATAGGTCCTGATTCCTGTAACTCTTATGTTCCCTGTTGCGCCCGAACTTGAAATTCCAACCGCTGATCCGATACCAAGTGTACCAGCAGCTCCCATGGTAAATGCACTGGTTCCTGTAATCAATTTATCTTGTGTGTGCAAAGTTCCGCTCACAGTAAAAACAGCCGCGCCATTCGGAAAATCATTATTCAACGTAACTATTGCTCCTGCGTTAACGGTGTATTGAATATTCGTATTCGTCATGGTTCCGGCAGAAAGCGTAAATGTTTTATTCACACCAACATTGCTGAAACGGAATAATTGGATACCGGCTGTAGCACCATTTCTCAGAAAAGTACCACCACTCTGGTCATAATTTCCTGCCAGGTTTATTGTACAAAGTGATGTTGCACTTGTTCCATTATTCATGAAAACAGAACCTCCATCAATATCAAGATCTCCAGCTACCGTTAGCGTAAGTCCTCCTGCAAGGGTATTTGTAATAAATGAAAGACTTCCGCTGCCCGTATTCACGATTTGAAGATTCCCATTTATCGTTATTGTTCCAGCTGTAGCACTTGCTGGTCGGTAAAAAGCTGCAGCTACCGTCTGTATTCCGGAAGGATTCCAAATGAGGTTTCCGAACGTCTGAGCGTTGAAATTTGTTGGATCGGTAGAGGTGACTCCGCTGATTGTGCATGTTGATGAGGCATTCCATCCGGAAAGCGGTATTGCGCCCCCGTTTCGTGTATGAGTATAGTTGGAGGCTGCACTAAACAGAAGATTTATAGCCGTCGAAGTAATTAGTCCACCGTTAGTGAGGGTTCCGCTTACAGTTGTAACTGCATTCGTAGCCGTATAAGTGTTATTTATAACCGTATTTATTGCCAGGTTAAGCGTTCCGGAAACATCTGCTGTATGACCTGCTCCTGAATAAGCAAGAAGCAAAGCTGTTCCTGATGTTGTACCAATGGTCAAGGAACAACCAGAAGGAATATCAAGGTCTGTTCCAGTGCCTCCAATAAGGGTAAGCGTATTACTAGTTCCGGTTGCTGAAACAAGTGTAGTTGTGGTTCCACTTGACATTTTTAGCTGGCCAATAATTTGAGCCGGAATGTTGTTTGCTGTTGATGTTCCTCCATTTGTAAACGTGAGTATGTCTTCAAAGCTAATCGCTGTTCTTGATGGTGTCCAGTTTGATGCTATTTGCCAGTCGGCGGTTCCAGAAGCTGCATTCCAGTCGTAGGTGTTTGCAGCACTTCTTCTACCAGATATTTCGCCACCGTCTAAGGAAATGTTCGCCTGATTTAAAGAGGTCGTGATTAAATTAGGCGAAGTCACGGTTGTTTGTTGATCACTCCAGCTTGTTCCATTAAAATAACTCAAGCGAAGATTTGACTCTGTACCACTAACATCGCCAGCAACATTGTATGTCATGTTAAGGGTGAATGCATATGTTCCGGTGCCGATATTATCCGAAAAAATGAAATATCTGCTCAGGTAGTCCGTCGGAGCCGAAGGTGTATTCATGTTTGGACTAAGTCCATCAACTACCCGAACTCCGATAATTCTTGCCGCGGAATTAGCAGTCCAACCAAAGTTCAAACCTGAATATTCCGCTGTTCCAGTCTCATCTCCAATAGGATAAAACCTTGAACCTGAAGGAGATGAAGTAATTAATCTTCTTAAAAAGCCTGTGCCATCTGTGGCAATCATGCGTGTTGCAGACGGAGAGGCATTCACAATTGCACCGACAGCAGCGTTGTTTAATGTGAAATCAAAATCCCCAAGCCGAAATACACCTGATAATATATTCAGCACTCCCGCGGATATTAATGATTTTGACGCATGCAGGCTCACTCCATCAGCACCGTTTATAGTTAAATTCACCGGGGGTAATGTTGTTGGCCATTCGTAATTACTTGTTGTAAGTGCTGATGGATTGGCGTAAATAAGTGTCGTAGCAGTTGCACTATACGTGATCGCCCCAACTCCTGAGAAACTTCCAGCCATCATCGTCAATGAAGCGCTGGTATTGATCGGACAAGTTCCCGTTATGGAATAACCATTCGCATTGTTGAAAGTAAAATTGACGTTATTGGTGTAGGTTCCTGCAAAATTAAGCGACTGAGTAGAAGTTCCGTTGAAAACAACACCAGAGTTCGTGCTTGTTACTGTTCTGGTTAATGTTCCGCCGGTTTTATTAAATGCATCTGTACAATTAATTAAACCTGATCCGCTTGAACTTGAGAAGTTAATCGTACCAAGGCTTTGTGAAAAATTTCCGCAGTTAATTGCGCTTGTACCTATTCCTACGGATAAGAATATAATTCCGCCTGTTTGAATAAAAGATCCGCAATTTATTGATCCGTTTGTCCCAGTTCCTAGGCGAATACTGCCTAAATTGGTGGACGTCATCGTAAAATTATCATCCGCAGTCAACGAAGCTCCGTTCATATTTGGAGTATTTGCGGTAACAAGTGCTGTTGTATTCCACGTAAAGTTGCTAAAGGTTTGATCAGCTCCTGCCGAAAACCAAGTAGATGCGGTAGGTGACGTAAGTCCGGTTATAAGGCATGTTGATCCTGAGTTCCAAGTAGCTGTTGGAATTATACCTAGGTTGGCTAAAGCAGCACGTGTTGGATTGTGATCGTAAATTCCTGTTGAACCAAAGACAATATTGGCTGCATTTGAGGTTATTGTAGCACCGGTAATGCCTGAATTTCTTAAGGTTCCATTAACGGTTAATGTCGTTCCGCTGCTATTTGCGGTTAATGTCGTCCCTTCAGATAGAAGTAAAATAATAGGTGATGGAATTACAGTCGTGCTTGACGCATTGAACGTAGCCGTATTTCCTGAGGTCGGAAGGGTGATGTTGCTGTTGAGGTTTAATGTTCCTCCAGTATTGGAATTGAGCAAGAAATTGATGTTTTCGGTTACACTGCTTGACCACGTTTGTGAACCCGTTCCGCTGAATTGTACCTGTCTGTTGCTGCAGGAAAATGTACCCGCGGTTTTTGAAAAATTTCCTTTCAGGTCAAGATCACCTCCGCTCACACTCGAAAGTACCAATGCATTGGCGCTTGAACTGCTTACGGAAATATCGCCGTTAACAAGCATTGGTTGATTGGTGGCGTCCATATTTAATGAACCAGTACCTCTTACATCAACATTGCCAACAGAAGTACTTCCATAGCCAGAACCTCCTGAACCGAAGAAAACAGTCCCGTTATTCACTACCAATGTTCCGCCGATTGTCCAGTTACCTCCAGTATTAAGTCTGGCAATCTGCTGGCCTGAGCTGTTCATCGTAAAATCCCAAGCAGATATTGCTCCAAATGAATTATTTGTAGCAGTTAAGGGTTGGGTAAAAGAGTTTCTTCCAAAAGGATTTGTAGAGCTTCCGTTTGCTGTGCTTGAAACAGTGAAATAGCGTATGATTCCGTTGGAGTTAGAAGTAACTGCACCACCATTGTAATTTTCAACCGGAACTTGAGCGTACATTCCATTGTTGTATGAATGATACCCCATCCAGTTAAAAGAAGTAGGTCGCGCACCTCCGTTAATTGCACCTAAAAGTCTCGACCACGAAATCCTGAATTCGCGTCTGTCATCTCCACCAGCGCCGTTTCCGTTATCATTAGAAGAATATTGGCCATTTGTATCGCCTGTATAATCATTGTTTCCAGTCCCTGTTATTCCGCTCGCACCACCGCCTAAGGATGTCCAACCATTGGCACCATCACGACGGAAGATTTCACGGTATCCGTTGTGTGCATAAATGCAAATGTCGGCTCTAAAAGGGAGGTTGGGCCGAGTGGTGTAGCCATCGTAATCCAACCCAACTAATGTTCCATCTGAATTATTTCCTCCGTTCACAGGAACTATTGGATCAACATCTAAGTAAATTGAAACAGGCTCAGATTCGTTTGCATTCTGAATGAATACAAAAAGATCGGTATTGTTCCAGGTGGTATACCAAGTGGTTGCTCCTGAAACATAATTATTTGGATAGGTTGCCCCTGCATCAAGCGTAGCATCAACAGCAGGTGTTGAAAATTGCGCCTTTGAAGTAAGTGAAAAGAAAATTAAAGGAACTGCAAATAGAATTGGGAGAATAGAGTTCAGTCTCATGGTTAGGTAGATCTGCATTTAGATTTAGGTAGTATTATCCAAAAGTGAATTAAATGGATAGGGCTAGATGTTTTTTGTGAGAATGTTATTCATCCTCAAAGGCTACTAGTAAAACGGAAGAATAATTGCCATGTAAGATTCATCGATATTTTGTACGAAATCAAGCAATTAAAGTTTCAGATGTATATGAATTAAATAAAGAAAAAGCTGGTTTAAATTCAAGATTACAACCATGTCAATCAATGAATATTCTTTGTAAGAAATACGCCCTTAATAATATTAAAAAAGCCCTGCCATTCTGGACAGGACTTTTTTAATTAATTGGTTTTAAACTTTATTGTTTAATAACCTTCAGCGTTTCTTTACTGTTCTTAGATTCAACAGAAATGAAGTACATACCTGCATTCAGCATTGAAAGGTCAAGTATGTGTTTCAAAGAAGTATTTGAAGCAATGTTGACGCTTGAACTGAAGACAATTTGTCCTGTGATATTCATTACACGAATTGACATTTGTTCATTTACTGAACCACTGACAATATCAAGGGCCACCTCTGATTTAAAAGGGTTCGGTGAAACGCCTAGCATTCCTATTTCATCAGCAGTTGAGATGTCATCTTCAATAACAGCAAGGCGCGCATCACTTACAGGAGAACAACCAGGCTGAAGAACAGAAAGTCCGTCAATATCATATCCATCCGCTGTTCCGCTGAAACTGGTAAGGGCAGAACGATCTTGAATACGAACATACTGAACTGCAATTGCTCCACCTGTGCTGAAATCAATTCCTGCATCAAGACAATAAATATCAAGAGAAATCCAAGTAATTTTATCTAGAGAAACCTCAATAAATGCTCTTTCAGGATAGCTTGCACAAGAAGGGTTTCCAAAAGATGTTTCAGTCAATTGAAGGTCATTTCCGGGTTTGTCAAAAACTACGTAACCAAGCTTTAGTATAATAGATCCGCCAAAGCCTAAGGATGCAAAATTTACAGTATTCGTGTTTTGCGGTGCACCTAAAGTCATAAGTGGGTTAGAACGTGCTCCTGAAACAGGCGTGTTGTTTTTGCGAAGTCCCTGATTCCAATCTGAATAATCTACAGCATATAAAGCCCCAAAATCCTGCATTACTGGATTAAGTTCAGGACCATTCAAGCAGATGATTCCATCAACATCATAACCGTCAGCGATTTGATTCTCATAAGGAGCATCAATTGGACTAACATCAACTAGTTTCACGTATTCAGCCCAATTAAGTGGACCAAAATCAATGTCCACATCTTGGCATCCTGTTGATGTGTAAACCCAATTGCAACCATCTTGCGATACATATACTTGAACGCGTTCTGGGTAACGAAGGCAATTCTGAGAGGAAGCCCCGTAAGTTGTTTCAACAATACGAAGGTCATTACCTGGACCATTTGTAACCGGACCAGAAAGTCTTAAAACGATTGAACCACCAAAGCCAAGAGCAACAAAATTTAACACTGATTCATCAACTGCAACATCGCTGTTTTGTGGAGCTCCCAATGCGTTTGCGCTTATGGTACGTGTCGAAAGAAGGTCGGAACCGTCGTTACGTTTTGTTCCATTGTAAGACATCACTTCAACCGCTGAACAACCTGATGGAGGTACAACAACTTCATTTACGAAATCAAAATAACGGCTATCCTCGCCTGTGAATTTTACTGTTACACCATCGTACGTGTGGATTTGCATTTGGCTTGGAGAGCTTGATCCCGAAACGATTGTGATTCCACCTAGAAAATTTCCTGCTCCTTCCATATTAATTGAATTCGGATGATTATAAATCGTCCATGTTCCATAATTTGCGATTAGGTCTGCTTGGCTTATGTTGAAAATATCTCCGCCAGTGCGCATGATAAGATTGCCTGTTGGAGTAGAACTGCTATATGTGTATTTGTGCCAAACTCCTTTAACGAGTGTTGGATTATAAACAACCCTAGCAAACTGAGTTCCATTGGTGATAAAAATATTAAGGTAGCTATCGTTTCCGGGTGAAGAAGGATCTGCGAAAGCATTCCAACTGAATTCCTGGACATCACTTAGCACTTTTCCTGCTCTGTAATATCCTAGAAACGAACGGTTCAGACCCGGACCGCCTGGACGAGTTGTGTGAATACTGTGAGGACCGAAATCCGCAGGAATAGATAAGTCTGCAACAGCAACAAGACTTCCAGTTGAATTACCAACAGTAGTTAATCTCCAGCCTTCAACAAGACTATTTGCTGAATTGTTTGGGATGATGTCGTTTGGAACAACAACGTTTTGTCCATTCATTGCTGAACAGGAAATTAGAATTGCTGCAAAAGCGGCGAATCCTGTGTTTAAGTTAAGTTTTTTCATAGAAGCAGGTTAAGTAGTTAAGTTAGATTTTAAAGTTATTCTCGGCCAAGTTAATGAAATAAATCTTTTAAAATCTTACATCAAAAAAGTAATTTGTTATATTATTCACACATTCTGATTGGCAGTATCGTTGAAGAATAATACGTAATTAGGAATTACTAAAAAAAAACACACAAATACTGATTATATGAATATTAAAATGATTTAAATTAATTTGATAATTCAATATTTAGAATAATAAATTCTCATTAAAGTTCGTCTTTAGAATCTCCTGATGTCGTTGCACTAGTCGGAAAAATGCTCATTTACAAAAGTAAACTGCGCTTTTTCGGCCTTCGTGCGCCTAATCAGAAGCCTCTATAGTTCAAACTTCTGACTCTGTGGACAGACACTAATTAGAGTCTGTCTATAGAGTCTCCTGATGTCGTTGCACTAGTCAGAAAAATGCTCATTTACAAAAGTAAACTGCGCTTTTTCGGTCTTCGTGCGCCTAATCAGAAGCCTCTATAGTTCAAACTCCTGACTCTGTGGACAGACATTAATTAGGGTTCAATAAAAAGTCAGAAACACGTCAGATGCGAGACAAGAGGATTTTATGACGTACAAATAGTACTTCAAAATACTCTTAACGAAGCTGATGGTGTGTTACTGGCTAAGCCAAATTCTAGAAAACAATAAAAATAATAATTTGTGATGCATACAATCTGATCAATTTGGTCAAATAATGCACACCAAATCAAAATTTAAACATTATAACATTAACATAATCAGAATTTTAGGTGTTTTTATTGAACCCTAGTTTAGCAAAATACCAAGTATTTTTATTGGTTTATCTTGAGTTGACAAAGCAGAATCAGCAAGTCTGTTCCTTGGTTAGAAATCGTGTTCAATGCCCCGAGATTTAAAGCCTTCTCTGGTCAAAGAAAGAAACAAAGAAATAGCGCGGATTTTTTTTTACTATTTCCCAGAAAATGCTGGTCTTTTTTGTAATACCTAAAGTCTATTGAAAACAGGAACAGATGAAAATACAGATGGGCTGTGGGAATTCTTTCCGAAAGAAACAGACGTCACTAATGTATCAAAGTAAGAAGTCAGTAAAATTAACCGATTGATTAATAAAAGACCAAGAGAAACATTGGATGACAAAAATCAGATTGAGCAATAGAGGCATTATTTTCACAACTTTATTTTTGCACTCGCGAGTTGAGACGACCTTTGTACCGTTAAATTTGTACATTCACATGAATGAATCATGTCATATTAAGTATTCTATTCATTGTGTTTTCTCATGTATTAGTTGGGCAATCAACTTTTATTAAGGAGATAAATAATGCTGCATTTGGTTCTGCATTGCGTGTGGTGCCAGCAGAAAATCAATCTTGGGCCGTTTATTCTAAAGATAGTTTAAAGCTATGTAAATTTAATAGTTGTGGAGATATTATCTGGAATTATCGATATCAAATTCCCAATGAAACCAATTCACTATGTGATTTTATTGCCACACAGGATCGTGGCTTTTTAATTTTATCAAGAGCCCCAAGTGATTCTGGTAATAGTCCAAGCCTAACAAAGATTAATTCAGCGGGTTTAATTACTTGGTCTTATTCTTATGCACAAGATGGTTTTGATTATTATCCTTACACTGTAACTCAAGATATACAAGGCAATTTCGTTGTTTTCGCGAACCTAACAGAAGTGAGTACAAACAACTTTTTCAATTTAATATTTAGAGTAAATTCATCAGGAGCTATCATGGATGTTCAATTGTATAATTATGGTTGGGTTTGGGGCGGTTCGATAAGCACTAGCGATGGGGGAATTCTATTACGGGCTGGAAATAATTTAATTAAATTGAATCCGAATTTATCAGTTCAATGGGTGTCTTTAATTCTTTCTGGGACCTATAATTATTTTTCGCCTATCGAAGTTTCAAATGGATATATTTTTTCTGGTTATTCTAATGTTGGACAATTAATTACCTATTTTAAAATCGATTTCCAAGGTAATTTAATGTGGGGAGGAGGGAAGCAAAGTAATATTGTCGGCTCTCCTAAATACCTTCAGCGAAAATCAAATGGTAATTTAGCAAGTTTGTTTCTGCAAACTAATTCAGGAGTGCAATACACTACTATTGCTGAATTTGATGAAGAAATGAATTTAATCAATCAAAATTCATTTTCTAATGGTAGCCTGAATGGTTTGGATATGTGCTTCTTAACCGATGATATTCCATTGGTCGTTGGAACTAATCTTGGAAAACCCTTTTATGCGAAATTAGATCAATCCTATTTATCCGGTTGTGATATTAACCAAGCTCCAATCACATTTACCGTAATTCCAATTTCTTCAAATAGTAATACAATTTTAGTAAACGCCCATAACCTGACTGCTATATCAAATGATTTTTCTTCAAGTACTTCGACTTTGTCAACAACGGGCATTTGCTCTGTTACTAAGGTTTTAGATTTAGGAAACGACACTGTTATTTGTGGTGGTTCAACATTAACTCTTCAAAATCAAACAAATGATATATTTGACCATTACAATTGGTCAACTGGAGAAACAACTTCTTTTATCACGGTCTCAGAACCCGGCAGATATTGGCTTTTAGTATACGATGATTGTGACGTGAATCGAGCTAATGATACCATTTGGATAGAGCTTCTTCCAGCAATAAAAGCCGATTTAGGCGATGATCGATTGGTTTGTGAAAATGAGACTGAGTTCCTCATAAAACCAACGTGCATCGATTGTCAATTTCAATGGAATACTGGTGATTTAACTGATTCTATTTCAATTTCTGAAGCTGGGATTTATTGGTTAGAAATAATAAGTGCAAATGGCTGTCAGTCTATCGATTCTGTTGAAATAGATTTTGGTAAATGTTCATGCGATTTATACCTGCCAAATGCATTTAGTCCAAATAATGATGGATTAAATGACACATTTTCACCCAAATTTGAGTGTAATATTGTAGATTATTCCATGTTGATTTTTAACCGCTGGGGTGAGTTGATTTATTCTTCAACTAGCTCCTTAGATTCTTGGGATGGAAATTATAATAATAAACGAGTCGCGGTAGATATTTATAGTTACAGATTGACGTATACATCGGCTTTTTTGAATGTAAATCAATCTCCTATCATTGAATTAGGATCGATTAGTATTGTAAATTAAAATACTGCCGCTGTGCATGGCATAGCTTGATCTTAAAGATTGGAATATCACATTTTAATTTAGTCTCGGTTTAGAAGTATTAAATAGTAGAAAAACAAATCTTTTATTCGACGGCTTATTTCAGCAAATCCAAATCAGGTTGAGCATATTTATACACCTTGAAATAAATGGTAGTTTTAGTCTGATTCACGCCTTCAATTAGTGAAATTTCATCCACAAACTTTACCAAATGCTCATTGTCCCTGCACATCACATCAACCTCTAAATCATAATCGCCTGAAGTCATCGCAAGAAAACTGACTTCCTTAAACTTCGCTATTTCTTTTGCTACCTTTTCTTTGAATGTCGCTGGTCTAACATATACAGCAATGTGAGCATACGAATGAAATCCAACCTTATCGGCATTAACACGACCAATAATGCTTACTGTTTCATCTTCTATGAGTTTATTCACGCGTGTTCTAATAGTGCCCACCGAAACCTTTAACTTTTCGGCCATTACCGTAAAACTCATTCTGCCATCCTGCTGAAGGCAAGAGAGAATGTTAAAATCGAGTTCATCTAAAGGGTTTTGATGCTTATTCATCTTTGATTTGTACAAATATCAAAATTCCGACTGAAAAATCAACCTCTAAAGTTGCTTTGTATTAAATAATTTATAATTTCACATCTCTTAAACTGAAATATTTATAGTTAATGAAATATCCTGCAATCCAGAATTTTATCAACGGTAAGTTTGTAAATTCTTCATCTTCAAAGAGTTTGAACGTGGTTTCACCGCTCGATGGAAACCACCTTTCTACAGTGCCTTTGTCCTCTGCTTCCGATTTGAATCAAGCTGTTGAAGCTGCCAAAGCTGCATTTCCATCTTGGAGCAAAACTCCGATTAAAGAACGCGTTCAGGTATTCTTTCGCTATAAATACTTGCTAGAGAAGAACTTAAAGGAATTGGCAGAATTATGTTCCGAAGAAAACGGTAAAACATATGCTGAATCGGTTGCTGAAATTGAGAAGTGCATTGAGTTAACCGAGTTTGCAACATCACTTCCGCAGTTAGTAACAGGTGAAGTTCTTGAAGTAAGCCGCGGAGTTGAATGCCGCACCGAGCACGTCGCTATTGGCGTTGTAGCTTCGATCGTGCCTTTTAATTTTCCTTCCATGGTTCCCAATTGGACAATTCCAAATGCCATCGCTTTAGGAAATTGCATGATCATGAAACCATCTGAGAAAGTTCCGTTGAGTTGCGGTCGTTTAGCCGAATTACTTAAAGAGGCGGGCTTGCCGGATGGTGTATTTAATGTTGTTCACGGCGACGTTGAAATCGTTGAAGCAATTTGTGATCACCCAACTATTGAAGCTGTATCATTCGTTGGTTCTACAAAAGTGGCTAAAATTGTTTACCAACGCGCAACTCATAATTATAAGCGTTGTTTGTCATTAGGTGGCGCTAAAAACCATTTATTGGTACTCCCGGATGCTATTCCTGGCATGACTGCGCAAAATGTAGCCGCTTCTATGTCTGGTTG
>Ga0209284_10005567_pt1 | contig 12920 bp, 10 predicted proteins | sample FRY03_FD_187211 | JGI IMG/M metagenome (GOLD analysis project Ga0209284, IMG submission 187211) | Freshwater microbial communities from Lake Fryxell liftoff mats and glacier meltwater in Antarctica - FRY-03 (SPAdes) (version 2) | ecosystem: Environmental > Aquatic > Freshwater > Ice > Glacier... | reverse complement strand
CCACATCCCGGTTAGTATTCAAGCCCAAAGGGTAACCCTCAAGGAAACAACATGGATTACGAGCTTCTCTTCAAAAATGCCACTGTCTATGACGGTAGCGGAGCCGCCCCATCGCAGATGGATGTCGCCGTGAAGGACAGGAAAATAATTGCGGTGCGCGATAGCCGCGATCCCCTGAACTATCGCCACGCGGCCCAGGTGGTCGATGCGCAAGGTCTCGCGCTCATGCCGGGAATTATCGACAGCCATACCCATTTCGATGCCCAGATTACCTGGGACCAGACACTTGCGCCATCGCCCGCGCTTGGTGTCACCACGGCTGTGATCGGCAACTGTGGATTTGGGATTGCTCCTTGCAAGCCCGAGCACCGCGACCTCACCATGCGAAACCTGACCCAGGTCGAGGGCATGTCGCTCGATGTGTTGAGGCGCGGCATCAACTGGGGCTTCGAGTCCTTCGGGGAATACCTCCAACAATTACGCAACCAAGGTTCCGTCCCCAATGTAGCCGCCTATATCGGCCACAGCAGCGTGCGCACCCATGCGATGGGCGAAGCGGCATCGGAGCGTGCGGCCACCGAACTTGAAATTGCCCACATGGTGCAGCTGGTGCGGGACGCCATGCAACAAGGCGCCATCGGCCTGGCCAGTTCAACCAGCCCGGCGCACAACGGCGAAAGCGGCAAGCCGATGCCGTCGCGTCTGGCCTCCGACGCGGAACACCTGGCCTTGATCAAGGCCATGGCTGAGCCGGTCAATGGAAAAAGCGGCGGTGTCTACATGGTCACCAAAGGGGGTCAGATGCCGGTGTCTTTTCTCGAAGAAATGAGCGCCGCTTCAGGCCGCCCGGTCATGATTGCCGCACTACTGCACAACAGCACCAACCCGCAAGCCGTTTTCAATGACCTCGACGCCATCAGCGCAGCCAACCAGCGTGGCCACGGCTTGCTGGGGCAAGTGTCCTGCTGCCCGCTGTCGATGGACTTTACGCTCGCATCTGCCTACCCCTTCGAGGGACTCAAAAGCTGGCAGCCTGCGCTCGGCTTGCAGGGTTCGGCTCTGAAAAAGGTACTGGCTGATTCCGGTTTTCGTGATGGCTTGCGGACCGAAATCAGCGCCCCGGCGGTGTTTCGGCTGTTCAACGGCGAATGGAACAAAGTACATGTCACCGATGCCGCCTTCACAGCCAATCGTCACTACGAGCAGGTGCCGCTCGATACCTTGGCGCGTCAGCTTAGCCGTGACCCACTCGACATCATGCTGGACCTAGCGCTAGAGGAAGATCTGCAAACCGTGTTCACCGCGATGCTGCTCAATAGCGATGAGCCAGCGGTGCAACAGATGCTGAATCACCCGCACAGCCTGATCAGCCTGAGCGATGCCGGTGCGCATCTGACGTTTTTCAATGATGCAGGCTTCGGTCTGCATTTACTCGGCCACTGGTCACGCACCTTACGCGCCATGAGCATGAGCGAAGCGGTGCGTCAACTGACCAGTGTGCCAGCCAGTATTTTCGGCTTTGAGGGACGCGGGTTGATTCGGGAAGGCTTTGCCGCTGACCTGCTGCTGTTTGATCCGCAGACCGTGGCGCGTGGGCCGCGCTATCGGGTGTTCGATTTGCCAGGCGGCGCGGCACGGCTCACTACCGATGCGGTGGGCGTGCATGGTGTGTGGGTCGCCGGCAAAAAGGTGGCGGATGCAAACGGCATACTTGCCAATGCGCCGCTGGCGGGAGAGCTGATCACGCAGATCGGCGCGGCCTGAGCTCCGCGGCTGCCGACTTCGGCCGGAGCCGCGCCTGTCGGCACGAAAGCTCGTCAGGCAAGTACCAGCGGGCGTCTGGGATGATCATTTCGCTTTCAACGGACAAGCGTGGGGCCATTCAGCGATCATGAGAAAATCACGGGTTAAACCAAACCATTCGGGATCGAACACTCATGGACGCAGAACACATCAACAGCATCAGTAACCAGCTCGCAGACCTGAGCAATCGCGTCAACGAGCTCAGGGGGTATCTTTGACTACCCTGCCAAAGAACGTAAATTAAACGAAGTCAACGCCGCGCTCGAAGACCCGAAGGTCTGGGACAACCCCAAGCGCGCGCAAGAGTTGGGTAAAGAAAAAAAATCACTCGAAGACGTGGTGCGCGTCATTGACCGCCTGAGTACCGAACTGCTTGATAACGCCGAACTGTTCGAGATGTCGAAAGCCGACGACGACGACGCCGGCATGCAGGCGATTGAAGGCGAAGCGGCACTGGTGGCAACTGAAGTTGAAAAGATGGAGTTCCGCCGGATGTTCAACAACCCGGCTGACCCGCTCAACTGCTTTTTAGACATCCAGGCTGGTGCAGGCGGCACCGAGGCCTGCGACTGGGCCAGCATGTTGCTGCGCCAGTACCTCAAGTACGCCGAGCGCAAGGGTTTTAAAACCACGATTGAAGACGAAACCGCTGGCGACACCGCAGGCATCAAGGGTGCCAGCATCAAGATCGAAGGCGAATACGCCTTTGGCCTGCTGCGCACCGAAACCGGCGTACACCGGTTGGTACGCAAGTCGCCGTTTGACTCGTCAGGCGGCAGGCACACCTCGTTTGCATCGATTTTTGTCTACCCCGAGATTGATGACTCGATTGAAATCGACATCAACCCGTCTGACGTTCGGGTAGACACTTTCAGGGCCAGCGGCGCGGGCGGCCAGCACATCAACAAAACCGACTCAGCCGTGCGCCTGACGCACTTGCCCACCGGCATCGTGGTGCAGTGCCAGGACGGCCGCAGCCAGCACGGCAACCGCGACGTGGCGTGGAAGCGGCTGCGCTCACGCCTGTACGACTTTGAATTGCGCAAGCAGCAAGAAGCGCAGCAAAAGCTGGAAGACACCAAGACCGACGTCGGCTGGGGCCACCAGATTCGCAGCTACGTGCTCGACAACAGCCGCATCAAAGACCTGCGAACCAACTACGAAACATCGGCCACGCAGAAGGTGCTGGATGGCGACCTTGACCAGTTCATTGAAGCGTCACTCAAGCAGGGCGTTTAATGTTCGCCACGCCTTTGCCTGCTTAAAACGCAATTTCACACGCAACTTCACACGCCATTTCAAACACAACTTTTTCAGGAACCCCTCATGCTGCAAAAGCTTGATGCCAGCGGAGCCGGACCAGGCCCGTCAGTCACTATCAACCGCTCTGACTACGCACCCCCCGCCTACTGGATAGACACGGTCGAGCTGTGCTTTGACCTAGACCCCAGCAAAACGCGCGTGCTGAACAAAATGAAGCTACGCCGCAATCTGGATCTGCCTGCGCAGCCATTAAAGCTGGACGGTGACGAACTGATACTGGCTCGGGTGCAGGTCAATGGCCAAGGCACGTCTTTCAAGATGGACGGCAACCAACTGGTGCTCAGTGATTTGCCCGATGAATTTGAGCTGGAGATTTTCACCACCACCAACCCTTCAAAAAACACCAAGCTGATGGGCTTGTATGTGAGCAACGATTCGTTTTTCACGCAGTGCGAAGCCGAGGGTTTCAGGCGCATCACCTACTTTTTAGACCGCCCCGATGTGATGGCGATGTTCAGCGTGACGCTGCGTGCCGACAAAGCCCAATACCCGGTGCTGCTGTCCAACGGCAACCTGGTTGAGAGCGGCGAGCTTGAGGGTGGCAGACATTTCGCCAAGTGGGTAGACCCGCATAAAAAGCCCTGCTACCTGTTTGCACTGGTGGCTGGGCAACTCGTCAGCCGTGAACAACGCATCACCTCGCGTGCCGGCAAAGACCACACCTTGCAGGTTTATGTACGCCCTGGCGATCTGGATAAAACCGAGCACGCCATGACCTCGCTGATGCACTCGGTGGCATGGGACGAAGCGCGCTTTGGCTTACCGCTGGATTTAGAGCGCTTCATGATCGTGGCGACCAGCGACTTCAACATGGGCGCGATGGAAAACAAGGGCCTGAACATCTTCAACACCAAGTACGTGCTGGCCAACCAGGCGACGGCAACAGACGCTGATTTTTCAAACATCGAAAGCGTGGTGGGCCACGAGTATTTTCATAACTGGACGGGTAACCGCGTCACCTGCCGCGACTGGTTTCAGCTGTCGCTTAAAGAAGGACTGACGGTTTTTAGAGACCAAGAATTCAGCCAGGACTTGTGTGCTGAACCCTCGGCACGCGCCGTTAAACGCATTGAGGACGTCCGTGTGCTGCGCACCGCACAGTTCCCGGAAGACGCAGGCCCGATGTCGCACCCGGTGCGGCCCGACAGCTATGTCGAGATCAGCAACTTCTACACCGTCACGATTTACGAAAAAGGTGCGGAAGTGGTGCGCATGATGCAGACTTTGGTCGCAAGCTCGAACGACCCCGCAGGTCGAGAAGGCTTCGCCAAAGGCATGAGCCTGTACTTTGAGCGCCACGACGGCCAGGCCGTGACCTGCGACGACTTTGCGCAGGCCATCGCCGATGCCAATCCAGCATCCGAACTGGCGCGCCTGTTGCCGCAGTTCAAGCGCTGGTACAACCAGGCCGGCACGCCGCGTGTCCATGCGCAGGGCGTTTTCGACCCAGCGGCCAGCACCTACACCCTCACCTTGACTCAGAGCTGCGCGCCCACGGCAGGACCATCGGGCCAGAGCGTCAAAGAACCGTTTGTGATTCCGGTGCGGCTTGGTTTGCTGGGTACAGACGGTCAGGATTTGCCATTGCATTTGTCTGGCTCTTCTGAAAATGGGGGCCAAGTTAAAGGGATGAGCAATCACACCGTTGTGCTCACCCAGCCAAGCACCAGCTTTACCTTCACCGGCATCCATGCCGAGCCGGTACCGTCCATACTGCGCGGCTTTAGCGCCCCGGTGGTGCTGGACTTTGACTACAGCGATGCGCAGTTGCTGCACCTGCTCAAGCACGACAGCGATGCCTTCAACCGCTGGGAAGCGGGCCAACGTTTAGCGATGCGCGCCGCTCTTTCTGCCATTAACTCTACGGCCATAAATACACCGCTAAATGAGGCCTATTTAGCCGCCATGCAGGCTGTTTTGCATCATTCAAGCCTTGATGCAGCCTTTAAAGAACTGGTTCTCACCCTGCCATCTGAAACCTACATTGCCGAGCAGCTTGAGGTGGTTGACCCGCAATTGATTCACGCGGTACGTGAGGCCATGCGCACGCAACTCGCGATGTCGCTCAAAGCCGATTGGGAAAGCGTTTACATGGCGAATATGGACACCGGTGCCTACACGCCCGATGCCGCATCATCAGGCCGCCGCGCGCTGGCAGGTATGGCGCTGACCTACCTGTGCATTGCGAGCCAAGAGTCGGGTGATGCGATGTGGCCAAACAAAACGCTGCAACGCTTCAACGGCGCGGGCAACATGACAGACCGCTTCAATGCGCTGGCGGCACTGGTCTTTAGCGGTCATGCGTTAGCAGCTGAGGCGCTGGAAAGCTTTCATGCGATGTTCAAAGACCAAGCGTTGGTCATCGACAAATGGTTCAGCTTGCAATCTGCTAGCCCTGACCGCAATGGCAACATCCTGCCCGCCGTCAAAGCCTTGATGAAGCACAGTGACTTCAGCCTGCGCAACCCGAACCGCGCCCGCAGCGTCATCAGCACCTATTGCGGCAACCCCGCCGCCTTCCACCGGCTTGATGCCGCAGGCTATGTATTCTGGAGCGACCGCGTGATGGCGCTGGATGCCACGAACCCGCAAGTCGCAGCACGCCTGGCGCGGGCACTGGACCGCTGGAGCAAACTAGCCGAGCCCTACCGCAGCGCAGCGCGCGAAGCGATCAGCCGCGTGGCGGCTAAAACCGATTTAAGCAAAGACACGCACGAAGTAGTCACCCGGGCTCTCGCAGGCCAGCCATAAAAAGGTACTTACCCATGTCGCAAAAAATATCCCTCACCCGCTACCTCGTCGAGCAGCAGCGCAAGGAAGGCCACATCCCCGCACAGCTGCGCCTGCTGATCGAAGTGGTTGCGCGCGCCTGCAAAAGCATCAGCCAGGCCGTCAACAAGGGCGCGCTCGGTGGCGAAAACAGCATTTTGGGCACGGCCGGCAGCGAGAACGTGCAGGGCGAGGTGCAAAAAAAGCTCGACATCATCGCCAACGAAGTGCTGATTGATGCCAACGAATGGGGGGGGCACCTTGCGGCCATGGCGTCTGAAGAGATGGACAGCATCTATGTCGTGCCCAACCGCTACCCGCAGGGCGAGTACCTGCTGCTGCTTGACCCGCTCGACGGCTCCAGCAACATCGACATCAACGTCAGCATAGGTACCATCTTCAGCGTGCTGAAAATGCCCGAGGACGACCGTGGCGTGGATGAAGGCGACTTTCTGCAGCCCGGCAACAAGCAGGTGGCGGCCGGCTACTGCATCTACGGCCCGCAGACAACGCTGGTGCTGACGGTGGGCGACGGTGTGGCCATGTTCACGCTGGACCGCGAGCAGGGCTCGTTTGTATTGATCGAAGAAAACGTGCGAATTCCGCCAGATACCCAGGAGTTCGCCATCAACATGAGCAACATGCGGCACTGGGACGCACCGGTCAAACGCTACATCGACGAGGCCCTGGCAGGCAAGGAAGGCCCGCGCGGCAAGGATTTCAACATGCGCTGGGTCGCTGCCATGGTGGCCGACGTGCACCGCATTTTGTGCCGCGGCGGCATCTTCATGTACCCATGGGACAAGCGCGAACCCGAAAAAGCCGGCAAGCTGCGCCTGATGTACGAAGCCAATCCCATGAGCTGGCTGGTAGAACAAGCTGGCGGCGCAGCCACCAACGGCAAGCAGCGCATTCTCGACATCCAGCCCACCAAACTGCACGAGCGCGTCAGCGTGATCCTAGGATCAAAGAATGAAGTCGAGCGGGTCACAGCCTACCATGCCGGGAAAACGGCCGGGCTATAATCGCAGGCTGAATTCCAGAAAAAGCCGGTGTAGCTCAGTCGGTAGAGCAGCTCATTCGTAATGAGAAGGTCGGGTGTTCGATTCATCTCTCCGGCACCAATAGATATAAGGGTTTGTTGCTATTAAGTTAGCAGCAAACCCTTCTTCTTTTGTCTCATGTAGCCACCATGTAGCCATCAGTACATGGTTTTGTACCGTGTGGCGGTCGTGTGTCGTTGTTGGCTTCGGCTGGGAATTATCGGCGGCGCGTCAGCAACTGCGCGCGGCAAAGCCGATCCGCGCGCACTGACCAACGCTACAACGCTGGCAAACGGAAAGCGGTGAGGCTGGGTGGACTGCCACACAGCGCAGCTCAATCAAAAGGCAGGCCGCACTGCATGACAGCGCTGCTGCATGGTCAGTGGGCAAGGGGTTGACGATCCAGATCCTTGCCACGAGGACGAGCTAAAGCGACTTGTGCGTGCCGTCGCAAAGCACGCCATTCTTGCTCTGCTTGCAGCCGCAAAAATAGATTTTCTTGTTTTCCTCGGCGACGAATTTTTTCGGGATGAACTCAGACCCCTTGTGGCTGCCGTCACAAAAAGGCTGCGACTTGCTGAGGCCGCAAGCACACCAGTGGTATTCCTTGCCCTTCTCGACTTCTACGGCGAACGGGGACTTGGCGGTGATGTGGGGTGTGCTCATATGAACCTCTGATCAGAATGGATAGGGACTCCCAAGGGAGTGTTTAGTACGACCACGAACTATATTACTTCTGGCCAAAAAACGTGGCAACAGACCGCGCGCGTGCAACTTACACTACCCCGAAGCTCAGCGCACAGACTGGTGAACCTGCTGACCTAAAAAGCGACGACTGCACCGGGTTAGGGTTGGCAGCCCAGCTTTCCATGTCGTTTGTGCCGGTGGGCGGAAAAACCTTGGGAATTCAGATCACCACATCAGGGACAGCACGACTATTGAGGACGCTTTTCGGTGCCATACTTGGCATCATGCGGTTGGAAGTCCTATCCTTAAAACCTGCATTCCTGTGTGATGCGCGCCAGCGCTAACATGGGCTCCGTTCATCATCACCGATACCCTTCTGGAGTTTTTATGCCCCTATCCATGTACCAAGCCAGCGTGCCACGCTTTATTAACATGCTCACCAACCTGTCAGCCATTCTGGATAAGGCACAGGCGCATGTGGACGCGAAGAAACTGGACGAAACCGCGTTGACCAGCTTTCGCCTCTACCCGGACATGCTGCCCATGAGCAAGCAGGTGCAGATCGCCTGCGACACCGCCAAGGGCCTGGTGGCGCGGCTGGCGGGTGTGGAAATCCCGGCTTATGAGGACAACGAGAAAACCCTGGCCGATCTGAAGACGCGCATCGCCAAGACCATGGCTTTCATCCAGACCTTCACGCCGGCGCAGATTGACGGTACCGAGGGCAAGGACATTGTGGTCAAGCGCGGCGAAAAAGAAACCCACTACAAGGGCATGCAGTTTCTACTGGGTCACGCCCTTCCCAACCTCTACTTTCACGTCACCACCACCTACGCCATGCTGCGCCACAACGGCGTTGAAATCGGCAAGCGCGACTATCTTGGCAATCCTTGAAGGCGGCGTGGCTCAAAAAGTTTTGGGTAACACGGGCAATGTGAATTTTGGATGGTTTACCTATGACTCAACCGATGGCCACCCGAAAAAGTGCTACCCAGTTTTGAACTGCACCGATAGTTGCTTGTATTTTATTCGTTGGGTTTCACGAATGTGACAGGACTTGGCCCGCGCTGCCTTGAGCGGATGACGACGGTGCCGGCAAGCTTGTCATGCCAGCCCTGCTTTCGTTTGTCGAATGCGACCCAAATAAGACCGAGGCCGAGCGGAATTATGGAAACGTAATAGGCCAAATAGCGACCCACACATTGGCCGGTAGAAGGTGGGTTGCCGGTCGTGGCGTCTACGATTCGGAGAGACAGAACCGTTTTTCCTGGTGTTGCTTGCTTGTAAGTCCAGAACACAATGACAGCGATCGCCGGTACAACCCAAGAAAGTATAAAGTCCGCAGGCCCCACGATAAAACCAGTTTTATCCGCGTCGAAGTAGGCCCATCCATAGATGGCAACTAGAAGTGGAATTGTGAGCATCACGATTAGTAGGGTGTCGATGATCGCCGCTCCAACGCGCACCCAGAATCCGGCGTACACGACATCTTGCTCTTGCATAGTTGGTTCTCCCGGTGATGAGCAGAAAGCAAGCCCAACGTGATGTAGATCATCGGATAAAACGGCACCCCAAAGAACTGCGCCGCCGACTCGCAAGCCGCAGTATGACATCGTTCATGCGCAGTCGGATGCTGGGAGCTGACCCCTTGGGTGACCCCGAATAATGTGACTTTTGAATGGCCCGCCTATGACTCAACCGATGGCTACCCGAAAAAGTGTCATTGATTTTGAGCCGCGCCCTATTTTCTGGCAACACGAACCTTGCCACCACTGCTAACTAAAATGACAGCATCGCCCGGAGCAAAGGTTTCTACACCCTTTGCCTGGACAATTGCACGCCGCTCGCCATTGCGGAGTTGCAGCACAATTTCAACAGCATCTTCCCGGGTGCTGAAGCGCTCGATGATATTGCCCGCAGCAGCCCCCACCACCGACCCGATCACCCCAGTGGCCTGACTCGAGCGTTGACCCCCTCCGGCCCCATAGCCCACCAGCCCTCCGACCACCCCTCCGGCGACGGCACCCGCACCGGACTGACTCCCATCCACCGTCACGGAGCGCACGGACACCACGACCGCATCGTCTACCACGGCCAGCCGTTGAGCCTCCCCACGCCCAATGACGTCTGGACTGCTGCTGGCACACCCGCCCAACGTAGCCGCTAGCAAGAACAAGAACGCCACACTCCATAATTTATTCATAGCATCAACTCCCAAATTTCCCAGATTGTTCCGATTATCCTCACTACACGCTGCAAAAGAATACGCCGATTGACGACATTCAACAATTTGCCCGGCTGCTGGTACCATTGCAGTCCGTTTCCATCAGTCGCTTAGGTTGTCCGTGATTCCACCGTTGTTCCCTGCCCGTATGCCGGTTGCCGTGATCGGTGCCGGCCTGATTGGCCGCGTCCACGTAGCGCACGCCCTCGCCTCTAACGACGTCGCGGTCGTGGCAATTTCCGACCCGACTCAAACCGGGCGCGCGTTTGCAGCGAGCGTGAATGTGCCGTGGTTTGCCGACCATCGCGCGATGCTCGACACCATCAAGCCGGCTGCGGTGATCGTGGCGACGCCAAACCCAAGTCACGTGCCGATCGGTCTCGACTGTATTGCACGTGGCATTGCCACACTGATTGAAAAGCCGATTGCCGATACCATCGACGACGCGCGCCAACTGTGCGCCGCCGCTGCTGCTGCCAAGGTGCCACTCCTGGTCGGCCACCAGCGCCGCCACAACCCGATTGTGCGCCGCGCCAAACAACTGGTGACGGACGGCGTGCTGGGCCGGCCGGTGTCCGCCACGGCCATGTCTGTATGGCTCAAGCCCGATCCCTACTTCGATACCACCTGGCGCCGTGAAGCGGGCGGCGGGCCGGTGCTGATCAACCTGATCCACGACATCGACCTGATGCGCCATTTGCTCGGCGATATCGTCTCGGTGCAGGCGATGACCTCGAATCGCGTGCGCGGTTTCGCGGTCGAAGACACTGCCGCCGTGCTGCTGCAATTTGCCAACGGCGCACTCGGCACGATTTCAGTCAGCGACACCGTGGTGGCACCATGGAACTACGACCTCGCCGCCGGCGAGCAGGCGCACTACCCGCGCCAGGACATCGACAGTCATTACCTCTCGGGCAGCGAAGGCTCGCTCACGTTGCCCCGCCTCGAACTGTGGCGATACAAAGGCACGCGCGGCTGGCATGAGCCTCTCAGCGTCGAGCGCACCGCCGTGCATGCGGGCAACCCGTACTCCGAGCAACTGCGCCACCTGCGCGCGGTTGCCGAAGGCCACGAAACGCCGCTGTGTTCCGGCATCGATGGCCTGAAAACGCTCGAAGCTACACGCGCTGTCTTGGCCGCCGGTGCGAGCGGGCAAGCGGTGCACTTGAGCGCGTGAAGACAGCACCAGAATGAACTCACGCATTCTGACCCTCGCCCCCCTCACCGCGCTCGCCCTCGCGCCGCCGCAGTTGATGGAAGTGGCCGCCGCTGCCGGCCTCGACGGTATCGGCATTCGCATGCTCCCCGCCGCGCCCGGCGGCCGGGCATATCCGCTGATGGATGACGCCGCGCTGCTGCGCGAAACGCTCGCCGCCAAAGCGGCCACCGGCATGCGCATCCTCGATCTGGAGATGGTGCGCATCGGCCCGGCGTTCGATGTGACGGCCTTCGCAAGTTTTTTTGAGACCGGCGCAAAACTGGGTGCATCGCATGTGCTGGTCGCGATCGACGACGCCGCCACCTCCCGCGTCACCGCATCGTTCGCGCAAGTCTGCGAAGCACTACGACCCTACGGCATGACGGCCGATCTCGAATTCATGCCCTGGACCGACGCTCCCAACCTCGCTACCGCAAGGCGAATCGTTACCGGGGCGGCCCAACCGAATGGCGGCATCCTGATCGACGCGCTGCATTTGGCGCGCTCGAATAGCCCGATCGCCGACACTGATCTGATCCCGCCTGCGGCGCTGCATTACGCGCAGATTTGCGACGGCCCAGCCGAAGCGCCCGCCACCATCGAAGGCCTGATCCATGCGGCGCGTTGTGAACGAATGCTGCCGGGCGAAGGCGCACTCGATCTCACCACCTTGTTCAAGCGCTTGCCGGCCGGCATACCGGTTTGCATTGAAACGCCGAGTGATACACGTGCGCCAAAATTGGGCTGGGCCGAATGGGTGCGCCAGGCTACCGAGGCCACCCGCAACGTCCTTCAATCCATCGACTGAAAATTTCATGACACAACAAAGCAAACACATCGTCCGCAATGACCGCTGGTTCGACCTGATATTTGACGCGCGCCTTCGCGCTGGCCGATGCATCCGCGATTCTGCCGCTGGAATTTGCCCGTCTGCCCTTCGTCGCCATATTGGCGTATGCCCTGTTCGGTGAAATCCCAGACCGCTGGGTCTGGATCGGGGCGGCCGTGATCTTCGGCTCCACGCTCTACATCGCACACCGGGAACATGCGGCCCACCGAGCTAGGTGACACGACCGCAGGAAAGACCCAGCCGCAGGTCGCCACAAGGACGCGGGTACTTGTTCCCTTCTCAGCCGTCGAAGACCGATGACCGGTACAAGCTGCGGCCGGACTCACGCAGTTCGGTGTCGATCTGGTACGCGACTGCCAGCGGACAAGCAGCAGGCTATCCGCAAGGGCGGTATTTGAGGCTCGAAACGGACGCTTTCGGCGAGCAGCGCGGTCATGCAGTGCGGCCTGCCTTTCTGTTTGAGCTGCGCTGCGCGCTGTGGGTCAGTCCACTGGGACGCAGCTATGGTGTCGGCTCGCTGTACGCATCGTGGAAACCGAACAGCAGCGCGACCTGCTCGCGGCTTACGGTTGCGACTATGCGCAGGGCTGGTTGTATTCCACGGCGGTTCCAGCAGGGGAGTTTGAGGCGCTACTTGTTACCCCAAAGCGGGCTTTTTGAACCACGACCAAAGCAGCCTGCTATGGTGTTCAACATACGGCCGTTTTGTGAACACACTCCTGACATCATGAAACGGTGGTTTGGAGCGCTGAACTTGTCATGTTTCTTGTCCAGTCATCAATGTCAAGAAAACGTATGACTGGTGTAGTGCCTACAGTGGCCACTCACACCGGATAACGTGTCCGACCGCAGTTGGTCAGCTTCCAACTTATAGCCTTCCATGTTCACTGACCGCATTCGCAGCATAGAAGTCGGTCGGATCGACTAACAGCGTCCATATTTTTGAGTTGGTTAACGCAATGCACTTTCGGCTTTAGGTGGTCTCCCACACCGTCAAACAGATTGTTAAGCGCCGAATAGTAA
>Ga0209284_10005557_pt1 | contig 12935 bp, 7 predicted proteins | sample FRY03_FD_187211 | JGI IMG/M metagenome (GOLD analysis project Ga0209284, IMG submission 187211) | Freshwater microbial communities from Lake Fryxell liftoff mats and glacier meltwater in Antarctica - FRY-03 (SPAdes) (version 2) | ecosystem: Environmental > Aquatic > Freshwater > Ice > Glacier... | reverse complement strand
GGTTTATTAATGCAATTTTATCAAATTTATTGGATAGATAGTGTAATGACATTAATTATAGCCATTTACTTAATAATTGTAGGCAAAGATTTATTGCTACAATCTACCAAAATGTTAATGCTTTTTACACCAAAAGAAATAGATATAAAAGAAATAGTAAGAGAAGTACATAAAATAAAAGGCGTTAACAAACTACATCACATACATGTTTGGCATTTAAACGAAGAAGAACTACACTTAGAAGCTCATTTAGATTGCCAAGAAGATATTAAAAAAACTACTAGAAAACATAGAAAATGTTCTTTATACCCAGTTTAATATTAACCATGTTAACATTCAGCCCGAATTTCAAAAAGCCGATCCAAAAGAATTTATAGTACAAGATTAAAAGCGGTATTCTGCTTTTAGCATAACGTTATCGCACATATTTAGTAGCGGAGTAAAAATATTTAAACTTTTCTATTATTACAAAATTTTACAAACATAAAAAAGGCTTTTGGATTTACCAAAAAGCCGCTATTGAATATAAGGATATTAGCAGAAGATTATTAGAAATTCCATGACAGATTAAAAAGATAATATCTAGGCAACAAGTTACTTTTAAAAATTGTTGTAGATATATCAGACGTGTGTATCCGTTCAAAATTTTCTTCATTGGTTAGGTTTCTTAAAACCAAACTTGCTTCCCATTTTTTACTTTTTGGGCTATGTTTAAGTGTTGCATCTATAAATATAAAGGCATTGTTTTTTTTGTCTTTCCTAGGTAAATAATAATCAGATGATATTATTATAAACCATTTTTTGTTTGATTTAGCTATAATTTTAAAACTATTCTGCACCGCTGTGTTTATGAATGATTGTTGATTTTCACTTTTAGAAACCGAATACATCCATGTGAAAACATTTTCAAAATTTAATGCAAAATTTAATGCGGTTTTCCAAAACAGTTCATTGGTTAAAAACCGACTTTTGTTTTCTCTAAGCGTTGAGTTGTTTACAATATTTTTAAAATTTGAAAGAGAATAGCTACTGTTTAATTTTATAGTTGATTCTAAAAACGGAAAATATTTTGACGCCTGCATATTCATATTCCAATTACTGTTGTCTTGAGGTAAGAAAAAATATTCTATTTGAGTAGTGTTTTCTGTAATACTAGAATTAGTAAAAAAATTACCTGTGTATTTTTGGTAACTTATGTTTGCGTTTAATTGAAATTGATTATATAAATCGTTATTAAAGTATAACAAACTATACTTTTGACTTTTTTGAATATCTAAACTTGGAATATTTGTGATTGTTGTTCGGTTATCAACTAATACTTGATTTAAGAAAAAATATTGTTCCCCATTTGCGTTTTGATTATATCCTAAATTTAAAGTAAAAAATGAAATAGAATTTAACAAATATTTTAATTTTAACGCGGGTTGAAAAATATAATTATCTGCCAGCATCTCTTTGTTTTCTATATTATCCTTTAAGCTTTGGGTTATTAAACTAATTGAGTAAGATGGTGTAATTTGCCATTTACCCCTATTAAGATTAAAAAACCCTGTTGTGAAAATAGATTTATAAACATAATCAAAATCATTTTTAGCAATAATTTCTACAGAATTAAAAAGGCTGGAAGCAAAGGGAGAATTGTTTAAATTACCACCAAGTGTAAAGCTGTATTTATCTCTTTTACCCGAACCTAAATAACTAGCTTTTCCTTCAATAAATGTTTTTTTAAAGTTGCTTTCTTGATTGTCTATATCTGTATTTTCATTAAATAAAGACGGCGTTATACTATATGTTTGAGGCAAATTATTAAATGAATGAAATAGCGAAAGTTGTAAGGCTTTTTTATCTGAAATTTTTTTTGTCCAAAGCAAATCTTGTTTAATATAAAAATCTTCGGTTTTAAGAGATGAAAATAAATTAGTTGATTGATTTTTAATTATTTGCGTTGGAGTTTCTATGTTTTCTTGTTTTGTTCTCAAATTATATTCAAGTAAAGATGTTTTAGAAGTACTATGCTTGATTTGTAAATCACCACGATATTGTTGTGGTTTTTTAGTTATAAAAGTATTGTCAGTAGTTGTGAAATTTTGATTATTAATTTGGTATTGGTTTTCAAATAATTGATTGGTTATAATTTTATCCTGAAGATAATACAAGTTTGTCTTAATACTTAACTTTTTATACAATTTAAAAATTGAATTATAATTTACAAAAAGCTGATTGTTAATGTTTGTTCTTCTATTATCAAGTAAATTTGAAATACGCGTTTCAGGGATAATTTTCTCCGCAAAATAAGCTTGCTCTTTAAGCTGTTCTATATTTAAATTAAAACCAAAATAATCAAAAGGGGTATTATTAATACCTACATTATTATATGATAAAGTAGCATATGATTTAAAAAATTTTGAAACGGCTAAAACATTTATTTTTAAGTCAAGCGCTTGTTTAAGCCCTTCAATGTATCCAGTACTTAAATCAATATTTTTTGAAAAGTTTAATTTTTGTTTCTTAAGTTTAAGGTTTAAAGCAACTTTATCACCTTGTTCTATTCCTTTTAATAAAGGATTTTCAGAATAATTATCAATGGCGTCTACTTTTTCTACCAAATCTACATTAATATTCTTTGTGCCTAATGAATAGTTAGAACCAAACAAGTTGTCGCCATCAAGAGTAACAGTTTCTATTGATTTCCCCTTATATTTTATTTCCCCAGATGAATTATTGACTTCAATGCCAGGTAATTTTTTTATAATATCTTCTATTTTTTGTTCACTACCATCTCTATAATTTGAAACATTGTATGAAATAGTATCTTTTTTTATTTCAAATTTTTCTCTTTTAGCAATTAATATAACTTCGTTCAAATGTGTTATAGTCTCTTTTTGTAGTTGAAAATTTATTTCATATTTATTACCTTTTATCGGATTAATGATTTTAATAGTATCTGAGATGTAACCACTACTATTGGTAATAATTGAAATAATTTTATAATCTTTTTTCAAGATAATAGTAAAAATACCGTTCCTTACGATTACAAATTCTTTTTTAACAATTGAGTTTCCAATTTCGTAAATAGTTAATGAAGCGGTAAGCGGATTATTTGAAACAAAATCTTTAATATTGCCATGCAAAACTTGGGAATTAATACTCGTATTAAAAACACAACACAACACAACAATAACGAAATCCTTAAAACTCAATACCATTTCCAATTTGCGCTTCTTTATAAATAATTTCAGGTTTATCTATTTTATAATAATTAACATTACCATCACCCCTTTTATCTTCGGACCTAAGGTATTTGATAAGTTTATCTGTGTAGTCTATAAAAATGTTTTTAAAGCTATCCCAGTTATGTATATTGTTTTCAGAATATGCTATTTTTTGAAACAATTTGGTTGGAGTTTTATTTATTTCATATGCGCTATACTGATAATCACCATCTTCTGAATTTATTTCTAAAATTAAACCAGGCAATCCTTGAAATTTCCATGGGCCGTCTAGGCAATTTATCTCAGGCGTGTAATATGCTATATAATTTCTACCTCTAAAATATGTTTCCGCTTTCTCACATTCAAAACCTATTATTTTTTTCTTCTTATTTTCTATTAAATCCCACACCATTAAATCCAAAGAATCTTTAATAATTATTTGTTTTTTACCTAAGAATTCAGTTGAAATTAACGAGTTGTTTTTAATGTCTTTTATTATAAAAAAGTTTTGATCATATATTATTTCTAAGTGTTCAGAGTTATTAATTTCTTGATTTTTTATTCGTAAAAACTCAGAGCTATTGTCTTGAATCATTAGTTCATAAAATAATTTTTTACCAGACACGCTAGTATATTCATATTTAACACTAATATTTTGTGAATAAATAATTAATGGGAAAAGAATGATATATAGAAATTTCATTAAAAAATATTAAGTGTGATGTTAAATTATTAAAAAAGCCAGATGCGTTTACATATGGCTTATGTATTTTTTATTATTCTATTTGAGAAGACGCTTTTGCGTAAGCAGCATCACAGGCCTCTTTAGCTGTAGTTCTACAGCTTCTTACAGTTATTGAATCTCCTGTAGACTCATGATGTACAGTTACAGAACAACATTCAGAAACAACGATGTCATTTCTAACTTCAATATTTTTTTCATTTGCAAAAGCAGTAACACCAATTAGCATAAATGCTAGAGAATAAAATAAATTTTTCATAATTTTGTATTTTAATTAAATTTTGCAGTCATACTTTAATGTCGTCTAAAACAATTTATTGTATGGCTGCTTTTTTAGTTTGTTTGGGTCTACATTTGTTGCATAACAAACCTTAAAAGCAACAAATAGTTTAATTTTTAGTAATAGTTAACTAATTTAATTAACATTACATTCATAAATTGGTGGTTAGCCATTACATAAACCAAGTTGTTTTTTAAAAGTTAAAATTATAATCCAAACCTATAATTATTTTTTTGTTATTCCTACAAAAAACACATAAAAATTTATCTATCTATCTATCTATCTATCTGTCTATCTATGAGTAGTTTATGGCATTAATTATATCGCTTATTTGTATCTAAATAAATTATAATTCTAAAAGCTTAAAACCTATATTCTGCTTTTAGCATAACATATCTTGGTTGTAAACGGTATTGGGTATTAGAAATAGAAATATCTGAAATAGAGTATTCTCTATACGTTTTAGTATTAAAAAGATTGTTACCAGATAAAGAAAATGTTATTTTGTTATCTATTACAGAATATCTGGCATTAAAATCTAAAAAGTAATATTTATTGTTTTGCGAATCTAAATTATCAAAAAAATAGCGTTCTGACTGAATAGAAAAATGTAAGGTTTTATTAAAAACATATGTAAAATCTGCAAAAGACATATTGTCTGTAAAAGAGTTAGTTGTAGTTGTTTTTATTTGATTATAACTCCATTTAGAGCCAAAGTGATAATTAAACTTTCCTTTAAAACCAGAACGTAATTCTAGCCCATAATTTATAGAGCTGTTTTTAACCTCGCGTAAACTTCCGCCATTAATACTGTTTTTAAAATTAATTTTAGAACCTCCTAATGTTAGTTTTAAATTTGCCGTTAAGGGTTTAATAAATCTATCAACATTAGAAAACAACGTAATATATTCTCTGTTTTTTATTAATATTTTATCTGATTGAGAATAGTTTTGATCTATTAAATTATTAGAACTAAAAAAATCATGGTTTTTAGAATAAATTAAAAAGGTATTTGCAAAAAATTTATTTCCCCAATTACCATACGTATAATTTAAAGTTGCAGTAGTTGCAGCTAAAGCATTAAAATTACCAGTTGCTTTAGAAAAAGACCTAAAACCAGTTTGAATATAATTTGAGTAAACATCTAAAACAGTTGCGTTGGTTATATTATAAGCCAAAGAAGTCGAGAGAGTATTTTTTTTATTTACTTTAAAGTTAAGTCCTAAAGTTGGATTTATAAAAAAAGGCGATTGGTTTATACTAACATTATCTTGCTCTAATTTATTAAATAATTGATGAAAATCTAGTTTAGATTCTAGAGTTATTTTTTTAATTTTAAAGTTAAACTTTGTTTTTAAATATAAATCGTTAGAATTATACCGTGTGTTGTTTTGATACAAATTTGGTTCTAAAACTACAGTTTGGTTGTTTTTTAACTGAAAAAGCGAGTTTAATTGGTCTTTTCTAAGTTGATTACCAATTAAAATCTCTAATAAATTATCGTTTTTTTTCCTGTCTAATAAATGAGCTTCTAATCCAATAAACTGCATTTTATTTTCGCTTAATTGCGTAACGTTATTTGCATTTGTTGTAAATAAATCTTGAAACAAAAACTGATTTACATTATATTTTTGAGGAGTTTTTTCACTTATGTATCTACTAGTAAGTATAAAAACTTTATTTTCTTTAAACTTGTTAGTATAAACCAGCTTTTGATCAAAAAGTTCGTTGTTGTCTTGTAAATTCTCGTTTAATATTTGATTGTTAAAATCTAAGTTGGTATTACTCTTTTTGTTGGTTTTATTAAACTTTACAATATATTCTATTGTTTTATTTTTATTAATATCGTGTGTTACATCTATTTTGCCAAAACCCATAACGCTTTTAGTTTTACCTGTAAAATCTTCGTTATTTTCAAAATTAGTAGCACCAATAAAATAAGATTGTTTTCGGTTTCTAAAAAAATCGTTTTCGTCTGTATTAAAAAAACCCAATAGCTTAAGTTTTGTTTTAGCAGAAAGTGTAAAAATACTGTTTAAAGAAAGCATTTTAGCATTGTTAAAATTAACTCTTTCTTGCTTTAAATTAGGTTGATTTAAACCCAGCCCAATTATAGTATTGCTATTTTGATTATCGCCAACACTAGAAGGCTCGTTAAATCTATAAGGTCTAATTAAATGGTTTATATCTCCAGTAGCATCAAAACCTATGTTGTTTACATTTGTTAAAAAGTAGTATTTATTTTTTTTACCAAAGTTCATTAAATTACTTCGTGCAGAATAAAAGTTTTTAAGTAATAAATCGTGACCTAATTGCATATTGCCAAACCATTGGCGTTTGTAATTTTCTTTAAGCTTTAGGTTTAAAGCTACTTTATCGCTTTCTTCTATGCCTTTTAAGTGTTTGTTGTTAGAATATCGTTGCAAAATTTCTACTTTTTCTATGGCATCTGCAGGCATATTTTTGGTTAAAATTTTATATCCTTTATCAAATAAATCATCATTATCTATCATTACCTTTTCTATTTCTTGATTGCCAACTTTTATGGTTCCGTCGTTAGAAACTGTTAATCCAGGTATTTTTTTTAGTAAATCTTCTACCACTTGTTCGTTACCTTGAAGAAATGCTTTAGTTAAAAAAGTAACAGTGTCTTTTTTTACTATAATATCTCTTTCATAATTTAAAACCACTTCTTTAAGTTCTAATGCATCATTTTCTAGAGTTGCATTAAAAGTTAACTCTTTTGTGTCTTTAGTAACTTCTACAGGAATAGTGTTTTTTTTATAAGACATGGCAGAAAATTCTATATTAAATTTCCCAGATTGTGTTACTTTAAAAGTGTAGTTACCATTTGCATCGCTAAAGCAATAAGCGGTAATAGAGTTACTGTTTTCTGGCTTTAAAATTATGTTTGCAAACGGAATACTTTTTTGCTCTATATCTTTAATTTGACCCGATATAATGGTTTGACTATTAGAATAAGCAAAAAAGAATAAAAATAGGGTTAAAAACAGGTACTTCATATATTTTTTAAAAATCAGATTCGTCAAAAACCTCCACTTTTTCACTATCTTCTACAGGATTTCTTTCGTATAATACAATACCTCTAGGTAGTTGTGATTTAATTTTTTCAAACAAAACAAGATCTATATTACTCATCATTTCAACATATTCTTTTAAAGTAATTGGCGTTTTGTTTTTGTTTATGTTGTACTCTAGAAATAAATGGGCTTTATTAGAAACATCTATTTCTTTTAAATAGATACCCAACCTGTTTCTAGACTCTGTAACTTCTATAATTAAACCAGGAAGACCGTTTAATTTCCAAGGGCCAAAAGATGTTTTTATTTCTGGAGCAAAATAAACAGTATAAGTACTACCTCTAAATAAACCAACTGCTTTTATACAATTTAAATTACCAATTTTTTTGGTATCGTTAGTAATTTGCCAATCTATTTTTTTTAACCGCTCTGTAACCAAATAGGTTTTGTCTAACAAATTATCTACGATTTTAATTTCTTGAGTATAAAAATTTGTTTCTACTATTTCTAGATTAGAATTTGTAGATTCTATAATAATTTCTTCTGAAGAATTACTTTTAGAAATTTCTTTATGATTGGAAACATAATATTGAGAAATAGAATCGTTAAAAAATAAAACGGCATCTGCAGTTGTAGGAATACCAGATCTAAACTCTATGTTGTAAGTTACTTTAGCTTTGGCATTAGATTGAGCAAAAGCGGTGTTTTTACTTGTGGTAAACAAAATTAGTAAAATAAAAAATATTTTTTTCATGGATAGAATTTTAAGAATACAAATTAGCAGATTAATTAATCTGCTAATTTGTATTATAAATAATTATTTAACTACCACTTTTATACCTATGCCGCCAACTATATCACAATTTGCATCCCAATACCTACCACGACCAATTATAGCACCAGCTGTATTAACATAAAGCACAGTAACCCAACAACCATCCGCGATGGATAAATCCTCAACGCCAACTGTAATTTCAGTATTAGTAATACTTAGAACTTCTTTTTTTGTTGTGTTTGCAAAAGCAGTAGCACCAATTAGCATAAATGCTAGAGAATAAAATAAATTTTTCATAATTTTGTTTTTTAATTAAATTTTGCAGTCATACTTTAATGTCGTCTAAAACAATTTATTGTATGGCTGCTTTTTTAGTTTGTTTGGGTCTACATTTGTTGCATAACAAACCTTAAAAGCAACAAATAGTTTAATTTTTAGTAATAGTTAACTAATTTAATTAACATTACATTCATAAATTGGTGGTTAGCCATTACATAAACCAAGTTGTTTTTTAAAAGTTAAAATTATAATCCAAACCTATAATTATTTTTTTGTTATTCCTACAAAAAACACATAAAAATTTATCTATCTATCTATCTATCTATCTATCTATCTATCTATCTATGAGTAGTTTATATTATTAATTATATCGCTTATTTACGTCTAAATAAATTATAATTCTAAAAGCTTAAAACCTATATTCTGCTTTTAGCATAACATATCTTGGTTGTAAACGGTATTGGGTATTAGAAATAGAAATATCTGAAACAGAATGTTCTCTATAGGTTTTAGTATTAAAAAGATTATTACCAGATAAAGAAAACGCAAGCTTGTTATCTATTACAGAATATCTGGCATTAAAATCTAAAAAGCAATATTTATTGTTTTGCGAATCTAAAATATCAAAAAAATAACGCTATGACTGAATAGAAAAATGTAGGATTTTATTATGCCATCATCTAAAAACAAATAACATTCTATTTTATGAGAAAAATTAGGGCGTCATTATAAAAGAGCATTTAATCTACAAGTGTTAAACTTTGTTAATTATTTAAAATTACATTTCTAAACAATATACATTTGAAAATTAATGGTAAAACCAAAAACTAATTGTTAAACATTACAAACATAACGAGATGATTAAAAAAAACCTAACCTTAATTATTGCCTGTCTATTCCTTTTTTCAGCTCAGGACACATTTGCTCAAAGCAAGAAAAAAACAAAAGCAGATAAAAATGTTCCTGCCAAAGTGGAAACCAAAGCCACTGATGCCAAGAAAGAACCAAAACCATACAAAAAAGTTATAGATTCTACCGCTGTAACACAAAGAGGACTGATTGATGTTCATAAAATAGACAACAAATATCTTTTTGAAATTCCCGATTCAATTTTAGGAAGTGAAATAATGACCATAACCCGATTTTCTAAAACTCCTGCCGGAGGAGGAATTTTTGGTGGTGAAGAAATCAACAAACAGGTGGTTCGTTGGGAAAAAGGTCTGAACAACAATATTTTGCTGAGGTCTATCACGTATGTCATGATGTCGCCAGACGAAGACAAGCCAATAGCTCAAGCCGTTAAAAATTCAACTTCAGACCCAATTGTTGGCAATTATGATGTTTTAGCATACAAAAAAGATGAATCTGGAAAAATTACTGGTTATGTAGTCGATTTATCAACAACTTTTGATGCCGATGTTCAAACCTTCTCATTAGATCCAATAAAGAAACAAATGTTAAACATTCTAACGTTTCAAAAAGACAAATCATTTATCTCAAAAGTAAGTAGTTATCCCATAAATACTGAAATTAGAAGTGTAAAAACCTTTACAACTACACCTCCAAAAATCAATACTACTCCAACACCAAAAATTGGAGTAGATATACCTTCAGGTTTAGATGCTGGCGTAATCACAGTAGAAATAAACACTTCTATGATTTTATTGCCTAAAAAACCAATGCGTAAAAGAGAATTTGATGCACGAGTAGGTTATTTTGCCAACCAATACAGTATTTTTGAAGAAGAGTCTCAAAAATCAGATACCAAAGTATTTGCAGTAAGATGGCGTTTAGAGCCGAAATCTGCTGAAGATGCCCAAAAACAAAAAAAGGGAGAATTGATTGAACCTTTGAAACCTATTGTTTATTACATTGATCCGGCTACTCCTGAAAAGTGGAAAAAATTTATCAAACAAGGAATCGACGATTGGCAAGTTGCCTTTGAAGGTGCTGGATGGAAAAATGCGATTCGTGGCGAATATTGGCCAGAAAATGACCCAACGATGAGTTTGGAAGACGCTCGTTTTTCTGTATTAAGATATTTCGCTGCTGATATTCAAAATGCTTATGGCCCCAATGTTCATGATCCTAGAAGTGGAGAAATTTTAGAAAGTCACATTGGGTGGTACCACAACATTATGAGTCTTTTAAGAAACTGGTACCTAATTCAAACCGCTGCTGTAGATCCTGCAGCAAGAACAAAAAAGTTTGATGATAAATTAATGGGAGAATTAATCCGTTTTGTCTCTTCACATGAGGTTGGACATACTTTAGGATTACGCCACAACATGGGTGCTAGTTCTGCAACTCCTGTTGAAAAATTGAGAGACAAAGAGTACCAAGCAAAAAACGGACACACTTCGTCTATTATGGATTATGCACGTTTTAATTATGTTGCACAACCAGAAGATGGCGTAAAAGATTTATTTCCAAGAATTGGTGATTATGATAAATGGGCTATTAAATGGGGCTATTCTTATTTTGAAGACGCTAAAACCGAAACGGAAGAAAAAGCGATTTTGAATGAAATGACTAAGGAAGCGTACAAAAATAACCGTTTATGGTTTGGAACAGAATCTAGTCCTTACGACCCAAGATATCAAACAGAGGACATTGGAGATAATGCGATGAGAGCTTCTGAATATGGAATTAAAAACCTTAAAAGAATTTTACCTAATTTATTAGAATGGTCTAAAGAAGATGGCGAAAGTTATGCTGAACTAAATGAACTTTATGGGGCACTTACAGGACAATTTAGAAGATATATGGGACATGTTACTAAAAATGTTGGTGGAATTTATGATTCTCCAAAAACCTATGACATGACTGGAAATCAGTTTGTCGTTGTTCCAAAAAGTATCCAAAAAGATGCCGTAGCATTCCTGAACACACAACTATTTGCCACTCCAAAATGGTTATTGAATCAAGATATTCTTTCAAAAATTAACCCCGAAAATGGTGTTGAAGCTATCAAAGGGATGCAAGATGTTACATTAACCAGCCTGTTAGCAGGAGAAAGAATGGTTCGCCTTTTAGAAACGTCTACCGCAAGTAAAGACAATTATTCTGTTGACGAATTAATAACCGATTTGAACAAGGGAATTTTTTCTGAGTTAAAAGGAAACAGTTCTATTGATATGTATAGAAGAAACGTACAAAAATTGTATGTAGACAAGTTGATCGAATTACTTAAACCTGGCACAGCGATGGTTAGAGCTGTTCCTGTAGGCGTTACGTATGGTTTTACGACAAGAAGAGTAAATTTGGCACAAACAGATTTACCTTCTATCGCCAGAGGACAGCTTCTAAATTTAAAGAACGATTTAAAAATGTCCACTTTAGTAATCTCCGATCGAATGAGTAAATATCATATACTCGATTTAATCTCCAGAATTGGTGAAGCTTTAGACCCAAAATAATGAAGTAAAAAGGGAAAATGTTTAACAACATTTTCCCTTTTTATTTATGATGTATTTAATGTGATTTCAACGTAAATACACCTAATTTATATAGAAACAGAGGTTGTTGTTAAAAATATTAGTTGTCATTGTTTTATTTTTTTGAATTGCTCATGCATCAGATAGATAATCAGACCAACAACTACTGCAATACCAATATCTCTCAACTCATTCAACTTTGAACTACTAAGCAGCCAGATGCTTATAAGTATTCCGGTGATAGCTATAAAATTTCCAAATGGAATTTTAAAAAATCCGGTTTGTGTTGCTTTCTTTTTTCTAAGCTTTATCAGCGTAATGCAGACAATGCAATAAATCATTACCCTTGTAAGTACGCTGATAGTGACGGCATAGATAAATGTATTGGTGATGGAGACAACAATTGTAATCGCCATAAACAGCAATAAAGACCAGGTGGGTGTTTTATATTTTGGATGAACAAATGAAAAAACTTTTGGAAACTGTTTCTCCTCGCTAAAAGCATAAGGCAACCTAGATCCTACCAGCATAATGGCATTCAGAGTACCGGTAATAGAAAAAAGTGCACCTATTGCAATAAGTGTGGCACCTGTTTTTCCAATAACAAGGGAGGCTGCTTCTGCCAGCGGTTTTTCTGATGAAGCAAGTGAGGGCAATGTGCCAATGCTTACAATTTGTATTAAAATATAAATAACAGCAATAATTAACGCAGCTAATAATAAAGCAAAAGGAAGATTCTTTCCTGGGTTTTTTACTTCGCTGGTGTTTACCAATACAGATTCAAAACCACCAAAAGCAAAAACGAAAAGCAGCACAGTGGAAGAGAAAGTTGAAAAATTTGGCACTTCTTTCACTTCAAAATAGGAAGTTTCTACATAAAAAAAACCAACAATAATAAATAACAATAGCGGTAACAGTTTTGCAAGGGTTAAAAAATTATTGACTCTTGTAGTGTTTCTAACACCAAAGTGATTGACCAACCCAAGCAACAATGTGATAAATAAAATTGTGATGATGCGAGATGATGGCTGTGTAAACCATGGTGAAAAGACAGTGAGATAGGTAACTAATAAATTTATCAGTGCTGCATACGTAATAAACCGGGTGAGCAATAACAACCAGCCGGTTACAAATGCCGGCAATGGCCCAAAGGAAGACATAGCATAGAG
>Ga0209284_10005546_pt1 | contig 12959 bp, 17 predicted proteins | sample FRY03_FD_187211 | JGI IMG/M metagenome (GOLD analysis project Ga0209284, IMG submission 187211) | Freshwater microbial communities from Lake Fryxell liftoff mats and glacier meltwater in Antarctica - FRY-03 (SPAdes) (version 2) | ecosystem: Environmental > Aquatic > Freshwater > Ice > Glacier... | reverse complement strand
CGGCGACTGGGCGTAGCCAACTTCACGGACCTGCATGGACGTATGCTCATCGTTGATTGTCTCAACAATGGCGACCGAAATAAGCTCGCCGCCCGCCTTGCGTTTCGGGTGCCCTACCGATACCGCCGCCTTGGTAATCAATACGCCAGCCCGCGTCTTGGATATGCCGAGTCCCGTGCCATGTTGGATTTGCATATTCCAAAGGGCGTCAACCCGTTTGACCATATCCTGAAACTCACGGCGGCTGATCGTGTATGAGTCTGGCATTACCTGCCTCCCGGTATGTTCCTCGGCGGCAGGAACAGGTTGAGCAGGTTGACGAAATTGCTTTCGCCATATGGGAAATATTCCGTGAACGACCGAGCGCCGCCTTCCTCTTTCTCGACGAATACCTCTGTCCCGTTGTCGTCAATGTATGTGTCGTACATCGTAATTGGCATATGCTTTCCGTAGTCGAGTTGAAAGCGAACGCTGATATCATGGACCACGTTTGTTACCGGCTGGCCTTCAACAATTCCCTGTCGGCGGGACATGATTATTTCGATGCACTTCATCGTCCACGGTTCGTACCCATCGAAGTTCTTATCGTTTACCGTGTTGAGATAGGTCTGTGCCGATTGTCGAACGCCCTTGTTAAGTTGTGTGACGACGCATGAGTAATTAATTTCGCCAACCGCCCGCGTTACCGATATGCCCTTGACGCGCCGCTGACTGTCGCCACGAATCATAAAGAGCTTATCTGAATCTCGACAGTCCCCCTGGAAACTGGCGACCCACTTCATGCCGGTTTCGATGTCCGGCTTTTTGTCTTCCTTGCATAGTTTGTATGCGTCCTCGGTAATAAACAAACGCGGACCGATTGGATTACGCTTTGGTGTTCCCGTGACCGGATCGATTACCGGGTTGCCGTTTTCATCCAGCACGCCCGCCGTCAATTCCTCGCGGACTTCGACGGAACCGCTTGTCGTTATAACCCAATCATTAGTTGGGAATTCAATCGGTGGCCCGTAGAGAACGTCGACTTCCCATTCCTTGGGACCGACACGCTCACGCTCAACGTACCCAATGGCGACCACGCCGAAGTCGTACCACGGGTAGGCTTGCCCGATGACGACGCCGCCGTTTCCAGGTGTGCTCAATACCGACACCGGACTATCGTCAACGGCATCGGTAGCAACGTACCACGTCGTAACGAGACCCTGCGCGCCGAAGATACCGACGGTCCCGCCTAGTCGCGTCTTTGCTGATAGTTCAATTAGTGTTGGCATTTAGTCAGTCACCAACAATGGAACACTAATGCCACCAAGTGACACCGCCGCGATTCTTGCCTTACCGGTTTTGAACAGGGTGACCAAATCATTCAATGCCTTTGCTTGCTCCCGCTCGAAGTCCAGCTTCTGCATTCCGATTGCCGCGCCGCTTGTCGCAAGTGACAAGTCGCTGGCATTCAGTTGACGGAATCCTATCGACCCGCCCGGCTCCGGTCTGAACTTATCGAACGAAAGGAACTTTGAGATACTTGGTCTTGTTTCGGTATCGAATGCGTTTGTATCGGCGTTGGACGTTGCGCGAATGCCGCGAACGGGAGCGCCGACTGTTAGCTTTTCCAGCAATCGGAATAGCCGCTCACCTTCGCCGGACACCTTGTTTTCTTCAATTGTTTTAAGTATCAATGCGTCGCGCTTGTTTATCCCATCGACAAGCGTGGCAATTTTCCCGGCTATGCCGGTATCGACATTATCTATGGGTGTAAAGTCGCCTTCTTTAACGCCTTCCTCATTGTGTGGCATCAGTCGATTGCGCTTGAATCTGTCAGGCACGGACTTCACAAGTTGCAGGATGCCGATTTGCAGGTTGTCCAAAAGGGTGAGAAACTTCAAGAAGGAAATAGCCAAATCGTCGATAGCCAGCCGAAAGGCAAAGGCAGTGGTCGAAATAATACCCGTCGACTTAGCTAAGACTTTTCCTAGAATGTCGCCGTCGGTTGCCGCGTTGAACAGAGCATCCGCCAGATTGCTTACGATTGGCGCTAACTGTATAACAGCCTGTCGGAATTGCCCCCTAAGAACAAACCCAAGTCTTGTAATAGCATCGTTCGCGGCTTCGATGGAACGTCCGGCAACCTGGTTGAATGAGAACCCAGCCTTATCGGCTATACGTCCCATCTCACGCAAGCCGTCGCCGCCGTTTTCCAATAGCGTCAACATATCCTGAGCGGAGCGCCCGAATAATTCCGACGCGATCCTTAGCTTGTCTGCTTGATTGGAAACCTTGCCGAGTGCGTCCCCGACCGCAATCAACTGGCCAAAGGACGACTTGCCGCGAATGTCGCCAACGTCAATATCCAATGCCTTGAACAGCCGCTCCGCCGTCTTAAGTTGACCAGCCTCGGATATACTCCTCTGTAGTTTTTTGATTCCCTTACCGACGGCTTCGATTGATGTTCCGCTCAACTCGGCAGCGGCTTGCAGTCGCGTGAAGTCCTTAGTTCCGACGTTAAGTTGTCTGGACTGCTTGGACAGCGCATCCATTTCGCTTGCTGTTTTTTTGAGTGCAAAGGAAAGCCCTGCAAAGCCAACGCCACCAACAATGGATAGCTTATTCCCAATTTTTCCGATTTGCTGACCGACTTTGGTCGCGGCGTTCTCGAAGTCACGCAAGACACGCTTCGCGCTAAACATACCGCGAGTAAACTGCGCCGTCCTAGCTTTAAGAATTACTGCAACCTCAGCCATTATCCAACCGCCCTACTTGTCCAGTTTCTTCCACTCCGCGATAATTCCCTGTTCGGCTTTCTTGACCATACCGAGTTCGATTTGGTCGCGGTGTGCTTCTACCGCCCACCTTAAAAATGGATGCGGTGGGGATATCCCACGGCTCGCGCCGCTTTCCGTTTCACGCTCAAGAGTTCCAAACTCATAAAGCCCAGCGTGTTTCGCAACGTTTTTGACGACCGCGTACAGGTTCTTGCTATACGATTTTGAAAACTTTCGTATCCAGCCTTTTTTAAGGCGGCCGGTTTTAACCGGCGTGATTTTTCTCACCTCTTTAAGAACTACGGTAGAACCGGCACGCAAAACGTTACGCATAACCCGATTAGCCGCTTTTTCAGACAGATCATCAATAAGTTTTTGTACCTCGACCATGCCATCGATCGTCAACGTAATAGCAATGCCTTCGGGGATGCTACTCGCCACGTTTAACCACTCCGCCTACCGATTGAACGAAGCCCATCGCCCACGCGCCAACCTGACTCGGTGTCATCTTCTTCCGTGGCTTTATCCGATCCACGATGTAGAAGTCTGACAGCTTGGCTGGGCTGGATCCCTTCTTTAGGTTCGCGTTGACAAATACAGCAATGGCAAGTGCTATCTGCGCACAGACCACCTCGTCGCCGCATGGGTTTAATCTGTACCACGCCATCCACTCCGTAAGCTCGGCGCTATCAACGCGCCGTAGCAATTCCTTAACCGTCATACCGAGGTCACGCGCCAAGCGAAAATAGAATTGCCGCGTAGGACGGCTCGTCAGTTTCCCTCGGCGTCCTCATCAGCTTTCGCAGCGAACCCGCTAAGCTCAAGCACCACGTCGACTATGCGATCCAACGCCGCCGCCGACTTCTTTGCCAAGGCGGCAATATCGGAATCCGTGAAGATGTTTTCGCCTTTGTCGTCAACGATCGTTGACGCTACGATTCTTGCTCGCCACGCTTTCAATGCGACCTTGTCGCCTTTGTTGCGGTCAAGTACCCGTTGTTCATAGTCATCGCGTTCGGTTCCGTTCAGGCCACGGACGTTGACGTGCCCGCCCCATTCGGGAACCGATATCTTCCTGGTCGGCAAGTCGTTTATTTTGAGGATGTCGTTCTTTGTCAGCATACGAACTCCGTTAGTCAGAGCTATTTCAAGCATTAGCGCCTTGCGTCAGCGTTGGTACGCCGCTCGCCTTGATTGTCAGGCTTGCGTCAAGCGACGAATCCAAATCGGCGGAAGGCGTAAAGCTGGTTAGGATGCCCTCAAAATGAACGGAACTGGTAGACGCAGTCCCGTGGTCATTCCATTCGACATGCCAGTTGCTTACGTCGGTTGCGCCAATCAGACCAAACAGTCCGGTTAGCACAGTATTGTCGTGCGTTGCGGTAGTCGGTATGTAGCGAATATCCGCCGTCACCTCGCCCGCATCGCTGAACCCCGGCACGTACGTTCTGAACCGACTCGTGGAATTGTGATGCGTCGTATCAACCGCCGTCTGAGACAGCGACGGACCAGAGATGTTGAACACCTCAGCAATCGCCGTCGCGCTTGCCTTGGTTGCATTACCTACATACAACTTGCACCCTACAGTGGACATACCCACGGTTTGTAATACTGCCATAGCGTTACTCCGTTAGTGGCTCTTCCTGCCAATAGATGATGAAATCCAAAGACGCTCGTCGCGTCATTCGTTCCCCGCCGTCGAAAGGCGGCTCGCTGCTATTCCTCATGGAATCAAGCTGCACGGATTGAACAATCGCACCGCCGCCGACCCAGCTATTTCGGTTATTCAAAGCGTGACGAACGGAACGCTTGACCGCCGATCGGTCCGCATAGTTCTGCGCCCAGCAATCAACCTGCAACGTCGTTCGGGTGACTCCCGAATATCCAGAGAACGACCGGACCGGCGTTGATACTATTTCCTGGAAAGTGATAAACGGTAACGCGGTCCCCTGCGGCACCTGTTCGGGGTATATCCGCGTCGATACCTGCTCGACCACTTCCGAGTCGGTCGACAACCGCATATAAATAGCCCGCTCAATGTCTATCACGTCGTCACAATCTCTTTGCCCATCACTTCGATGAACGTATCACGCTCGGCACCCATATAGACCGGGTCCGCATTGCGAACGGATACAATCTCAAAGTTCCTACTGTCGTATGACAGCCGAGCCGTCGGCGTGGCGTTCGCCGTGTACCGCATCCGAAACACGAAATCGACGCCCGCTTGTACCGCCGCTGCCGCCCACGATTCATTGCCGCGAACCGGTCGAACGGAAGCGTTGACCGTTTCCGCTGTGGCCCATACGTCAGCCTCATCGCCGTACGGGTCGCGTGTCGGCGTGTTCGTCTGTATGGCTACATATTCACGCAGTGGCCCGGCAATCGGCATCAGAAAGTCATAACCCGTTCGGTCGCCATAAGCATTTCTCCCGCGAAAGGAAGCGCCTCGACCGACGCTCCCATCCCGTGCGCTTCTCGCAGCAAGTCATACATAGACCCGACAAGCTGCTTAATGGCTGTTTTCAATTGTTGAGGAACGGTAGAAGCCGCTCCATAACCGGCGACGTAGCGAACTACCACGTCACCAATAACGCCACGGGTTGACGGGTACGTCTCGCCCCAAGCCGGTGTTACCCGACCTGGGAGCGAAGACGTGTCAACCCGATACAATGCACTTGACCATGTTTGCGAATCTCCCGCCGAATCCAAATAGGTAATCGACGTGATGCTCGCAAGCGGAGGCCTTGGAAGATAGATAGCCCACCGGTCGTACCAGTGACGATCGGTAAACCCATCCATCGTCAAATCGTAGGTAGTGGAAACCAGCGTCCGATTAAGACAATCCTCGGCATACTTTCGCGCAGTGGTGATGTAGTAGCCGATCAGTGTATCGTCTGTAGCGGTACTGATCCGGCTATGCGTCTTGCACTCCGCAACCGTTACCGGCTCTTCCGTCGGGGCTGTTTGGACTACCAATCCCATACTACGGCTCCGTTACGGTACGCTTACGACCCAGCGACTTGACCGTCACCGTTGCGCCAGCGTCCGTTTCCGTTTCCTTATGGGTATCGGTTTTCGATTCCTTCACGGGGACATACTCAGCATCGTTACGATTCACGAGAGCCTGACAGAACCTGTCTTCAAACTCGTGTACCGTTCCCGCTTCGAGTTTTTTACCCTCGACGAAGAAATTGACTTTTAGCTTGATGCTACGCACGGCACGCCTCCTTAATCAAGAATGGCAGACGGCGGAGTCGCCTTCGCGTAGCGCGTATTCCACATGAGGTATAGCACGCTAACGACAGAGGATACCGTGTCACCGGTCCCGGCGCGAACGCAATCGAACCCATTGGCAACGTCAAGATCGGACGCCTTAACCTCGATTACATACATGAGGTTTTTAGCGTTCGTCGTGTCGGTGGTGAACGTATTTGACGTGACCGCAGTTTCAACCAACGTGTCAGTTGCACCTGTGTCAATGTTCTTCCACATCGTTGTAAAGGCCAGCGCCTTCTCACCTGTCGCCGCAACCGCTGACGCCTGCTTGACCGTAATGGCCGAGCCGGTAACACTTGTTGCGTTGTCCGCAAGAATCACGATCGTCATTCGGTCGTAATTTTTCATGGACACATAGTCAGGCGTCGACGTAGACGGCGCAATCGGCGCAAGGCCGGTCACAAACTTGAAATTCTCAACAAGCAATCCCTGTGGATATGCCATCAACAAACCTCCTTACGTCGCAATAGTTGCGAACGCTGAATAACTGGTGGAACCATTCAACGGGCTGATCGTGGTCGAAAGCCACGGCATACCCGCGATACGAACGATGAAGCGGAAAGCCATCATGTCGTAGTCAAAGAACAAGTGCATCGACACGTCAGTGCGGACACCCTCGGCCTTTGTCGCCGTCATGTACTCACCCAACGCCGCAAAGATGACGTCGCCGACCGTGGCCGACGCAGAACATGCCTGCGTGTAGATGATGCGATGACCAAGCAACGTCTGACCCGGTGCCGCCGGTACGCCAGCGTTCGGCTGGCCGAAGTAAACGTTATTGCTGGTCGACGAATTGAGTTGCAGAATCGAAGGCTCTACGTCTTGATTCATCAGCCAAACGGTGCTTGGCTTGCCACGGTACGGAGCGTAGACCCGGCTATAAAGCGCCACGATGTCCGCAAGGTCTGTCGCGTTACCATCGGCGGTTCGTGTCGTCGAAATCAAAGCCGGAGAATTCAGGATACCGAGCGGCTGGCCCGCCCCGCTTCCGCGGATAATCGTTCGGTCGATCTCAAAAGTAATCTTCTGGGGAGCCTTGCGATTGAGGTAGGTATTGAGCGCCGGCGCGTCGCCGACCAACTCTTCCGTCACCGGAATCAACACAGTCAGCTTGTGCAATTGCACCGTACGCTGTTGCAGCGACGGCTTAGATTGCGTCATTGCGGAGCCTTCGCCTGTCCAATAGGACAAGACGCCGCCGCTCGATTGCCAAGGCGTAGTCTCGTCGACGGGAACGGTGATTGAATTAGACGAGGTAATGAGCCGGTCGGTGAGGCCGAAAAGGGTATCCTCCGCCATTACCTTTTCCTGTATCTCCGATCGGAAATCAGGCGGAACGGCGAACCCACCATCAGCACCAATGCCGCCGCTACCCCATGTAGTCGGGGCCAGCATATGGCGCAACCGCATATCCTGTTGACCGCCCGGACGTGCGTAAGCCGCCACGGACGATGCGAAATCGCCAAGGGTTTGGAATCCACGGCGTCCTTTGTCGACCGCCCTTGCGTGTTCCAGAACCGGCGTACGCGGACTGCGAGCAAGGCTCCCGCCCTTTGCTCTTAGCGGTGCCTGATTGTCGTACCCCTCCGGTACGTTGTCGTCCGGTCCAAACGGCTCAATGCCGATTGACGCTGGGCCACGGGGGCCGCTTAGCTTGTCGTTGTGCTCTTCCGCCCGCGAGCGCAGGTCAATCTGCCGCTCGGTTGACTCGTAGTCAGCTTGGAGCGTATCGAGGCTTTCCTGTTCTTCTTTGGTAAGGTCACGCTTTTCCTGATCGGACAAAGCGATAATCTTCGCCTGCCCATCGGCATGTTCGATAAGCCGATCATTAAGTTCTGCCAGTGTCGCCATGACGTACTCCATAAAAAAAGACGGCGACTAATCATGAATCCCCCGGAGGGGAAACCCAATTAACCGCCGTCTCAGTACCTGTACGTCGCAAGCGATCGTTACGGTGTGCGTTCGGACAATGCCTGCAAAGCCGTTCACTCACCGCCTATTCAGTTGTCTGGGTAATAGTACCCTATGAAGTGACAGTAGTCAACTTCTTTTTCTGTAGCATGTACTTATCGATTCTTACTTGACTGGCTGGCGACTTGCAGCCGTACTGCCGATCGAGGACCGACTTGACCCATTGGTCTACTTTGAGGTTGGCGTCGAATCGCTTCAGCAGGCCAATGGCCGCTTCAAGCATCCGGTCGGCTTCATGGGCCACGCGCTGCTTGCCCATCGCGGCGAGAATTCCGGCATGTACGGCGTCGCCTTCGTCCACAATATCGGACGCGAAAATCTGCAATGGCCGCCACAACGGTGGGGCTACTTCGCCGTTCTTCCCCTCTTTTTGTGTTCCGTCCTTGTTCAATCGAAATTCCTCGTCAGCCTCCAGAACCAACGAAGTTGAAATCCCTAGCTCCGGGTCTTCCTCTACTAAAGCCATGATGTAACCGGCAACGTCACCATTCCCAGGCAAATTGCTCGCGGTCCTGCTGAAGGTCAAGTCGCCGCGAACCCGGTTCCCGTCCACGCGAGCGTTCGATACCCGCCCCAGGAACTTTCCCGGTCCATGGTCAAGCGCTGACGCATGTCCGAACCGCGAACGGACCGAACCCTCCTTATTGATAAGGGTAGCGATTGCCGAAAGGCTGGCGGCGTCAAATTCGCCGCGACCGGGAGTTTTGAACGGCCCGCTTTCCGCCAGGACCATGCCGCGAATGATTCCCGCTTCCCGGTCCACGCCAATCGGATTAGACCGCGCCAACGCAAAGCCAAGCGTTCGTTTAGTTCCCATGCCCATTCTCCAGAGACCGAGCCGAATTGGCCGCGATCATACAAGCCCTGAATAACTTCTCGGTCGCCACGTTAGCCCGTCCAAGTTCGTGACGTTCCAGATAATCCGTTACGTTCCCCTGATCGAACCCCTCGACACACAAGATAAGCGATGACGTTTCACGCTCCCGCAAGAACGCCTTAATGGTAAAGTCCGCCCACCATCCCCACGGCTGGCCGCACGCGAACTTGCCGACCGCCGCAATAGCTGACCGCAAATCCTCATACGCCTTCTTGCTATCGTTCCCGATGTGAACCATTACCGCCGATTCGTATTCTTGCCGGTCTTCGTATTTGCTCTGGGCGGCTTCGGCTAATCGCTTCTCACGTCGCATGATTCGCAACATGCCGTCCGTCAATAACCCACGCATGACCGCAAGGCCTTCATCGTCCGACGAGACCGCATCGTCTTTCTTGGTTTCATCATCGGCGTTTGGTTCGTTAGTTTGTCCGGGTGGCGGAGGCTTAACCACTATCTCTTCGCCCGCCTTATCGAGCGTCTGCATGTTCATAGCGACGAATCGCTTATCGCCGTCGCTGCCTACCGGGTTATCGCCTTCCTTGATTCGGATATCGTTTACGCTGAACACGCCACGATCAAACAAGCTGGAATAATGCGCCGTTCTGGCGGCAATATCTCCGCGAAGCAATTGACGGAAATCAAAGTCTGTAAAGGTGACGTCTTGCCCAAGTAGCTTATCATCCGCTTCCTGCTCAATTCGTTTGGCCCACGGTGCCAAGGTATCAGAATGGAAATCCCGGTTGACGTGTTCGGTATTGCTATACTTCATCCCGTCCAGCTCGTACGCTTTGTAAGGGTGAACGCCAACCCAGCGGCATATGTCGATTACCGAGAACTTGCGGGTTTCAAGGAACTGCGCATCCTCTGAGTGCATCGATAGCGCGTTGAACTTCATGCCCTCCTGCAATACCGCCGTACCCCACGCCTTGCCCGGCCCTTGGAACCTACGATTCCAATCGTCTCGGATTGAGTCCTTCGCTTCTGCCGACAGCTTGCCGGGATGTTCCAGAATACCAGCCGGACGTGCGGCATTGCCGAACAGGCTATTGCCGTGGTCCTCTGTCGCAATCGCAAGTCCCAAACTGCGTCGCGCCAATGTGACGACCGAGTATCCTTCGTACCCGTTCTCACCTAAGTTCTTCAGGTGGAACATATCCCGTTCCGGTATCCTTATGGGTTCCGATAGCCGGCTTTTGATTTCATAGACGACGCCCCATTGAGTCGATACGTCAATCTTGATTCTCCACGGAGCGATAGGCCATAGAGCTTCGACCACATTACGTTTGCCGCGGTCAATCCATGCGTACCCGTTACCCCATACAAGCGCCCAGGAAACAAGTAATTCCTTAAACTGGAACGCCGTAAGTGACGGGTTTGCCTTCTTGTAAAGCAGGTAGTCGACAGGATGATTGGGTTGAATATCCGCTCCACCGTCCGCACGCCTTCGCTTGACACGCCAGTCAATGTACGAGAGAGAGTCCGCAATCACGCGCACGCAACGATAATATGTCGCTATCGTCATTGCGGTTTCATGCGAAACGGTAACGCCCGCCTCATGCCCGCCGTATATGACCGGTATTCGTTCCTGGATTTGTGGCGGTCCGAAACGAGGCGACAACCGCTTAAGGAATGAAGTTACAGACATGATTGACCAGCCATTTCATATACACTAGGGCCGAGTATCTCGTTAGCGTGTGCGACACGCAACGCAATAACCGCCGCAACTATCCCGTCGATACGCCCGCGAGCCTTCGCCTTGTCAGGCATCATATTCCCATTCGGGTCTTGCCGGACCGCCACGTTATTGGCTTGTGATGTCAGTACCGGATGACCATTGTGACATAATTTACCCTCAGAGATAAGCGCGTGGAATTCCTTCGACGGGTCGGACATTGACGCATATCCTTGCCGGACCGCAACCATCGTTACGCCATCTTCATTCTCAAGGCGGCTGGTCAGGTATTCGGCCTGCCACGGATCGTATCCGACAACCGCGATCTTATGCTTCGCGTGGAGTTGGAGGATTCGCGCGCGGATGAACTCGTAGTCAGTCGATGCGCCAGGCGTCAACGTCATAAATCCGCCGTTAGCCCATTCGACGTACGGTAGCTGATCCTGCTTGCAACGCTCGCGTATGTTATGGTCCGGCATGAAGTAATACGGCATCACATAGACCGGCGAATCAGTATCCCGGATGAACAACAGGGCGAAGGCTGACGTATCTTCCCGGCTGGCAAGGTCAAGCCCGCCGTAGCAAGTGTAGTCCTCCGGTATGGCGTCCAACTCCCAATCTGATTCGCACTCATGCCATTGCGCCATGTCTATCCAGCGAGTCTCTTGGCTCACCCACTGGTTCAGCCGATACCGCCTGAAATTGTTCTGGGCGAGTAAGTCGTTCTTCGCGGACTCGTAAGACTTCTTCATCTCGTCGAGTTTGGTGATAACGCCGATTGCGGGATTGGCTTTGACCCACGCCTTTTCGTCCTCCCAGTCATCATCCATCGGGACTTCGTAGATGACCGGCAAGACGGTCGTATCGATAATCGCACCGTCGCGGACCGCACAAGCGTGCAGATACCGCTTATAGCCAATGCCGACAGGGTCGAAGATTCCAGCGGTGGAAGTGACAACAATCAACGGCTGAGACCTGGCGATACCGGCATAGCAAAGGGTGTTCCAAAGCTGCCGACCGGACTCGCCCGCCCATGCGTGTATCTCGTCGCAGATAATGGCGGTAGCGTCGTGACCATGCTGCCGGTGGTGTTCGCTACTAATCGCCCGGCAGATAGACCCGGTAGAATGGTCGAGTATCCGCTGCGTCGAATCGATGACGTCGCAGCGGCCATCTAGCTCGCCTGAAGCGTGACGAGCCAGCGCCGCCGCTTCGCCCCAAGCGATCTTGGCTTGTTCCTTGTCGGTCGCCGCGATGAACACCATCGACCGTTTAACGCCCAGCGCTACGGTAAGATAAAGTGCTAGTCCACCGTCAAAGGTTGACTTGCCCTGCTTCTTGGGTGTCCATATCTCAAACTCGGTGAAACGCCGGTTCCCGTCCGGCTTCCGCCAAGAGAACCCACGCACAAGAACGTCGCGTTCCCAGTCAAGAAGCTGAAACGGTTGACCTGCGAAACGGTCTTTGGATAGAACCAGTAGTTCGGTGAAAAAGCGGCAGGCGTGTTCGCCGAATTCCTTGTCGACGTAGCAACCTTCGTGCAGAGCTTGTATGTCGGACTTGTTACAGACCCAGTAGTTCCAATCGTCGATACCGAGGGCGGGAGCCGCCTTTCGCATGTATTGCAAAGACGACTTTGGTGAAAGTCTCGGACGTGGAACATCGGCTAAGGTCAGTGCATGTCACCCCCTATATCAGCACCCCCGGAGCACCATTCGTCCAATGAGCCAGGCCAGCCGCCAATAGCGACTTATACCGATCGAACAATTCCGCTGTGTGACTTCTGCAAAGCGTATTCGTATGGGTACTCATTGGTTCCAACATTCCGTAACGCACGGTAACATGGGCGGCATCAATGCACCCGGTTATCTCGCAGTGCTGTGACTTATCAAGCATTGATTACAGCCTTCGGACCGCCAAGGATCGACTTGCCGGGTGTCGCCTTCTTGTCAGGTTTGTCAACGCGAACCCGCGTACGACCGGAAGGCGTCAAGCCCAAGGAATCCTCATATCTCAATAAAATGTTAAGCAGGGTGTTAGCTTCGCACAAAAGCGGATGTTTGGATTGGCCGCTACGCCCAGGAACCGTGAACCCTTCCTCATCGAGCCGCGACTCCATCCGGCACCAACGCGAGTACGCCCGGCAATAACGCCCAACAGTCGCAAAACTCTCCGCGCCCATGATGCCGCACTTGTTCCCAGCCCTTACGGATTCCCAAGCAATTTCGCCAAACTCATCAAGGTTTCTCGGCTTTACAAGCGGTTTTTCCGAAGCAACAACAAAGTTCTCAGGAACCGGAATCTTACCCTTGGAGCGGTTCCCCTCGGCTAATCTAATCTCAAACGGTTTTGGTGGTGGTCCTGCCATATTCCATTTTACCTAGTGTATCGGACGCGCAAACGTTGG
>Ga0209284_10005525_pt1 | contig 12995 bp, 11 predicted proteins | sample FRY03_FD_187211 | JGI IMG/M metagenome (GOLD analysis project Ga0209284, IMG submission 187211) | Freshwater microbial communities from Lake Fryxell liftoff mats and glacier meltwater in Antarctica - FRY-03 (SPAdes) (version 2) | ecosystem: Environmental > Aquatic > Freshwater > Ice > Glacier... | reverse complement strand
GTAAGATTGATGATGAGTACGGCGACGACTGGTGGTTCAAGGTCTGGGGGCCCGACAAGCTGGTGGAAGAAGGCATTGGCGAGTCGAAAGACTGGATCATCAAGGGCGAGTCACGCAGCGCCAAGACCGCCAAAAACGGGACCAACAACTGGCACGGTTTTGGCCAGATGGCGACTGGCTTCAATATGCTGGACCCTATCAAGTCCACCATCGTCACACCGGGGCTGGACCTGAACGGCAAGTTTGCAAAAACGGGCATTCCGGCATCCATCGTGACGAAATTCCTCGCAGAGCACGGCGTGATTGTTGAAAAAACCGGTCTCTATAGCTTCTTCATCATGTTCACCATCGGCATCACCAAAGGCCGCTGGAACACGCTGTTGACGGGCTTGCAGCAGTTCAAGGACGACTACGCCAAAAACCAGCCGATGTGGCGCATCCTGCCCAAGTTTTGCCAGAAGTTTCCCAAGTATGAGCGCATGGGCTTGGCTGATTTATGCCAGCATATCCACACGCTGTACGCCAAATACGACATCGCCCGCCTGACGACCGAGGTCTACCAAAGCGAGCTGACCCCGGCCATGAAGCCCAGCGATGCCTACGCCCACATCGCCCAGCGCAAGACCGAGCGGGTCGAGATTGACCGGCTTGAAGGCCGCATCACGGTTGGCCTCGTCACGCCATACCCGCCGGGAATTCCGCTGCTGATTCCGGGCGAAGTGTTCAACAAAAAGATTGTTGATTATTTGAAGTTTGCGCGTGAATTCAACTCCCAGTGCCCGGGTTTTGAAACTGACATCCACGGCCTGGTCGAGCAGGTGGATGCCAAGGGCAAGATGCGCTATTACGCGGATTGCGTGAAAAAGTAGGCAGCGTCTTCAAACTCATGGCAGACTGACTAGTCGCCGCGCCACGATCTGTCAAGCTATCGGCTGCTGGACTATCTCACCGGCCCACGCCGCCAGCATAGCGTCATTGAACTGCTTGAAAAATGCGCTATAGCCACCGCTGCTGGGTGCGCCGCGTTGGGATTTGACACGCTCCACACAAATTTCCACCGCATCTGGTTGCGATTCGATAAGGCCCATGATTTGTGCTGCATCAGTCGGCACTTTTGCCGGAACGAGTCAGGTGTTTTTTCTAAGCAAAGCCGCCCTGACCAGCGCCAACCGGTCATTGCCGAAATACATGTCCTCGCCGATGAAGAACGTGGGTACGCCGAATGCGCCGCGCGCAATCGCTTCGTCGGTGTTGGACTTGAGCTGCTCCTTGATGTCGGGGTGCGTGATGCCCTGCATGAAAGCGGCGGCATCAATCCCGACCTGGGCGCAGATCCCCTGTAGCACGGCGTCTTGAGAGATGTCTTCTTCGCGCGTGAAGTAGGCGGAAAAGGTGGCTTCGATGAAGGCTAGGTACTTGTCTTTGGCTGTAGCGTCCTGGGCAATCCACAGGCAGCCGCGCATGGCCTTGACGCTGTTGACCGGGAAGACCTTGGGCGGAAAGATGATCTTCAAGCTGGCATCGCGTGCGTTGTCTTGTACGTCCTTGAGGATGTAGCGGTTGCGTGAGGAGTTCATATCTTCACGCAGGGCATATAGCCCCTTGTTGGCGCTGTTGAAAATGCCGCCCACCAGAACGGGCCTCCACATGATGTTGGTCTTGAGTTCCTTTGCCAGGGGCTGGATATTGCGAAAGGCGATGTAGGTCCAGGGGCTGGAACAGTCAAAGAAAAATTCAATCATATCGTTGCCTCGTTTGTTATTTTTAAAAGCTGGAAACCGTCAAGCCGGCTTGTGTGCGCCCGAACTGATGCTGGCTGCCGTCTGCCCGAACAGCGCCTTGCGGGCTTCTTCTGTGAGCGCTGGTGCGCGCAGTTCCTTGCCGACATCCAGCCCGCGCTTGACAGCTGGCCGCTCAAACAGCGCGTTGTACCAGTGCTTCACGTTGGGGAATTTTTCGAGATCTACGTTTTGCGCCCTGTGCGTGCGCGTCCAAGGGAAGATGGCCATGTCGGCAATGGAGTATTCCGCTCCCGCGACAAAGGTGCCGGTATTGCCCAGTTGTTTGTCGAGCACGCCATAGAGGCGGTCAACCTCTTTGCCATAACGGTCGATGGCATAGGGGATTTTTTCAGGTGCGTAGAGCAGGAAGTGGCCGTTCTGCCCCGCCATCGGACCCAGGCCGCCCATTTGCCAGTTCAACCACTGCAACACGCTGTAGCGCTCTCGCACATCCACCGACAGAAAACGCCCGGTCTTGTCGGCCAGGTATTGCAGAATGGCGCCGCTTTCAAAGATGGAGATGGGATCACCGCCGCCCGCAGGCGCGCTATCGACGATGGCGGGCATCCGGTTGTTCGGGCTGATAGCCAGGAAGCCCGGCGCAAACTGCTCGCCCTTGCCAATGTTGACCGGGATCATCTTGTAGGGCAGGCCGCACTCTTCAAGCATGATGGAAATCTTCCAGCCGTTAGGTGTGGGCCAGTAGTACAGGTCAATCATGCCGGTCTGCCTTCAGTTGTTGTGCGTGGTGCCACAAATGGTCGTCCATGAAGCTACTGATGAAATAGTAGCCGTGGTCATAGCTCGCGTGGCGGCGGAGCGTGAGCGGCTGGCCTGCGCTGGCACAGGCCGCTTCAAACAGCTGGGGATGCAGTTGCTCAGCCAGGAATTTGTCGGCCAGGCCCTGGTCAATCAGGATGCCGCCGGGGAATGGTACAGCTGTAGCGGCGCTCATCAAGGCGGTTGCGTCATGCGCTGCCCAGTGTGACTTGTCAGCACCCAGATAACCCGTAAAAGCCTTCTGCCCCCACAGGCACTGGCTGGGCGCAGCAATCGGCGCGAAGGCTGAGACCGATTTGAAAAGATCAGGGTGACGCAGCGCCAGCGTGAGGGCACCGTGGCCACCCATCGAATGACCGAAGATGCCGATGCGTGCCTTGTTTATTGGCAGGGTTGATGACACTAGCGGCAAAAGATCGGCGGTGATGTAGCTTTCCATGCGGTAGTTTTTGAACCACGGCGCTTCGGTGGCATCGAGGTAAAATCCGGCGCCCACGCCGAAGTCCCAGCTCTCGCTTTCGCCCGGCACGTTGGCACCACGCGGGCTGGTATCTGGCGCGATCAATGCTAGGCCAAGTTCTGCCGCCACGCGCTGCGCACCCGCCTTGGTCATAAAGGTTTCTTCGTTGCAGGTGAGGCCCGCCAGATAGATCAGTGCAGGCACCTTGCCGCCTGCTTTTTCAATCGCGGATTTTGGCGGCAGGAAGACCGAGAACTTCATAGATACGCCAATGACCTGCGAATCATGTTTGTAAAAGCGCTGCAGGCCGCCGAAGCAGCTGTGTTCGCTGAGAAGCTCTGGCGTCGACATCAATACAGAACCACGCCGCGAATGGACTTGCCGGCCTTCATCAAATCAAAGCCCTTATTGATGTCTTCAAGCGGCATAGTGTGGGTGATGAGGTCGTCGATGTTGATCTTGCCTTCCATGTACCAGTCCACAATTTTCGGCACATCGGTGCGGCCGCGTGCGCCACCGAAGGCCGAGCCTTCCCACTTGCGGCCGGTCACCAGCTGAAAGGGGCGGGTGCTGATCTCTGCACCAGTCTCCGCCACGCCCGAGAGTGTGTAGTAGTCGGTGTGGCAAATGTCTGTGGCCTTGATCTCGACCAGCACTTCGCCGAATTTTGGGCCTTGCAGATCAACGGTTTCAATGCTCAAGGGTTCGCCTGATTTCCAGGCTACGGCGGCTTTAGTCTTCATACGGGTTTAAAAGTCAGATTTTGAGGGGTAAAAAAGGCTGTAGACCAATGAATACGGGCGTTAGAGGCTATGAAAAAAGTAGCAAAAATTTGTCAACGTGTAGAGATAAATTGCTACCGATTGTGGCAGTAATATTTTCAAATAAAAAAGCCGGAACGAATCCGGCTTTAAGAATTTCAAATGTTCATCAGGCGCTGAAGAAGTTTTTCAGTTTGTCTGCCCAGCCTTCTTCGCTGGGTGAGTGCTTGGCCCCGCCTTTTTTCAAAGACTCATCAAACTCCTTGAGCAGTTTGCGTTGGTGTTCAGTCAGCTTGACGGGGGTTTCCACAGTGATGTGGCAATACAAATCGCCAGGGTAGCTGGAGCGCACGCCCTTGATGCCCTTACCGCGCAGGCGGAACTGTTTGCTGGCCTGCGTACCTTCGGGGATGTCAATGGCGGCTTTACCTGTCAGCGTGGGTACTTCAATTTCGCCGCCCAATGCAGCCGTGGTGAAACTGATGGGTACAGTGCAGTGCAGGTCGTCGCCGTCGCGCTCGAAGATGGCGTGCTTTTTGACGCGAATCTCGATGTACAAATCGCCTGGCGGTCCGCCATTGGTGCCAGGCTCACCGTTACCGGTTGAGCGGATGCGCATGCCATCGTCAATACCGCCGGGGATTTTGACTTCAAGCGTTTTGTTGTTTTTGGTTTTTCCCACGCCGTGGCAAGCCACGCAGGGCTCAGGGATCAGCTTGCCGCTGCCTTTGCATTGCGGGCAGTTTTGCTGCACGCTGAAAAACCCCTGACGCATTTGCACCACGCCGTGGCCGTGGCAGGTGGTGCAGGTGGCAACCTTGGTGCCGGGCTTGGCACCTGAGCCTTTGCAGGTGGTGCAGTCGTCCCAGTTGGGGATGCGGATTTGCGCTTCCTTGCCATTGGCGGCCTCTTCAAGCGTGATCTCCATCGCGTAGCTCAGGTCACCACCACGAAAAACCTGTCTGCCGCCGCGCTGCTGCGCAGCACCGCGCTGGCCACCGAACACATCACCAAAGATGTCACCAAAGGCCTCTGAAAAACCGCCAAAACCTTCAGCGCCGGGGCCACCGCGCATATTGGGATCTACGCCCGCGTGGCCGTATTGGTCGTAGGCGGCGCGCTTTTGCTCGTCGGAAAGCATCTCGTAGGCTTCTTTGCCCTCTTTGAATTTTTCTTCGGCAGCCTTGCTTGCATCACCTTGGTTGCGGTCAGGGTGGTGCTTCATCGCGAGTTTGCGATAGGCTTTTTTGATGTCTTCATCGCTGGCGTTTTTGGGTACGCCCAGCGTGTCGTAATAGTCTTTTTTGGCCATGTAGGGTCGGTCGAAAATCGTCGAAAGTTATCGAAAGTTGTTGTTAAGCGACTAGTCGGAAAACACAAAAGCGGAAATCCGGGATTGCTCCAGGTTTTCCGCTTCGGGTATGCGGTGATCGCACCACTTCAGGCTGCCAGGTCGGGTTCTCGTTAACCCTTCTTGACTTCCTTGACCTCGGCATCAACCACATTGTCGTCTGCCGGTTTGGCTTCTGGCTGAGATGCGTCACCTGCCGGGCCCGCTGCCGCTGCGGCTTTGGATGCTTCCATGTCAGCGTACATTTTTTCACCAAGCTTCTGGCTGGCCTCCATGAGCGCTGTGTTCTTCGCGTCGATGGTGGCCTTGTCTTCACCTTTGAGGGCTTCTTCCATGTCCTTGATGGCAACTTCGATTTTTTCTTTCTCGCCTGCCTCAAGCTTGTCGCCGTATTCAGCCAGCGATTTTTTCACGCTGTGAACCATGGCTTCGGCATTGTTCTTGGCCTGCACAAATTCGACTTTCTTCTTGTCGTCTTCGGCGTGCAGCTCGGCATCTTTCACCATCTGCTGGATCTCGGCTTCGGACAAACCGGAGTTGGCTTTGATGGTGATTTTGTTTTCTTTACCGGTGCCCTTGTCTTTCGCGCCTACGTGCAGGATGCCGTTGGCATCAATGTCGAAGGACACTTCAATCTGCGGCGTGCCGCGCGTTGACGGCGGGATGCCTTCAAGGTTGAACTCGCCCAGCGCCTTGTTGCCCGATGCAATCTCGCGCTCGCCCTGGAAGACCTTGATGGTCACGGCCGGCTGGTTGTCTTCAGCGGTCGAGAAGGTCTGTGCAAATTTAGTCGGGATGGTCGTGTTTTTCTTGATCATCTTGGTCATAACGCCGCCCATGGTTTCGATACCAAGGGACAGTGGGGTCACGTCAAGCAGCAACACGTCGGTGCGGTCGCCAGACAGAACCTGGCCCTGAATCGCAGCGCCCACGGCAACCGCTTCATCGGGGTTCACATCCTTGCGTGGCTCCTTGCCGAAAAACTCCTTGACCTTCTCCTGCACCTTGGGCATACGGGTCTGGCCACCGACCAGAATCACATCATGGATATCTGACACGCTCAGGCCTGCGTCCTTCATCGCGGTGCGGCAAGGCGCAATCGTACGTTCGATCAGTTCGTCAACCAAGCTTTCCAATTTTGCACGGGTCAGCTTGACCAGTAAATGTTTGGGGCCGGAAGCAGGGTCGTGTGCGATGTAGGGAATGTTGACTTCGGTTGCAGCGCTGTTGGACAACTCGATTTTTGCTTTTTCAGCCGAGTCTTTCAGGCGCTGCAAGGCGACCACGTCTTTGCTCAGATCAATGCCGCTTTCCTTTTTGAACTCGCCGACGATGTAGTCGATCACGCGCTGGTCAAAGTCTTCGCCGCCGAGGAAGGTGTCGCCATTAGTGGACAGCACTTCAAATTGTTTTTCGCCGTCAACGTCGGCGATTTCGATGATGGAGATGTCGAACGTACCGCCGCCCAGGTCATACACGGCAATCTTGCGGTCGCCTTTTTCTTGCTTGTCCAGGCCAAAGGCGAGGGCCGCAGCGGTAGGCTCGTTGATGATCCGCTTGACATCGAGGCCCGCAATGCGGCCTGCGTCTTTGGTGGCCTGGCGCTGCGCGTCATTGAAGTACGCAGGCACCGTGATGACGGCCTCGGTAACAGGTTCGCCGAGGTAGTCTTCGGCGGTTTTTTTCATCTTGCGCAGGATATCGGCGCTGACCTGCTGGGCAGACAATTTTTTGCCACGTACTTCAACCCATGCATCGCCGTTGTCGGCTGCCACGATGGTGTAAGGCATGAGAGCGATGTCCTTCTGGACTTCTTTTTCAGTGAATTTGCGGCCAATCAGACGCTTGACGGCGTACAGCGTGTTCTTGGGGTTGGTCACGGCCTGACGCTTGGCCGAGGTACCGACCAGCACTTCTCCGTCTTCCTGGTAAGCAACGATGGACGGCGTGGTGCGCGTGCCTTCGGAGTTTTCAATCACCCGTGGCGTGTTGCCTTCCATGATGGCTACGCAACTATTGGTCGTGCCCAGGTCGATGCCGATGATTCTTCCCATGATGTACTCCGTTCGATTCAAAAATAATGATGTTTATGAGGTGTGGCTGTGTTGACGTATTTCAAGACAACATTTATTTGGGTGCGCTCACCGTGACTAAGGCGGGGCGCAGTACGCGGTCAGAAATGAGGTAGCCTTTTTGCAGCACGGTAACCACTGTGTTGCCTTCTTGTTCAGACGGCACCATGCTGATGGCTTGGTGTTGGTGCGGGTCAAATTTAGTGTCGGCGGGTGGTTCGATGGCCATCACCTTGTTGCGCTCCAGTGCGCTTTTCAGTTGCTTGAGTGTGGCTTCTCCGCCTTCGCAGATTTGCTGGAGCGTTGCATCCTTGATGGTGAGGCCAGCTTCCAAGCTGTCGACTACCGGCAGCAGGCTTTCGGCAAAGCTCTCGATCGCAAACTTGCGGGCTTTGCTGATTTCATCATCGGCGCGGCGGCGGGCGTTTTCAGCCTCGGCCTTGGCACGCAGATAGCTGTCAGCCAGCTCGGTGTTTTTGGCCGTCAGCGTGGCGACCTCAGCCTGCGCCACGGTTAGCGCATCAAACTCGTTGGCGGCCTGCGCTGCTTCAAGCTCCTCGGGGCTGGGCGCACCTGTCAGGCCGGCGTTCATGCCGCTGGCGGATTGGTTTTGTTCGGGTTGTGGGTTTTTAGACATGCTTCAACACAGGTAAAGACGATCAAGGAAAAAGTGGGGGTATTGGACCAATAACCCCACTTGAGGCTCGCAAAGGCCTTTTCAAGGGCAGGGGGATTAGTCAATTCAGCGGGTAGCCGCCTGGGGCGGTCCGGAATTGCCAGGGTGCAATTGTAAAAGCGACTGAGGGTTATTGGGGTCAGACGCCAATTTCATTACGATGCAAAGCATCGCACCCGGCGGGCGGGCCAAAGGCACGATGAATTTGGACTCTGACGCCAAAAACCCTCGATGGCAGCTTATTTTTTCTTGATCAGGCTGGCAGACCACTTGCTTGCGAATGTCTGCACCTCGCCTAGACGCTTGAGCAAATCTGCGCCCAATGTGGTGACGGTATAGCCAGCGCCGCCGTGCGTGAGCAGCCCGGCGGCGCGCAGCGCCTTGATACGGGTGTTGAGTGTGTTGGGAGTGATGCTTCCGATGCTGTCTTGCAGCAGGCGAAATGTCTGGGGGTGGCCGTCTTTGAGGGCCCACAAAACGCGCAGTGCATAGCGTGATTCAAGCAGTTCAAACAGCTGGCCGACAGCGGCATTTTCCTTGGCACTCATAGGTGGTATCTCCTAGTCACGTTTTTGTCACAGTTGGGGGTTAAGCACAAGCTTGGAGTGAAATATAGCTCAAATTCCTGACTGCTACTAGTTTTGTAGCTGCCTGCGCCCGCTGTGTGCAGCCTTAGAACCAAAAGACTTGAAGTCTACGGGTTAAGCCGCTTCAGGCTCCGCAATACCGCCGACCACATGACTAAACCCGCCATCGACATAGGTGATCTCGGCGCTGACACCTGCAGCCAGGTCACTGAGCAAAAACGCGGCGACGTTGCCGATATCTTCAATCGTCACATTGCGGCGTATCGGTGAGGCTTCTGCCACCACGCTCAGGATTTTGCCAAAGCCCTTGATGCCGCTGGCAGCCAGGGTTTTGATCGGCCCGGCGCTGATGCCGTTGGCGCGCATTCCGCGCTTTTTGCTGCCGAGTGATTCGGCTAGGTAGCGCACCGATGCCTCCAGGCTGGCCTTGGCCAGACCCATGGTGTTGTAGTTGGGTACCATGCGTTCAGCGCCCAGATAGGTCAGTGTCAGCACGGACGATTTGTCGTTCAGGTAGGGCAGGGCAGCCTTGGCCATGGCGGGGAAGCTGTAGGCGCTGATGTCGTGGGCAATCTTGAAGCCCTCGCGCGACAGACCGTCGAGAAAGTCGCCGGCAATGGTTTCGCGTGGGGCGTAGCCGATGGCGTGGACAAAGCCGTCAAAGGTGGGCCAAGTTTGGGTCAGGTCCGTCATCAGCTGCGCAATCTGCTCGTCGCTGCTCACGTCGCAGTCAAACACCAACTGGCTGCCAAAGTCGATGGCAAATTCGGTGATGCGGTCTTTAAAGCGCTCGCCCTGGTAGCTGAAGGCCAGTTCTGCGCCCTGTGCGTGGCAGGCCTTGGCAATGCCGTAGGCGATGGAGCGGTTGCTCAATACGCCGGTGATTAATAATTTTTTGCCAGCTAGAAAACCCATAGACTATCTCCTCTAAAAATCTTGCAGAATTGTCGCATGCGCGCTTTATCGGTTTTTTCGGTTTTATTTGCCCTTGCATCCACTTTGGTGGCTCCTTGCGCAACCGCCGCCCACGCCTACGCCCAGTTTGGCGACATCAAATACCCGCCCGGTTTTAGGAACTTCAGCTACGTCAACTCAGCTGCGGCCAAGGGCGGCGAAATTCGCATGGTGCCGCCGACCCGGCCCACCAATTTCGACAAGTTCAACCCCTTCACGCTACGCGGTACTGCGCCTTACGGCATCGGCACGCTGATGATCGAAAGTCTGCTGATTGGCAACTCCGAGGAGCCCACCACGGCTTATGGCTTGCTGGCTGATGACGTGGAGGTTGCACCGAGCAAGCTCTCTGCCACCTTCCGTTTAAATAGCAAAGCCCGCTTTCACGACGGCACGCCGGTACTGGCTGCCGACGTGCTGCATTCCTACACCCAACTCACCAGCAAGCTCGCCGCACCGCAGTACCGTACGATTTACGCCGAGGTAAAGGGCGTGACGGTGGTGTCGGAGCGGGTGGTGCGTTTTGACTTTGCAACGCCCAACCCGGAACTACCGCTGGTGGTGGGTGGTATGCCGGTGTTCGGCCGCGCTTGGGGGGGCGGCAAGCCGTTTGACAAGATTGTTTCGGAGTTGCCCATAGGCTCAGGTCCGTACAAGCTCGCCAGCAACGCCATGGGGCGCGACATCACCTACGTGCGCGATCCGGCTTATTGGGGCGCCGATCTGCCCAGCCGCAAGGGCCAGTTCAACTTCGATCGCATCACCTTCAAGATCTACCTCGATGAAACCTCTCGTTTTGAAGGCTTGAAGGCCGGCGAATACGACTTCATGCGCGAGTTCATCTCACGTAATTGGGCGCGTCAGTACACCGGCAAGCAATTCACTTCGGGCGAACTTGTCAAGCGGGCGTTTGAAAACCGCAACCCCGGCGACTTTCAGGGCTATGTGTTCAATCTGCGCAAGCCGCAGTTCCAGGATGTACGCGTGCGCCAGGCGATTGGTCTGGCGCTGGACTTTGAGTGGATGAACCGCCAGCTTTTTTACGGCATCTACAAACGCGTCAACGGTTACTTCCCGAACAGTGAATTTCAGGCCACTGGTACGCCTAAAGCTGACGAGCTGGCGCTGCTAGAGCCACTGCGCAGCAAGCTCCAACCCGAGGTATTTGGTGCCGTGCCGGTATCGCCATCGACCCAAGCCCCCCACAGCCTGCGAGACAATCTGCGCCAAGCGCAAGCGCTGCTGAAATCGGCAGGCTGGACTTACAAAGACGGCGCGCTGCGCAACGCCAAAGGCGAAGCCTTCACCATGGAATTTTTAAGCGACCAACCGTCCTTGATACGCATCGTCGGGCCGTTCCAGAAGGCGCTGGAAAAGCTTGGCATCACGCTGACCTACCGCGTGGTTGATTTTTCGCTGTCTAAACAAAAAATGGATGCATTTGATTTTGAAATCACCACCCTGCGCCTGCCCGGCAGCACCGCGCCCGGCGGCGAACTACTGGAGCGCTTCGGCTCTGAGGCGGCAAAAACACCCGGCTCATCCAACGTCTGGGGCCTTGCTGACCCGGCTGTTGATGCGCTGCTGCAAAAAGTAGTCAGCGCCAAAACCAGGCCAGAACTGGCCACCGCCATGCGTACACTCGACCGTGTGCTGACCAACGGTTTTTACTCGGCACCGCAATATTATGGCGATGCGTTTTTAATTGGTTATAGGCCCGGACGATTCGTTCTGCCGGCAACCATTCCGCCGTATTACCAGGCCGACACTTGGGCGATGAGCACCTGGTGGGCATCAAGTTCCAATCAATAATGGCCAGCTACATCCTCAAACGCCTGCTGCTGATGATTCCGACACTGTTCGGCGTGTTGCTGCTGACCTTCGCCATGGTGCAGTTTGTGCCGGGCGGCCCGGTTGAGCAGATGGTGGCGCAGTTGCAGGGGCGTGACTCTGGCGGCGAGAGTGCCGTCGCATCGGGCGCAGGTTACCGGGGCAGGCAGGGCGTGGACGCGCAACGCATTGCAGAAATCAAGGTGCTTTATGGCTTTGATAAGCCGGTGCATGAACGCTTTTGGCAGATGCTCAAGCAGTTTGCCCGCTTTGATCTGGGCAACAGCTTTTACCAGCACAAGGATGTCTGGCAACTGGTCAAGGAAAAACTACCGGTATCCATCAGCCTGGGCCTGTGGACATTTTTCATCAGCTACCTCATAGCCGTGCCGCTGGGCGTGGCCAAGGCGGTCAGGGCAGGGACGCGGTTTGACTTCTGGACCACACTCATCGTGCTGGTTGGCTACGCCATTCCCGGCTTTGTGTTGGGCGTGGCGCTGCTGGTGGTGTTTGGCGGGCAATTGCAGTGGTTTCCGTTGCGCGGGCTGACTTCGCCTAACTGGGAAACCTTGAGCTGGGGTGCGCGCATTGTGGACTACCTGTGGCACATCACCTTGCCCGTCACAGCCATGGTGCTGGGCAGTTTTGCCGTCACAGCGGTACTCACCAAAAATTCATTCCTTGAAGAAATCAGAAAACAATATGTGCTGACGGCACGCGCCAAGGGTTTGAGCGAGCAGAAGGTGTTGTACAAGCATGTGTTTCGCAATGCGCTGATACCCATCATTACCGGCTTTCCGGCGGCTTTTATTGGTGCTTTTTTTACCGGCTCACTGCTGATTGAAACGCTGTTTTCACTCGATGGTCTGGGCCTGCTGAGTTATGAAAGCATCATCCGGCGCGACTACCCGGTGGTGCTGGGCACGCTTTATTTTTTCACGCTGATTGGACTGATTACCAAGCTGATCAGTGACCTCTGTTATGTCTGGGTCGATCCGAGGGTGAAGTTTGATTAATACCCTGTCGCTTAGCCCCGGCAAACGTGCCTGGCAGCGTTTTAGTCGCAACAGGCTTGGTTTTTATAGCCTGGTACTTTTCTCCGTCATGGTGGTGTTCAGCCTGTTTGCCGAAGTGTTGTCCAACGACAAGCCGCTGGTCATGAGCTATGAGAGCAAGCTCTATTTTCCGCTGCTAAAGGACTATTCAGAAAAAACTTTTGGCGGTGACTTTGATACGCCCGCAGACTACCTTGACCCCTTCATCAAGGACAAAATCAAGCAAGGCAACAACTGGGCCATTTACCCGCCCAACCCCTATGGCCCGAAAACCATCAATTACTTCGCCAAAGAGCCCAACCCTTCTGCGCCGTCACGTGACAATCTTTTCGGCACCGACGACCGGGGCCGGGACTTGTTGGCGCAACTGATTTACGGTTTTCGTTTGAGTGTTCTGTTTGGTCTGGCGCTGACGCTGATCGGTGTCGTGATCGGCGTGATAACCGGGGCCATACAGGGCTACGTTGGTGGCAAAACCGACCTGATTTTTCAGCGCTTTATGGAAATATGGGGTTCCATGCCCGAGCTGTATTTATTGATTATTTTCAGCGCCGTGTTTGCACCCAGCGTCGCGTTGTTGCTGTTTTTGCTCAGTCTCTTCGGCTGGATGGGCCTGTCGGACTATGTACGGGCCGAGTTTTTGCGGAATCGCCAGTTGGACTATGTGCGTGCCGCAAAAGCGCTGGGC
>Ga0209284_10005524_pt1 | contig 12997 bp, 17 predicted proteins | sample FRY03_FD_187211 | JGI IMG/M metagenome (GOLD analysis project Ga0209284, IMG submission 187211) | Freshwater microbial communities from Lake Fryxell liftoff mats and glacier meltwater in Antarctica - FRY-03 (SPAdes) (version 2) | ecosystem: Environmental > Aquatic > Freshwater > Ice > Glacier... | reverse complement strand
TCGATGAGGACACCTGCCTATGGGTTGCACCTATCGCCTACCCTGCTGAGGGTGTACATGTTTGGGATGAAGAAGCTGGTGACTGGGTAGAGGTACCCGAGGTAATCGATGAAGCTGAGTAACCCAGCCCCAGGACGACCCGTAACCTCACCCTACGGCTGGCGCATTCACCCCATCACCAAAAAACGTGCCATGCACAGAGGCACAGACTTCGGCGGCACCTTCGACGTACTCTCAGCCGGAGACGGAGAAATCGTACACATCGGATGGTCACCCAAAGGCGGAGGACACGTCGTCATCATCGAACACCAACGCGACCTCTACACCGTCTACTACCACGGGGCACACCGCACACCACTCAACAAAGGCGACAAAGTAAAAGCCGGCGACAAAATATATTTGTCAGGATCAACCGGTGCCAGCACAGGACCCCACCTGCACCTCGAAGTAAGAACCTCCCGCAAATGGGGTTCTGACACTGACCCGGCACCACACTTCGCGGAACAGACGCCCGCCAAACTGGTCGAAGACGGCAAACTTGGTAAAAGCACGTGGAAAGCCCAGCAAACCATTTTGCGTAAAGAAGGATATTATGCTGGTAAAATTGATGGGCTCCCCGGTAAACTAACTATTTCAGCCCTGCAAAAATACATTAACGATGGGAAATTCTAATGAACGAATTTGTACTTAACTTAAAACAAGCACAGGCCTACTCCAAAGCAATCATTGCGGGTGTCGGAAGCGTCCTTGTAGCAATCAGCGGATTTACCACCGAACTAGGAATTGAAATTATCCCTGCGGAAGCACAAGGATGGATTACTTTTATCCTGGCAGCACTCACAGCTTTTTCTACTTGGGCTGTGCCTAACCTTACCCCCGACGGTAAATAGCTATAACTGAAAAAGGCCCCCGATTGGGGGCCTTTTTTATTGACAACTGTCGCACATTAGTGCTTCCATCGGATCTATGGGGCAGGCGTAGCCTCCGACAACATCGTTTTCATTCATGCAATAGTCTCCAATCCACGCTAAGCTGTCCCTAACCTATTTAAGGACGACAATGAAAATACTTTTCCTTGACCTTGAGACTTCACCTAACTTGGCTTATGTGTGGGGTCTTTGGGACCAAAACGTTTCTATTGGACAAATGGTTAGTTCGACAGAAGTTATTTGTTTTGGGGCCCGCTGGTATGGTCAGCGGAAAGTCCATTTTAGCTCTGTTTACCATGACGGCAAAATCGAGATGCTTAAAGCTATACATGAGCTTTTAGACGAGGCGGATGCTGTGGTGGGGTGGAATTCTGCTTCTTTTGACATGAAACACTTGAAAAGGGAGTTCATTGAGAATGACATGTTGCCCCCCTCACCCATTAAAGATATTGACTTGATGCGCGTGTCGCGGAGCCAGTTTAAGTTTCCATCGAACAAGTTGGATTATGTTGCTCAAAAGTTGGGTATTGGGTCAAAAGTTAAGCACAGTGGTTTTGAGTTGTGGGTGAAGTGTATGGCGGGTGATGAGAAGGCTTGGCGGGAGATGAAGAAGTACCAGATCCAGGACGTGAACATTCTTATTGGTTTGTATGAGAAGTTTTTGCCGTGGATTAAAAACCACCCAAACCGGGCACTTATTGATGGTAAGCCGGAAGCTTGTATTAGTTGTGCTTCAAGTAATTTGCATTCGCGTGGTACGGAGAGGACGGGTGCCGCTGAGTACCGCAGGTATCAGTGTAAAGATTGCGGTAAGTGGCAGCGTGGCAGTAAAAGCGTGCAAAGCAGTACAATGAGAACTATTTAGGAGGCTTTATGTCTATGTTGTCGGGCGATAATAGTCCTAGTACTTTTACTCAGGACGAAAACCCAAAACCTACCGCGCAGGCGGTAGCTGATTTTCATACTAATAGTGACGCGGATTCTCGTGCAGAGTCTTTGCACCACACATTAGGCCCTAACCCTAGTCAGGCTTCTCCAGGAGATCACACCCATGATGGTGGTGATTCGGAGCTTTTGCTACTTAATGAAACGATTTCTGGTTCGCGGGCGACTGATGCTTGGAGATTGTCGGTGAACGCCATTCTTGTGCGTCTCGGAGCAACCGATAACTCTACGGCCTAATGCCTTCTAGACAACGCCAACCGACAGCAAACGAGCTTTTACAGCTCGCTGTTGCTGAGCTTGATCAAAGTATTCACCAACCTAACATTTTGAATTATGGTGAAAAGGATTACCCGGAGCAGTTACGGTTCCATAAATCTGAATTTCGTGGACGTTTTATTTCTGGAGGTAACCGTGGGGGAAAAACCGACGCTGAGGTCGTTGAGTCTATCTGGTGGGCTACAAATACTCATCCATATCTTAAGCGACCTGCTTCATGGGGTTCTGGGCCTATCCAGCTAAGGTTTGTTGTTGTCGATGTCGCTAAAGGCATTGAGCAGATTATTTTGCCAAAAATGAAGCGATGGATTCCCAGGTCTTGGCTGGTGGAGGGTAACTGGTCTAAAAGTTGGGATGCTTCTAACTATATTTTGACGTTTGAGAATGGGTCGACGATTGATTTTGTGACGTGGGGTATGGACATGATGAAGCTGGGTGGTGTGCCTCGCCACGGTATTTTCTTTGATGAGGAGCCTCCTCAGCATATTTTTAACGAGTCTATGATGCGTTTGATCGACTACAACGGGTTTTGGGTGATTGCGGCGACACCTACGAAGGGGATGGGTTGGACGTTTGATTTGTTGTGGGAGCCTGCGAAGGAGGGTAAGGCTGAGTGGATTGATACTTTCACTTTGTCGGCTGAGCAGAACCCTTACATTCAGGCTGAAATGGAAGACATGAATTTTTATACGATTGGTATGAATAAGGAGGAACGTGATATTCGTGAAAAAGGCGACTTTGTTGCTCGCAGTGGTTTGGTGTTTCCTACTTTTAGCCAAAATTTGGAACAACATCTTGTAGATTTTGGTCCGGGTGATGTGCCTAAGGGTTGGTCTGTGTATGCGTCTGTCGATCATGGGTTGAATAACCCTACGGCTTGGTTGTGGCACGCTGTATCGCCTAACGGGGATATTGTGACGTTTGCCGAGCATTACCGGGCGGAAATGGTGGTGTCGGAGCATTCACAGGTTGTGAAGCAGCGTGAGCTTAGCTGGGGGCGTAAACCTGACTCTATAGAGCGTATGGGCGACCCTGCGATGCGTCAACGCAACGGGGTGACTGGGACATCCATTATTCAGGAATATGCCCTCCACGGGCTTTACGTGAACGTTGAGGGCATACCTCACGATGTAATGGTAGGTATTGAAAAAATGCAGGCGTACATGAGGCTTCGTGATGACACCCGTTGGGGTAAAAACAGGCCTAAATGGGTTGTTTCCCGTAACTGCCCCAACTTTATTCGTGAGATGAAGAAACTGCGGTGGTCGTCATATAGTTCCGACAAAATGGCGTATGAGATGAATAAGCAGGAAGTTGTCCACAAAAAGGATGATCACGCTTTTGACTCGGCACGATATTTTGCTACGACACGCCCCGATTTGACGCCTTACATGGATGCTGGTGGTTCCGAAGAAGCTCCGACTACGCTAAGGTATGAGGAGTTGTTGTTGAAGATGCGTGAAGACCCTAACGTGGAATTTGCGGAAGACAAAGCAACGAATGAGGACGGACTTACCGTCATAGGAGGATATTACTAATGACCAGTAGATACTCAGTAATAAACGCACCGGCTAAAGATCCCGGCGTATGTTACATCACACGAACTTCTGTCGGACCGTTTATCGATACCGGTATTGACATGAGCACCAAAGTAATTGACCGGGGACGGCTATACCTTGCGGTGGACGTTATCCGCGAAATGGCTCAGCTTGCTGGGCTATTCGACGAAGCAAAACCTGTTTCTGTCGAACTGCAAGAAAAAGAATGGTATGACCGTGGCTATAACGAAGCTATTAAGGAGCTAAAAAACGATGTTGTCAATAATTTTGTCGAGCGTGTTCTCATTGATTCTACTAGCACTGCTGGTGCTGCAGTATCTGTGGCACCAAAAAGTAATAGAGAATCTGCTGGCGCAGCAGTCCCAGGTCCTTCAGACACAGCAACAGGAGAACCACAAGACGGTTCAGACGTTGGCGAAGTTGAACGAGAAAGCGCAAGCACTGATCGCGTCAAGCGATCCGCTGGCGTTTCAACAAATTCAAGCGATGAATCAAACTTTAGATTATAGTGGTTACCAGGACTATGACCCATCCGACGAGGCTGAAGCGGAAAGAATTGCTAGTCGAAACCCGAATTTAGCAGCAGGAGAAGATTTAGATGCCCGAGATGCCAGACAATTATTCGCAGAACTCACCGGGGTTGACCCAGAGTTCTACAGTAATTAAATTACCCGAAGACGGGTTGAACATTGATAAGTACCGTGAAAGCGAAGAAGCTCGCAAGCTAGTTGCTTGGGTACAGTCTGAATGGACTAAAGCTAAAACTGCTCGTTCTCAAAAACAGTTGCAGTGGTTCCACAACATGTCAATGTTTTATGGGCACCATTGGTTAGAGCAAACACGCGGAAATTTCCCCGAAGGCTATAAAGACAAACTGTTTACACCTCGTAAGCCTTACTACCACGAACGTAAAACAATTAACCGTATTAGGTCTTATGTTCGTTGGGAAATGTCAAAGATGCTGTCGTCTTTCCCCACAGCACAAGCTATCCCTGCTTCGTCTGAAGATGACGACCAAAGGGCCGCGTTTGCTGCTGAGCAAGCCTGGACGTCCATTAGTGAAGCTAAAAAGTTACGTCAGCACATGTCACGTGCAACGTGGTGGACCATTGTTACCGGCAACGGATTCCTAAAAACACACTGGGACCCTTACTGTAAAGACAAAGTTTCTGGTGAAATGGGCGACATCAAATATGGGCACGTCACCCCCTTTCACCTTTTTGTTCCCGACATCCGCGAACAAGACATTGAAGACCAGCCGTTTGTCATTAACGCTTACACAAAGACTGTCGAATGGGCACAGTACTACTTCGCTAAAGAGTTGGGTGATATTAAATTGTCTCCCAGCGTTTCCAGCGCTAACCAAATTCTTGACGAAGCATACTTAAACCTGGGACACAGCAAAGCACCCGACAGTGTAATTGTGTACGAAACGTGGATTAAGCCCGGAGCGCACAAGCTCATGCCCGAAGGAGGCGTCGTCGTTACTGTCGATGACATCCTCATCAGCGTGTACAAGGACGGGTTTCCTTACGGGCACGGCATGTACCCGTTCACCAAGTTTGAGCACATCCCCACGGCTACGTTTTACGCTGACAGCCCCATCGTGGACTTGTCACAGTTGCAGAAAGAATACAACGGGCTGCGGTCAGAAATTTCTGAAGCCGGACGCCGCATGGCTAAGCCTCAGCTGATCGCACCAATGGGTTCTATTGTTCCATCTAAGTTGACGAATGAGCCTGGTTTGGTGATTCAGTACAAGCCTGGCATGCCACCGCCTCAGCCGTTGCCTTTGTCGCCGTTGCCTCAATATTATTTGGAGCAGCAGGACCGTATTTTGAATGACTGGATTGATATTTCTGGTGAAAGGGAAGTGTCGCGTGGTGACACACCTCCGGGTGTTACTTCCGGTACCGCTATTTCTTATTTGCAGGAAGCGTCTAACCAGTATCTGACACCACAGTTCCAGAGTATTGAGGCTGGTGTGGAAAAGATTGCTATACAAACTATTGAGTTGTTTGTGCAGTATGTTGACATTCCTCGGAAGATTCGCACGATTGGTGCTGATGGTGCTTTCGACACAATGTTGTTGCAGGGTGCCGATATTGCTTCGGGTACGGATATTCGTATTGAGCCTGGTTCTAGCTTTGCGAAGTCTAAAGCTGCTCAAGAAGCTCGTGTGATGGATATGTTTGCTGTCGGCATCATTGACCAGCCTGCGGCTGCCCGCATGTTGGAAATTGGTGGGGTTCAAAAAATCATGGATACCCTCAATGTGGCTGAGCGTAAAGCGCAGCGAGAAAACATTAAGATGAAAATGCTTACTGAGGATGATTTGGAGATGGCTCGTCAGCAGGCTATGGAGGAGTTGATGACTCAGATTCCGCCGGAAGCTATGGCTGATCCTACAATCATGCAGGAGTTGCAGAATATGCCTACTCCTCTTGTCATTTCGGTTGACGACTTTGATGTTCATGAAGTTCATATTGAAACGCACAACAAGTTCCGTATGTCACAAGAGTACGAAATTTTGCCGGACGAACTTAAACAGCAGTTTGCAGACCACGTGGCTATGCACGAGCAGATTGTGCAGCAGAAGCAGTTGCAACAGTTCTTGCAAACAATTCCTGGTGATGGGACGGAAGAGGGTGGGCCCCCTCTTGGCGGGGATAACATGGAAGTGCCTATTGGTGGTCCTCAGATGGGTGCAGGTGCTATGATGGCACCTAATGGGGCTGTACCCGATATGGCTCCTGAACAACCGCAAGGAGTATAATTATGGCAGATTTTGATGTTATTGCCAGCACGGTACCTCAAATGGAGTACCGTCCTACAAGAAACTATGGTCGTAAGACGATAGCTCAACTTAAGACTGAGCTACAGGCTATCGACGCAACCACGTACACAAACGCTGAAGTCCTTAAAATGACTTACAACGATTTGACGTATGCAATTCACGCTCTTTCTTAGAACGTGTGTAAATAACAACTAAATATAGTAAACTAAATCCACAATGCTAGGGCCTCACTGGGAGGTACGGCGATAAGGAGTACAAAATGGACGAACCTACAGGTACAGAGATTGACACGTCACCGGAAGTGTCGGATTCTTCAGGGCCAGTAGAAACAGCGGAGGCATCTCCCGAAGTTGATTCTTCAGGAGGCAATCCCGCTTGGGAGTCTTTGCGTACAAAACTCGACCCTGTTAGCTTCCATAGCATTCAGGATGACCTTAAGAATTTTGACAAGAATGCGGAATCTCGTATTTCTTCGTTAAATCAACAGCTTAAGGAATATTCTGGGTTGGGATCACCTGAACAGTTACAGAACTATTCTGCAATTGCTCAGAGACTCGACACAGAACCTGAAGTTATCTACAACGCTCTAGGTGAATTCCTAAAGCAAAATGGTCGACTACCGGAAACTGCTAAAGAAATGCAGGATGCGGTAGATGAAGAAGCTACAGATGAGTACGGAGAAGCCCCTGAAGATCCTCGCTGGGCACAGTTGGAGCAACAGCAGCAGCAAATGCAGCAGTTTCTTGCTCAACAGGAGCAGGTAAAGGTTCAGCAGGAAGCAGATTCCGCACTCGAACAGGAAATCGGCACACTTAAGCAAGCACACCCGGACTTTTCGGAGGACGATGTGCGGGAAGTTTTGATGCGGGCGGCGTTTCAACTTCAAAGTAGCGGTAAGGCAGGAAAACTGTCTGATGTTGCTCAAGAGTATGTCGATAAAACAGTAAACCGAATTCGCGCAGTACCGCGACCAGGAGATTCGGCCCCAAAATTGCTGCCCACTTCGGGGGGTATGCCTGGTGGACAACAGGCTAAACCGCTCGGAAAATTGTCAAGAAACGATGTGCAAAGTCTTATTGCTTCTTCACTTGAACAAGGCCGGTAACTAAAGGTTTAATCTCCTTTCTTACAGAAAGGAAATAAAATGGCTGCAACCCTTGCAACTATTGAGTCATATCTCAAGGAGGTGTACCAGGGACGTATCCGCGAGCAGCTGAGCGACGAAATTGTCGCTCTGAAGCGTATTACTCGCAGTGGTTCTGGTGTCACCAACGAAGTTGGTGGAAAGTATGTTACTTTCCCCATTCACACACGCCGTAACAGCGGTATCGGATCTCGTTTCGAGTCCGAGGCTTTGCCGACCCCCGGTCAGCAAGGACACGCTGCAGCTCGTGTTGGACTGAAATACGCCTATGGTGGAGTTCAGTTGACCGGGCAGGCTATCAGCCTCTCTGACACCGATGCTAAAGCTTTTGCTAAGGCTTTGGACAACGAGGTTGAGGGTCTGAAGAACGACCTGAAGAAGGACATGAACCGCCAGATTTACGGTACCGGTAACGGTGCTATTGGCGTTGCTACTGGTGCTAACACTGGTGCTGTCGTTCCTGTCGCTGATGCACGTCTGTTCCAGATTGGTATGGTCGTCGACACTCAGACGGGTACCACAGTTGACAACACCGGACTGGTTGTTTCTTCTGTGAGCCTCGCTGCAGGTGCCAACACTGTTACCTTCACGACTACCCCCGGTACCGCACTTGCTTCTGCTGACATCATTGTCCGCAAGGGCTCTGGTGTGGCTGCTGGTGGTAACCGTGAGCTTACTGGTCTTGCCGCTATCATTAGCGACTCTGGTACCCTCTACAACATCGACCCCTCGACTGAGCCTGAATGGAAAGCTTCCGTTAATTCTAACGGTGGTACCGGACGCGCCCTGTCGGAGAGCCTGATGATTAAGATGGCAGATGACATCCGTGTTAAGGGTGGTTCGACCTCCCTTATCCTGCAGTCGCTCGGTGTTCGCCGTGCGTACTTCAACCTTCTTTCGCAGTTGCGTCAGACGGTTAACACGCAGGAATTCACTGGTGGATTCTCTGGCCTCGCGTTCACTACTGACCGTGGAGAAATCCCTGTCGTAGCCGACCCCGATGCACCGATTGGTAAGCAGTGGTTTGTGAACGAAGATGCGCTCACTTACTACCGTGACGAAGACTGGCACTTCATCGACAAAGATGGTTCGATGTGGAAGCAAGTTCGTGACTCCAATGGTGATTACGACGCATACTACGCTCGCATGGTTGAGTACCACGAGCTTGGTACTGACCGTCGTAACAGCCACGGGCTGATTTCGGACATCACGGAAGCCTAGAGCTTCGCATAAAGAACGTCCTGGCCCTATAATGGGGTCGGGACGTTCTTTATTTTGGAGAGCACTTATGGAATTTGAATATCCTTTTTATGCAACAAGTACGTTGCTTCCTGAGGGGAGCCGGTCACTTTAACAACAGCAGACAATTTTCACGTCTCGGGTACATATATAGTGGACGATAGTTAGGAGAAATAATGGAAAACAAACTTGTTTTTTACCAAGCAGCCTCAGAACTTCCTGAAGGCCTCAGCCTTGCAGACTATGAGCACCGCTTTTATTCTGACAACGCGGGTAAGGAGATTCTGTCGGCAGACATTACTACTCCTACCAATGGTCAAGCACTTGTGTACGAATCTAGTTCCAGCACTTGGGTTAACGGTGATGCCGGTATCCCCGCTGATGGGGTGACTTGGGGTACTTTAGCTGGCGAATAAGCTAAACTAGCTCCATGACTATTACACTAGGACAGTCCCCACAAGTATGGAACTCTGATCTTGGAGAGTTCATCAGCGAAGACCATGTGCACATGGCCCAGATTTTGCAGGACCTGAAGCCTACATATTCGCTGGTTTACATCCCTGAAAAGAACCGTACCGACCCAGAGGAAAAGAAAAAGCCTTGGGCTATCCTCGATAAACCGGACAATATGCCAGAATATATCGTGCGTTTCCTGTCGCCTGAGGATATGAAGGAGCCACACAAAATTATTGCTTGGTTGTTTGATGGCGACACAGTACGACACGGCACCGAAAACGTTTTGCGCCGCATCGAATCTGAAGAAAACGCCAAAAAATTAATGGAAGCAAAAAAGCAAGAAGACGAAATAGAAGATAGAATCGAACATATCGAATTTTTGGCTTCCGGTGGACGGGACAAGAAGCACACAATGTCCCACAACGGAAAGAAGTTTGAGCGATGAGCTACACTAACCCCACTAAAACTGTTGGTCAAATTTACGACTACGTAAAACGTGCTTTCGGTGACGAATCTGGTGTTCAGCTAACCAACGACGACATTGTTCGTTGGATTAACGACGCACAAAACGAAATTGCGGAAGCCGCCGGGGTTATTCCATCTGTGGCAACTATCCCTATTACTGCTGGTACGTACACGTATAGCCTTGCGGGAGTTACTCCGTTGATTAATGATGTGGCTAGTTTGTCTTTGAATGGTCGCAGGATTGGTAACATCAATATTGCTCAGGCTGAGGAGAGTATTTCTTTGGCTGATCCTGAGTTTACGGAAACGGGTGCCCCACAGTTTTGGTACACGTGGGCTGGGGATATTACGTTGTGGCCTAAACCGGATAAAGATTATACGATGACGATTCGTTATTTTGCGAAGCCTACTGATGTGACGACTACTGTTACGGATGTGTTGTCGGTTCCTGACGATTGTTTTACTGATGTTGTGAATTATGTTTTGATGCGGGCTTATGAGATGGACGAGAACCCGGAGATGATGGCTGCGAAGCAGGCTGAGTTTGCTAACAGTATTGCGGAACGCGGGCAGAGTGAAATGTTGGGTCAAACCATGACCTACGAAAAAGGCACCGTTTACGAGCTCATTTAGGGGAAGCTATGCCAGGAGCGCCTATACAGGTAGGGCCTTTTATTGGTGGCCTTAATACTTTCAGCGACCCTACTTCTATTGCTGATAACGAACTTACTGTTTGTGAAAATTTTGAGTTGGATCTTGATGGTTCTTTGAAATCGCGCCCACCTATTGAAGATTTGGGTGTTGATTTTCCTTTGGGCGCGACAGGCAATATTAATATTTTGGGTTACTATTACACGGCTTCGGGTACCTCGTATTTGCTGGCAAGTGACGGTAAAAACTCTACATATTATTTTGACGGCAACACGTGGACTCTTATTACTAGCACTTTTTCTGGTGCTGCAATGGTGCAGTATGACGACCAGGCTTGGATTACGGCCCCTGTGGGTAGTTTGACGCCTGGTGGTTATTGGGACCCTAGCGGTGGTTTTGTTGCAGATAACAACATGCCTTTGGGAGAGTCCATTGTGACGTTTAAGGGGCGTTTGTGGATTTCTGAGGGTAAGGACAGCACAAACCAGGGTACTCGGCTGTACCGATCTCGGACACTTGCGGATCCTTCTTTGTGGCAGGCAACTAACGATTTTGTGGATATTGGTACCGGGGATGGGCAGAACATTGTTCAGCTTTCCGTGTACTTTAATACTTTGCTTATTTTTCGGGTGAACTCTATTTATGGTTTGCAATATACTTCGGACCCGGCGGCTGCTGTTGTTTCTTTGATTGTTCCTAATGTGGGTTTGAACTCTAAGGAAGCTCTTGACCAGTTTGAGAGCGAAATTTATTTTATGCACGAGGACAAAGCTTACGAGTTTACAAATAATCGTGCTTCGCAAATTAACGTAAAAGTTCCTTTTCGCTCAAATACTACGTCAGGTATTTATTTGCCGTTTGCTGTGTCGGAGTTTAACCGAAGACTTATTTTTAGTTTTTACGACACAACGTATGTTTATAGTTTGCGAACTAGGACTTGGACTACGTGGAAGTCTACTGAGTTTGGGGCTGTCGGCAAGGTTGTGCGCCGCGAGTCAGGTAACGAAGAAGTACCTGTTGCAATAACACATAGTTCTGCAGCTGTTGCTTCGGGAGGGTCGCGTATAGCACCTACTTTGTTCATTACGGATGCTGTGGGTACGGCGGCGGAGGACATGGAATGTGTTGTCGAAACTAAAAACTTTAATTACCAGGCAAGTTCTATTTACAAGCGTTTGTTTTGGTGGGGCTTGGACGCAACATTCCGAGGCAACGTTGAGGGTACTGCTTACCCTGTAACATATTCGTTTGCTGTGTCGTGGCAGGATCTTTATGACGGCGGTGATTGGGGTTCTTTGCGTGACTTTACGTGGGGCCAACCGCAAACTGAGGCACCTTCGACACAAACAGATATTAGTGTGGCGGGTAACTCTTTAACGAGAACGTTTATCAAGTTTTTGAAGTCTTTACGGTTTAGGCAAATTTATTTTCGTGTAAAGTTTCAAACAGACGGATCTACTTCTACTGCACCTGTTAGACTGTTTTCATTGATGACGTATGTTAATCCCAAGCAAACTGTTTCTAAGGAAATTTCGTAATGAACCAAGTCAGGCTTCAGTTTAGTCAACCCGCTCAAGGCGGTGGTGGTTTCAACCCGTATGCTGCTGGAAAGAAGCATTATGGGAGTGGACGTCCTATGCCAACTGTTGGTAAGGTTACTGATAGGGCGGGTTACACAATGCGGGACAACAAAGCTGCTGCACGAAAAGATGCTTTGATGAGGAGAATTGGATAATGTACCGAGATAAGTCAACTATGGGCAATCGTTTGGCCCCTCAAAAAAGTAATTACGATAACGAAGATATGAAGAAGAAAGCCCGTGAACGTGCGATGATGAACCGTTTGTCGTCTATGCCTGGTAAGGCATCTTCTTAGGAGTTAGTTATGCCCGGTAAAATGATGTCCGCTTCCCGGCCTAAGGCTGGCCCTAAAAAAGCGCCTAGGCCTGGGGACCTTCCCACGCCTCCTCGCCCGCCTAAGCCTATGCCTCCTGGCGATGTTGCTCGTAGGCCCCGTTTTGGCGGTAGTATTCCTTCTCCTCAGCAGATGACTCCTGAGCAGGCTCGGATACGTGCTTTGATGGAGCAGTTACAAATGGGTGGGTTTTCTGGTGAGCCTCCTATGCAGACTCGTACTCCGCAGGAGCCCAGGGTTTCTGATATTCCTAACATGACGCCTGATCAGATTGCTCCTTACAATAAACCTGCTGATGACATTAATGACGCGGTGTTTGGTGGTACTAATCCTTTTGATATGTTTATGCGGTATTTGCGAGGTGATCGTTAATGCCTAGATATGTGGGAAAAGGAAGCGTAGAAGTTTTAGCTCCGGTTAAACCTCCTGCGACTGTTTCTTACCTCCCCGGCGTGGCTGGGAGTCGGAAGGGTCAAGGCGGTGAAGGTTTTGGTGCCGGGGCTAAGGCAAGATTCAACCCTGACCTGGACACTGACCCTACTCCTGACCCTACCCCCACACCTACACCAATTTCTAGGCCACAACTCGGTGATTTCGCTACCGGCTGGAAAGACCCAGAATA
>Ga0209284_10005522_pt1 | contig 13005 bp, 12 predicted proteins | sample FRY03_FD_187211 | JGI IMG/M metagenome (GOLD analysis project Ga0209284, IMG submission 187211) | Freshwater microbial communities from Lake Fryxell liftoff mats and glacier meltwater in Antarctica - FRY-03 (SPAdes) (version 2) | ecosystem: Environmental > Aquatic > Freshwater > Ice > Glacier... | reverse complement strand
GTCGGAGAACTCGCCTGCGGCAACCTGAATGATCGCGCAGCGATCCTGGAGTTGCTGCAGGACTTGCCGACAGCGGTAGCCGCAGACAGTGACGAGGTGCTCGGCTTCATTGAGCGCCACGGGCTGCACGGCAAGGGCATCGGATATGTCGACGTACACCTGCTGGCCTCTGTTGCCTTGACCGATGGCAGCAAGCTGTGGACCCGCGACAAGAGGCTACGCGCAGTGGCTCAGGGCCTGGCGCTGGCTTACGAGGGCACCGGTCCACACTAAGAAGCGCCTCAGTGCGCGGTTGCCGTGGTTTCTACGGTAATAGTCCGACGAACCCCATGGTTGACACCTGGCCAAAGAGCGGTCAGATATCCATGACGTGACGCAGCATGGCGAATGGCACGCGCCAACCGGCGGGGAATAGGAAAATCAAACGGCATGTCTTTGTGCCAACCGGGAGGGGCTCGCCCGCACTGGGTGGCATACCGAGGAGTTTTGAGGGAGTTTTGGCCTGGCCGATCGCACGCTGAACAGCCGCAGCCCCGCCGCCTGACCCGAAAGCCGCCTGGGCATCGGGTAAACCCGCACGCTTCGTGGCCCCTCACCGGGCTCGACCCGCGACAAGCGCAGCCCCTGCCCGCAGCCCGGGGTGCTGGGCCGCGATCACGCCGCCTGCTGAAAATCTCCGCGCGCCGGCACCCGGGGCGGTGCCCTGGCTTGCAATCCCAGATGCGTCAAGATGCGCTCGATTACCGCGGAGTCGAGGATGGCGGCGATGATCTTGAGCTGGCCACCGCAGTTCGGACAGTGCTCAATGTCGATCTGGAAAGCGAAGCTTCGGTATTGTTTGATTTGGTTTCGCGGCGTTGCTGGCCTTGCCTGCTGACGCTGCGGTACCGCGCCGGCCGCGGCTGCGCGCGGGCGACCTCAAGCCGCTGCGCCAAGCTGCGCGACAGGTTCAGCTTCCCGCGACGATCACGACGTTGTTGGTGCAAGCGCGCGCCTGGTGCGCACAGCAATCGGTGACGGTGTCGGACCGGCGCTGGCGCAAGCTCGTCGCGCTGCTGCTGCGTATTCCGCTGATCGTGACCGATGATTCCGGCATCGTGACCGGTCATTCCGGTGATCGTGACCGGTGTCATGGATGAGTTGGTCACAGCGCGGTCGGGATTGTAGGGTTTTGGTTGTTTGGGCCGGTGTTTTTACCTTTTCGAAGAGCCTGGTAGGGCAAGCGTAATGGGGTCGGTAGCCGTCAGGCGTAAACCGTCCCCATGCAGCGCGTCAGTCTCGAGTGTGGTCAACGCATGGCCCCCGGTAGGGGCTGTCCATACCCTTGTGGTGTGGGCAGATGCGTTGTCCACACGGGCGAGCCACACCACAAATCACATTGAACGGCGTTACTGCGTAACGAAATCCAGCATCACCGGCAACTGCCGGTCATAGTATTGGCCCTGGCCATTGGGCAGCGCAAGCAACCGGTTCAGCGCAGCTTGCTCGGCGCTGGCCAGCAAGCTCTGCAGCATTGCACGCTGCGTTACGCCGTAACAAGACGCCAGACGCTGCAGGGTGCGTTTGGCTGTCGTGTCAAGGACGATGTTGAGCCGCTCGCCCTGGCCATCGATGTCATGGAGTTGGCGCTGCCGATAGGCCGCCTGGCGCTGTGCATTACTCATGGACATGGACACCGCCCGTCGTTACTGCGTAACGGATTGGGATTGGGATTGGTCATGCCACATCCGCCCCTGTTACGGCTTTGGTTTTGTTGGCAGCCTGCAGTTTTGTCCTGGGGCTGCGCATCGACTCCTGGCCCTTGAAGGTAATGCGGTGTGTGCGTTGCAGTAACCGGTCCAGTATGGCGTCGGCAATGGTCACATCGCCAATCCAGCTATGCCAATGCTCCACCGGCAACTGTCCGCAGATGATGGTGCCCCGGGTGGCCGCTCTGTCATCGATCACCTCCAGCAGATCCGCGCGCGTGCTGGCGTCCAGTGGCGCCAGGGCCCAGTCGTCCAGAATCAACACGTCGGTCTTGGCCAACTGGATGAGCCACTTGCCAAAGGTGCCCGCACCATGGTGCACGCGCAATTCCTCGGCCAGCCGTGGCGTGCGCAAATAGGTCACCGTGTGTCCACGCCGGCATGCGTATTGCCCCAGCGCACAGGCCAGCCACGTCTTGCCCGATCCGGTGGCGCCGGTGATGATCACGGCGTGCCCGGTCTTGATCCAGTCCCCCAGCGCCAGACTGGTGATCTGGGCGCGCTCCACGCCGCGTCCTGGGCGCGTGTCCACATCCTCGATGGTGGCCTGCGGGTACTTCAGCCGCGCCATACTGAGCAAACGGGTGCGGCGGCGGTCATCGCGGCTTGCCACCTCGCGCTCGACCAGCAAAGCGAGCCGTTCCTCAAAGCTCAGATCGCTCATGCCGGGCTGGCTCAGTTGCTCCTGCAAGGCGTCCCCCATGCCGCCCAGTTTGAGGCTGCGCAGCTGGGTCAGGGTTTGTTGGGTCATCATGATAAGGGTCTCGTTGTTGGTTCGGTTTGTCGCATCAATGCGCGTGTTGTTGTGTTGTTGGGCCGCCTTCATTGGTAATACCCCGGCCCGCGTACGTGGTCATGCGAGGGGCTGCTCCACAGCTCCGTAGTGGCAGGTTTGAGCTTGTCGCGGCCGCTCTCCAAGATCGACTTGACGTGTTGCTGGCGGCAGGTTCCCAAGCTCAGCGCCAGGGAGCAGGCGGCCTCCAGACGGTCTTTGCCGTAGCGTTTGCTCAGGGCCAGCAATCCCAGACTTGAGCGGTACCCGTGCTCGGGGTGTTTGAAGCGCTCCAGCAATTTCTGGATCAATCCACCGGTGGACACGCCGATGCTCAGCCCCCAGTCGATGAGCCGTTGGGGTGACCAGTCCCGATGGGCCAGGTGGCTTGCGGGCATGTGTTCATCGAGCGTCGTAAAGTGGCCGATCTTGTCGCTACGCACATGCGCGGCCACCCGCTGGCCGCGGTGCAGCAGTTCCACGCCGGCCCGAGTGATGCGAGCATCCAGGCTTTGGCCTATCAGCGGGTGGGGGACGCTGTAGTAGTGGCGATCGACCTCAACGTGGTAATCCACATGCACGCGTACCGTCTTGAAGGTGGCCATCTCGTAGCGCTGCAATGGCAGGCTTGACAGGGCCGGGGCATCAATTGCCAAGAAGGTGCTGCGCCGGCTACCTGGCAACTTCTGAAAGGGCCGGTTATTGAGGTCCTCCAGTAAAGGGGCGATGGCGCGGTTGACCTCTCCAATGCTGGCAAAGACCACATGGCGCAGCCTGGCCATGATCCAGCGCTCCACGACTTGCACGCTCGATTCGACTTTGGCTTTGTCTTGGGGCATGTGCGGGCGAGCAGGAAGGACAGAGGTGCCGTAGTGCCGGGCAAAGTCCAGCACGCTGTCGGTGGCGCGCGGCTCGTAGCGGCTGATCTGGGCAATGACGGCACGTGGGTTGTCGGGCACGATCAAGGCCACCACGCCGCCGATGAAGTGCAGCGCCCCCGTCATGCCCTCGATCCAGTGCGCGGTCTGCTCGGCCTCTGTGGCCAGGGCGTAGGTGTAGCCCGAGGCGCCCACGGCGGCCACAAAGATGTGAACCCGCCGTCCATCGGTCAAGCCCAGCGTGGGACCGGCGAAGTCGACGAACAGTTTCTCGCCGGCGCGGTGGATCTGGCGCATCGAGCGTTTGAGGGTCTTTGCCCAGCGCCGGTAGCGATCGCAGTACTGCGAGTATTGGTAGGTTCGCGCCTGCGGGTTGTCGGCCTGGTACTCGTGCCACAGCAGCATCAGGGTCATGCCCTTGCGGCTGAGCTCGCGGTGAATCTCGGCGTGGTCGGGTTGGACAAACGGGCCAGTGGCATGGTTGACCGGATCCCACTCATCACCCGTATCGGCCCCATCAGCCGTGCCTCTGGGGGGCATCAAGCGGGCCTGCAGTTCTGCCTCTGTCATGGCAGCAATTTGCGGCCACTCCAGGTCTGCCGTCTTGGCCAGGGTGACGTATTTGGCGACAACGCCTTTGGAAATGTTGAGGGCTCGCGCCGTTCGCTCATGCGAGTGGCCAAGTTCGAGTTTGTAGCGTAACGTTTCTTTGATCATGCGCGTGTTCATTGCATTGGGGGGCATCGGGACTCCTGTAAGAGCCCGCGAGCCTACCCCCTGGATTGATGAGCTGCGCTGTGCTCCAACCCCATCTCTGAACACCGGTCACGATCGTCCGGAATGATCGGTCACGATCCCGGAATCGTCGGTCACGATCCGGAATCCTCAAATCACCCTCGCTCGAGGGCATCGGTCACGATCCCCGGAATGACCGGTCACGATCGTCCGGAATACCCAGCTGCAGGTGCAGGCCGTCAGCCGCGGTGCGGCACAGGTGGAGCGCTGGGACCTGTGGCTGCGGCCCTATGCGCTGGGCGCGCGCCCGGAGCAGGTCCAGGCCCTGGTGCCGTGGTGCGACGAGACTGTGGGCCAGGCTTTGCCGCTGGACCTGCAGTGGCTGGCGCGTGCGACCAAGGCATTCCAGAAGCAGCTCGAGATCGAGACCGCGGCGCAGCCCGACGATACCCACCACTGGCCGACAGGCTCCAGCGTGGCCACGTTGCCCGCGCGTGAGTAGCTCACGGCCCAGTTCGGGCGGCTGGCCAACCAGACGTAGCCCTTGGCACGGATCAGTCCCGGCAGCGGCTGTTCCATGAAGTCGGCAAACCGCTTGGGGTGCAGCGGCTCGTGGCTGCGCAGCACGAAGCTGCTGATGCCGTATGCTTCGCTCTCGGGGGTGTGCTTGCCCTCCAACTCGCGCGCCCAGCCGGGCATGGCGGCTGCGCGTTCCAGGTTGAACTTGCCGGTGCCCAGAATGCGGGTGAGCGGTAGCCGCCCGTGGTCGGCATAGATGATCTCGGCCACCGGGTTCAGGGCCTTGATAACGGCGGCCACTTCGGCGCGGCGTTTCAGGTCCACCAGGTCGATTTTGTTGACCACGACCACGTCGGCAAACTCGATCTGCTCAGTGAGAAGGGTGGCTAGGCTGCGCGTGTCTTCATCGCCGGCCACCTGGCCGCGCTGGGCCAGCAAGTCTTTGCTGCTGAAGTCGGCCAATAGGTTGAAGGCGTCCACGACCGTCACCATGGTGTCGATGCGGGCGATGTCGTTGAGCGACTCGCCGTCTTCGTTCTCAAAGTCAAACGTGGAGGCCACCGGCAGGGGCTCGCCAATGCCGGTGGATTCGATCAGCAGGTAGTCAAAGCGGTTTTCGGCGGCGAGCTTTTTCACCTCCAGCAGCAGGTCTTCGCGCAGCGTGCAGCAGATGCAGCCGTTGCTCATCTCGACCATTTTTTCTTCCGTGCGCGACAGGGCTGCGCCGGAGTTCTCGGCACTTTTCTCAACCAAGGAGGCGTCGATGTTGACCTCACTCATGTCGTTGACGATGACGGCCACACGCAGGCCTTCGCGGTTGGCCAAAATGTGGTTGAGCAGTGTGGTTTTACCGGCGCCTAAAAAGCCGGACAACACGGTGACAGGCAAGCGGGTGTCGCGCGGGCCTCGGGTGAGCGATGTTTTCATGGTGTTTTAGGCCTTTAGCCCATGTGTAATATGCGTAAGAAGCTATTGTTTTGATAGCTTAATTTCGATGTCGATGTCAGTTCAGCTTCATCCCCGCCACCAGTTGCGTGGAAGCGAAGTTTTGATGTCGACCTCAGTTCAGCTTCATGCCCGCTACCAGTTGCGTCACGTTGTGGCGCAACATTTGCAGATAGGTCGCACCGGGCTTGTCGGACGTTGAGAGGGCGTCGGAATACAGGCTGGCACCTACGGTTACGCCCGCATCCTTGCTCAGTTGCACCAGCAGTTTCGGATTGCTCATGTTCTCTACAAATACCGCCTTGATTTTTTCGCGCTGAATTTGTTTGATGAGCTGGGCCACCTGCTTGGCGCTGGGCTCAGAGTCGGTGTTGAACCCTTGCGGCGCCAGAAGCTGGATCTGGTAGTGCGCTGCCAAGTAGCCGAACGCATCGTGCGAGGTTATGGCCTTGCGTTTGTCAGCGGGGATGGTGGCAAACTGCTCTTTGGCCCAAGCGTTGACGGTTTGCAGTTCTTTGACGTAGGCTTCGGCGTTCGCCTGGTAAGCGGCTGCACCTGACGGATCAACTTTTGCCAGGCCGGCGGCGATGTTGCGTACATACAGGACCACGTTTTCGGGGTTTTGCCAGGCGTGTGGATCGGCCTCGCGATCGCCATTACCTTTGCCGTGGCCAGTGTCGGCTGGCATGGTGCGCCCTCTTACACCCTTGGAGGCAACGACAGTCTCGCCCTTGTAGCCCGCTGACTTGGCCAATTTGGTAGCCCAGGGTTCAAACCCAAGCCCATTGACTATCCAGAGTTTGCTGGCCAGCAAGGTTTTGGCATCGGAGGGTTTGGCTTCGAACACATGCGCATCTTCATTGGGGCCGACCAGCGTGGTCACAGTCACCCTGTCCCCACCGACCACCTTCACCAGATCGCCCAGGATACTGAAGCTGGCCGTGACCGGCACCTTTTCGGCGGCAAGAGCGGGGCTGCCCCACAGTGCCAGGGCAGCGATTGCGGCCAAGAGAAGCCGGCGGGGTAGGAAAATCTGTGATGTAAAGGCTTGGTAGGTCATGAAAATCTCTTGAAAGGTTGTGAGAAGGTAAGCGTCACGCGACCCGGTGCGTGGTGGTCCACCAGCGCGGTAACCAGCCGCCCGGCGCGAACAACAGTGAGGCGAAATACAGCGCTCCGGCGCAGCCGATGATGGTGGGGCCCGAGGGCGTGTCCATGTGGTACGAGAGCAGCAGGCCCACAGCGCCCGACAGCGCGGCTTGCAGGCTGGCGTTGATCAACTGCGCGCCCAAGCGGTCGTGCCAGAGACGGGCGGATACGGCGGGCAGCATCATCAGGCCCACGGCCATCAAGGTGCCCAGGGTCTGGAAGCCCGCGACCAGATTGATGACCACCAGCATCAAAAAGCCTTGTTGCCAGACCCAGCCGCGTTGACCCGGTGATGCCACTGAGGCCAGATACACCGGGTCGAAACTCTCCAGCACCAGACCGCGGTACATGGCCGCCAGCGCGACCAGGCTGATACTGGCGACGCCCGCCACCAGCAGTAGGCCCGAAGTGTCGACGCCCAGCGCGCTGCCAAACAGAATGTGCAGCAGGTCCAGCTGCGTGCCGTGTCCTGAGATAAGCGTCACGCCCAAGGCCAATGCCACCAGGTACACCGCGGCCAGGCTGGCGTCTTCTTTGAGGGCGGTGAAGCGGGTCACCAGGCCTGCCATGCCGGCTACCAGCATGCCTGCCAGCACACCACCAAAGGCCATGGCGGTGAGCGACATGCCACTGACCATGAAACCGATGGCTACGCCCGGCAGCACCGCGTGGCTGAGTGCGTCGCCCAGCAAACTAATGCGCCGCAGCGTCAAGAAAACTCCCAGTGGCGCAGCACTCAGCGCCAGCGCCAGCGTGGCCACCAACGCCCGGCGCATGAAGGCGAAATCGGCAAAGGGGGCGAAAAGTGTGGCCCAACCCCAGGCGACAAGGTCGCTCATGCCAGCACCGTGGCCAGCGCGTCCACGTCACATACCGCAGCGGATTCGTCCCAAGCCTCGGCCATGCTGCGGGCGCGCGCCAGGTTGGCAGTCGTCAGCACATCTGCTGTAGCGCCCCAGGCCACCAACTCGCGCGCCAGCAGCATAGAGTCGGGAAAGTGGCTGCGCACCAGTGCGTCGTCGTGCAGCACCGCGACGACGGTTCGACCTTGGTGGTGCCATTGCAGAATGAGCGCCAGCAAGGCCGCACTGGTAGCGCTGTCAACAGCACTGAAAGGCTCGTCCAGCAAAATCAGCTGGGTGTCTTGGACCAGCAGGCGGGCAAACAGCACTCGCTGCAATTGCCCGCTGGAGAGGCTGCCGATGTTGCGGTCCTCAAACCCTTGCAGGCCCACGGCATGGAGTGCACCGTCGATACCATCGCGCATGGCCACAGTGACTGCGCCCCAAGCGCCGGCGCCTGCCCAGCAGCCCAAGGCCACACAATCCCAGACTTTCATGGGGAAGGTCTTGTCCAGTTCGGTCACCTGTGCGAGGTAGCCAATGCGTGGGCGTGGCACGCTGATCTGCAAGGCCTTGGTTTGCCCGATCGCTGCGGTACCTTTGTCTGGCGGCACCAATCGGGCAATGCTTTTGAGTAGTGTGCTTTTGCCTGACCCGTTGGGACCGATCACGGCGGTGAGCGACCCCGCCTGAAAACTGCCGCTGAGATGGTGCAAGGCCGGGTGGCGCCGGTAGCTTACGGTCAGGTTGTGCAGCGTGACTGCTGCTGGCGTCACCACGGTGCAATCTCCGAGTTAGCCCAGGCGACGGCCAGCCAGAGCAAGGCAACGACTGGAAGCACCGCCAGTACGCGCTGCCAGGCGGGCCAGCACAGGACGCTGCGGGCGGCACGAACGCGGTGGGCAGGGTGAGGAGCAGCGCGAGGAACAGGCATGAATCAGATTCAAACGAAAGTGGCGGAGAAGTCGGTGGAGTGCGGCAAGTTTCAGTGATAATGCAACTATATTGCGTTAAATTCTAACGCAACTAAGTTGCATTTATGGTCTCGCCCAATAAAATCAGCAAAATTTCCAGAAACATTCGGGCTGCCAGTGCGCCTGCAGGCGCCGACCCGATAGATAGCTTGCTGTCGGTCCACGGCCTGCGCCGCACTGCTGCAGCACGACTAGTGCTGGGCTGGCTGCTGGCCCATCCGGACACCAGCTACACCCACGCGCAGTTGCAGCTGGCGCTGGCCGGTGATGACACTCACGCGCTGGATCGTGTGACGCTGTACCGGCTGATTGACCGTTTGACCCAAGTGGGCCTCTTGCTGTGTCGGGTAGACAACAACCGCGTGCGGCGCTACCAAGCCATGCCGGCCAGCGTGCACGCAACACCCCATTTCGAATGCCAGAGCTGCCACCGCGACAGCCCATTGGCGGGCGCTTTGCAGGCCAGTTCGCGTGATCTTGAGAAGGCTGCCCAGACGGCCATCGAGGCGCTCAAGGCGCTCGGTTACAAGGGGTTAACGATGGATGTGGCCGTGCGCGGCGTATGTGTCGATTGCGCAACAGGCACCACCGGAGTGGCGCAGTGATCTACAGGCGCCGGCTCGCCGACCACTGCGGAGCCGGCCCGACGCAGCGCGCATGGTGGGCCACCATGTTGCTACTGTGGGCCAGCGTTTTGATGCTTGCGCAGACCCAGGGGCTAATGCACCGGGTAGTACATGTCGGGCAACACGAATTAGTTTCCCCCCGTGACCACGCCGACCACTCGGATGGCGAAGAAACCCATTGGGTTCTGCGCTTGTTTGCGGCGCATGAAGATAGCGGAACACAATGCCGGCTTTTTGATCAGTCCGGCCACTCGGCAACGATGCCGACCTTGCCCACGGCCGGATTGCCCTTGCTGGCAAGTCCTCGGCATGTTGCGTGCCATGAAGCGCTGCAGCCGTCCCCGGCCAAAGCGCTGACCTTGGCGCGTGGGCCGCCTCCATTTCGTTGAACTTCTGGTTTTCTGCTTAGACCCCCGCCGGCATACCGGCTGGGGGGATGTTTGGCATTTCCTGCTTCAACGGACACCCCATGAAAATCTCTCTTTTGACGTCGGCGCCCTGCGCCGCTCTCTTTGTATCCCGGCCAGTCGTGCTGGCCGCTTTTCTGATCTGTGCAAGCAGCGCGACGCTGGCACAGACCGCAGCACCCGCAGTCCCGGTTGCCACGCTGCCAATGGTCACCGTTACTGCCAACCCTCTGGGTAGTAACGAGCTGATCGCTCCGGCGGCGGCTTACTTTGGCACTGGCCTTTTGCTGCGTTCGCGCAGCACGCTAGGTGAAACGCTGGACGGCACACCCGGCGTCAGTAGCACCTATTTTGGCCCCAACGCCAGCCGGCCGGTTATCCGTGGGCTGGATGGCGACCGCATCCGCATCCTGCAAAACAGCGGGGCCAGTGTGGATGCCTCCGGCCTCAGTTACGACCATGCTGTGCCGTCCGATCCGATCGCCATCGAGCGTATTGAAGTGTTGCGCGGGCCCGGTGCCTTGCTTTACGGCGGCAATGCGGTGGGAGGTGTCGTGAACCTGATCGACAACCGCATACCGCGCGAAGCTCTGTTCGATGCGCAGGGCGGCATCGCGGGCCGCGCAGACCTCGGCCTGGCGAGCGCGAATCGCGAGAAAGCCGGTGCCGTGTTGCTGGAAACCGGCACCAACCGGTATGCCCTGCATGTGGATGCTTTCAATCGCCATTCCCGCGACGTCACTGTGCCGGTCGCGCTGACGTGTACCAAACCAGGCTCAGCCGCCTTGTCCAACCGCATCTGCAACTCTGCCGCCGACACGCGCGGCGCAGCGCTTGGCGGTTCGGTGTTCTTCGACGGTGGATATGCCGGAGCATCGGTCAGCAACTACCGTTCCAACTATGGCACGGTCGCTGAAGATGAGGTGTTGATCGGCATGAAGTCCGAGCGATTGGCGCTGGAAGGTGAACTACGCGGAATGACGGGCCTTTTGCAGAGCATTAAGGGCCAGTTCAGTCACAGTGACTACCAACACACCGAGTTCGAAGGTGGGCTTGCCGGCACCGTTTTCAAGAACAAGGGCAATGACCTGCGGCTGGAGGCAAGGCATGCCAAACTCGGCCCGCTGGAAGGGGTGATTGGCATCCAATCCGAGGCTGCGCGGTTTTCGGCCGACGGTGCCGAAGCCTTTGCTCCCTACAGCCAGACCCGTCAGAACGCCCTGTTTGTGTACGAGGAAATAGCCGCGAGCTCAGGCCGCGTCAGCCTCGGCGCGCGGACGGAGTCGGTCCGGGTGGAGTCGTTTGGCAACCCGGTCGTCGCGCGCTTTGCACCGGCCAGCCGCAGCTTCAGCCCGCACAGTTATGCGTTTGGCGGGCTCTTCAATCTGTCTGCGGGCTGGCAACTCACCGGTAACCTGGCGTACAGCGAGCGGGCACCCAAGGACTACGAGCTGTTCGCCGATGGACCGCATATCGCCACTGGCAGTTATGAGGTGGGCAATCCCGCTTTTGCCAAGGAGAAATCCAGCAACCTGGATGTGGGCGTAGCCTGGAAAAGTGGTGCCAACCGGTTTGCGCTGAGTGGCTTTGTAAACCGGTTCAAGAACTACCTGGCGCTCGATGCAACCGGATTGGCCCGCGATACCGACGGCAATGGAGCAGGTGTGGGTGTGACCGACGACGGTTTTGGCAACTCGGTGGAGTCGGGTGGCATGGCCGAAATTTTGCCGGAGTATGCGTATTCCCAAGTGCGCGCGCGCTTCACCGGCATCGAGGCCAGTGGCAACATCCGCCTGCTAGACGGTTCGCAGACGGTGGATCTGGAATTGCTTGGCGATGTGGTGCGCGCCATCAACCGCAGCACCGGCCAGCACCTGGCGCGGATAGCGCCTGCCAGACTGGGCGCAACCCTGGTGTGGGCGCAGGGGCCGTGGGGCGCGCGCTTCGGTGTGAGCCATGCGGCAGCACAGACCAAGGTCCCCGTGGGGCAACTGACCACTTCGTCCTACACCTTGGCCAATGCCGCAGTGACATACCGCCAGACGGCCGGTCGTGGTAGCCTGCTGTGGTACTTGCAGCTGGACAACATCGGTGATGTATTGGCGTACTCCGCGAGCTCGATCCTCACCCAGACCGCGCCTGGAAAATCACCACTGGCGGGTCGGAGCCTGAAACTGGGGCTGCAGGCGAGTTTTTGAGCGTGTTCAAACTTGCCGGGGAATGAGAATTATCAATCGGCATGCTTCGAGCCCTCTGGGACGGACTCGCCTGCTCATGGCTGACTGGCGGGGGAATTTTGGCTGGACCAATCCCGAGCCGAGCCGCCTTCAGGGTCCGTGCTGCATGTCTGCGCGCGCTGGCGCCCGGGCCTGCAGTCCCAGTTGCGTGAGGATCCGCGCGATCAACTGTGCCTCCAGGACGCCTGCAATGATCTTGAACTGGCGACCGCAATTCGAGCCGCGCCGGCCTTCTGCCTCTACTCGTGGCGGGCTACCTGGCGTGGGCTGTCGGCTAAAACTGTGCTGCTTCCGCAACCCATCGTGGTCGGCGGCACCGGTACTGGATCTGCAGCGCTATACGAGTGCTGATTACCGCGACCGCTCCTGATCACCGGACCGGTGCGCAACGGTCGGGGCGGACTTCGAACGAGCTCGCGGCGCACGCGAGTCGTACACAGGGACTTTGAACCGCTCGCCTGTCGGCGCTGATCGCAGATCAAGCCAGTGGCCTTGTCCACCGGTGCCGAGTACACGCGTCGCGCCTTAATATTCGATTTGGCGCGTGTCACAAAGAAGGCGCCCGCCTCAATGGGCAAGATGTCCAACACGTTGTAAACGATCATTCAACCCCGTCCTTCCTTTGAAGCGTTGAAGCCGGTAAACCTATGCATTTCACCAGGAGGATGCAATGGGTACCGAGCAAGGCAAGTGGCAGGGGCATTTGATAGCGGCCGAAACATCGGGCATGAGCCTGAGCACGTCCGCGGGCGAAGCACGGCATCAACGTGCGCCGGTTGTACGAGGAGCGGCGTTATACAGCCAGAGCGAAGGCGGCCAAGGCGCGGCAAACATCGGCATTCGTGTCGGTCAAACTCAAAGCCCAACCGTTGGTCAAGGTCACGCAGACGGCGCATCACGGCGAGGCCCCCATGGCCAGACTTGTGATGCAAGCGCGCCTGGACAATGGCGTGGTGCTGAGTTGGACGTATGACTCCAGCAACACATCGGCACAGGCCAACTTGCTGCACACGCTGGCGGGGTTGTCATGTTTCAGTTGAACCCGAACCTGGCGGTTTACCTGCACCACGAGCCCATCGATTTCAGAAAGAACATCAACGGCCTGGCCGCGCGGGTCGAACACGATCTGGAGCTCGATCCGTTTGCGTCTGCGGTCTACGTCATTGGCAACCG
>Ga0209284_10005508_pt1 | contig 13034 bp, 12 predicted proteins | sample FRY03_FD_187211 | JGI IMG/M metagenome (GOLD analysis project Ga0209284, IMG submission 187211) | Freshwater microbial communities from Lake Fryxell liftoff mats and glacier meltwater in Antarctica - FRY-03 (SPAdes) (version 2) | ecosystem: Environmental > Aquatic > Freshwater > Ice > Glacier... | reverse complement strand
CTTGAGGAAGCGGCTGACGTCGTCGTGGGTCAGGTCGGCAAAATGGTCAGCCAGATTCGTGCAGGTGTAGTTGACTTGGCTCGAAAGAAGGTACTGGCAGTAAAGTTCGCGCGTTGTTTTCATCCCATAAGTTAATAAAATTTCAGTTTTGCAAAAGTCCTACTATGTTAAAAAAAGAGCGCTACCGGCAACTGATTGAGTATTTTACCACCTATTTCCCGGAACCCGAAACCGAGCTTCATTACCGAAACCCGTATGAGTTGCTGATTGCCGTGATCTTATCGGCTCAGTGTACCGATAAACGAGTCAATTTGGTAACGCCCGCTTTGTTTGAGCGCTTTCCTGACCCTGCGTCGCTATCCGCTGCTACTTCCGAAGAGGTATTTACGTATATTCGTTCGGTATCCTACCCCAATAATAAGAGTAAACATCTTGCAGGTACCGGTCGCATGCTCGTGCAAGAGTTTAGCTCCGAAGTGCCCGGGACCGTCGAAGAGCTCCAACGCTTACCGGGCGTCGGGCGGAAAACCGCCAACGTGATTGCGTCAGTTATTTTTAACCAACCCACCATGGCGGTAGATACGCATGTATACCGGGTATCGCATCGAATGGGCCTGGCACCGCTTACGGCTACTACCCCGCTAGCCGTTGAAAAGCACCTCACCACGCACATCCCCAAAGATATCATTCCTAAGGCGCATCATTGGCTTATTTTACATGGACGTTATGTTTGCGTTGCCCGTACTCCCAAGTGCAATGAGTGCGCTCTCACGCATCAGTGTAAGTATTATGAGAAGACTCAGAAGCAAACTGCCAAAAAAAAGTAAATTTCATGGGCTTCGTTCCAACGCTCGGAGGTACTTCCTACTCTTAACAGGTAGAAGATGACAACCGGAGATAAGATTTTTTAACCCACCGCGTTATTTCAGGTAGTTTTGGCGTATTAACTTATACATAGTTCGCCGATCGCCGGGGTAAGGCAATAAGTAATACTTTATAAAATTGAATGTATGAAGAGTAAGACAATTAATTATTTGCTGGTTTTGACGGCTGTCAGTAGTTTGGTAGCCTGCAATCCTGATTTGAAAAGTAAGGATGAAGATGCTGTTGTTCAAAATGAAGAAAGCATACAAAAATACCTGAGTGCAAATAACCTTTCCGCTACCCGAGACTCCTCAGGTATGTACTATGTGCTGCGGGAAACTAATCCAGCGGGTACTCGGGCTGGCCTGGGCGACGAAGTTTCGCTCTATTATAGACTGTATACGATGGATAACTTCTTGCTTGATAGTACTGAAACTGCCGCCAAGAAACCCTTTGTATTTCCGTTGGGCGTCAATTTCCATCTACCAGGCGTGGAGCGGGCTATTAGTTTACTACGTACCGGCGATAAAGCGACCTTGCTTCTCCCATTTTACCTCGCCTTTAGTAACATCGACTACCCTAGTCTGCCGGCTTATTCGGCCATCCGGGTGGAGTTAGAAGTTGCTAAGGTCCGTACCGAAACTACTCAGGTAGCTGACTATGTTGAGCAAAAAGAGTACACTATTTCTGAAAAAACCGCCTCGGGGATCAGCATAGTGCGTCAAAACGTAGTGACCGGTGATACCATCGGAGCGGGCAAGTCAGTGAAAGTAAAATATTCCGGAAAGCAACTTAATGGGGTTGAGTTTGATAAAGGAGAGTTCTCTTTGATAACGGGTTCTGGAAGTGCCATCAAAGGGTTTGACGAAGGAATACGTCGCTTACGCAAAGGAGAGAAAGCCGTTATTATTTTTCCATCTTCTCTGGGGTATGGCCGTCAGGGGGTCAGTAATCAGCAGGGGGCATACACCATCCGGCCCTACGCGCCGCTGGCATTTGAAGTAGAAGTGCTAGTAGAGTAGTACCTATTCAGTAATCGGTTTCGTCTTTCTGTTTACATAGCCGGTGTCGGGACAAAGAATTGTAGATTTGCAGTTCTTTGTCCCGACACCGGTTTTTCGGTAAATTTAAAATTAAACCCTTGGCGAAATATGTTTATAAAATAGCACGTGAAAATAGTTAAAAAGTTTGGACATGGGCCCGTACAGGGCTTCCGGCTAGGGTATTCGCCCATCCGGTGGGTGGAGCCGCTGTCGGTCTGCTTTTACTATGTAGATGGTCTGCTGGTAGATACCGCCCAGCGCCACATGCAGAAGGAAGTAGGTGAGCTGGTGAAGCCGCTGAATATCCGACAGATTTTTCTTACGCATTACCACGAAGATCATTCAGGGAATGTTCGATTTCTGAAAAATGAGTTGCAGGTGCCCGTGTACGCGAGTGACTTAGCGGCCCGAAAGGTAGCAAGCTCGTTCTCTGTGTTACCTTACGAGCAGTTTTGGTTTGGGAAGATTGAACCTTGTCCGGATGTTGAAGTTGCCCCTGACCGCCTGGAAACCGATCGGTACCAGTTTGATGTGATAGCCACGCCGGGGCATTCGGAGGATCTTTGTGTACTGCACGAGCGCAACGAAGGATGGCTGTTGGCCGGAGACTTGTACATTGGTAAATTGAAGATCTTCCGGAAAGGAGAAAATATCCGTAAGCATATCGAATCGGCCAAAAGTATACTACTACTCGACTTTGACGTTATATTTTGTGGGCATAATCCCGTATTCAAAGAGGGTAAAAAGGCTCTTGCCGCCAAAGTTGATTATCTTGAAGCGATCTACGGAAGCGCAGCGGAGCTGCATCAAAAAGGGATGTCGGTTAAAGAGATTCAAGTAGTTCTACGGATGAAAGAATCGCCTATGATTCAGCTATTTACTTTTTGGGATGTTTCCGTCAGGAATATCATCCAGTCGGTCGTGGATAGTGAAAACGAAAGTGTGACGAGTTCGGTAGTAAAAATAGGATAACGCAGATACCTTTGTGATGTACTCTTTTTGGGGGTAATTAAAAAAATGAACTGGACAGAAGCCAACGACAATTATGCGCATAAATCCCGAAACGGTAGAGCGGATCAAACAGGCCGCCGATATAGTAGAGGTAGTGGGAGATTATGTCTCGCTCAAAAAGCGCGGGGCTAATTATACGGCTTGTTGCCCGTTTCACAACGAAAACACACCTTCCTTCAACGTTAATCCGGCCCGGCAGATATTTAAGTGCTTTGGGTGCGGGGCCGCGGGCGATCCCGTCAAGTTTGTGATGGATATTGACGGCATAGGCTACGCGGAAGCACTCCGGTACCTGGCCCAGAAATACAGTATCGAGATACAGGAAGAGCAGCTCACCGATGAGCAGGAGCAGCGCCAGAACGAGCGTGAAAGCCTCTACATTGTACTCAACTTTGCCAAGAACTTCTTTCAGGAACAGCTCAACCAAACGGAAGAGGGGCAGTCGATCGGCCTCAGCTACCTCAAAGAGCGGGGATTTACGGACACTACCCGCAAAAAATTCGAACTAGGATACAGCCCCGATCTTTGGGATGCCCTTATACGAGTAGCAACGGCCAAAGGATACAGTGCCGATATCCTAGAAAAAGCGGGGTTGTTGGTTCGCCGGGAAGGCAGCGATACGGGAGGCTATGACCGTTTCCGGGGCAGGGTTATTTTTCCGATTCACAATGTAGCGGGGAAGACCATCGCCTTCGGTGCCCGGATTCTGAAAACAGGGGCTAACGCCAAAGGGAATCAACCCAAGTACCTCAACTCACCCGAAACGGCGGTTTACCACAAAAGTGATGTACTATATGGTATCTATCAGGCCAAAAATGCCATCCGGCAGCTGGACGTATGCTATCTGGTTGAGGGCTACACGGATGTAGTGTCGTTGCATCAGGCGGGTATTGAAAACGTAGTGGCCTCGTCGGGTACTTCCCTAACCATCGAGCAGATTAAGCTCATCGGGCGCTTTACCCCTAACGTAACTATCTTGTATGATGGAGATCAGGCGGGTATTAAAGCGGCCTTGCGGGGGCTGGATTTGGTACTTGAAGAGGGACTAAACGTGAGCATTGTGACCTTTCCAAATGGAGAAGATCCTGATAGCTACGTGCAGCGGGTAGGGGCCGAGGCATTTAAGAAGTACTTACAGTCGGCCTCCCGTGACTTTATTAGTTTTAAGACCCAAACTTTGCTGGAAGACGCGGGCGATGATCCGTTCCGGAAGGCCGCCGTGATCAATGATGTAGTAGGTAGCATTGTCAAAATTCCGGATGCCATTAAGCGTCAGATATTTTTTCGCCGGACGTCCGAAATGATGCGGGTAGATGAGCAAATGCTCATAACGGAGGGGAATAAACTGCTACGAAAAGGAAAATCCGATCAGGCCAGAGCGCAGGAACGCAGGGGTACCTCAGCGGGACCACCGCCGGAGAGTCCGCATGATTTGTTTTTAGGCGCAGAGCAGGGTGAATCTTCGCCTTTGCTACTTGCCGAGAAAATCGTGGTCATTCGTGACCCCGTGAGCCACCACGAACGGCAATGCATCAGACTGCTGGTTAATTTTGCCCGCATCGAGTTAGAACCGAACGTTACTTTATGCCACTATATGCTCAGCGAATTGGAGGGCATCGAGTTTCATCGGCAGATGTACCAGCACTTACTTACGATTTTCCGGGAGTCTTTTGGCCGTGGAGAAATACCGAATACCGATTATTTTCTTAACCATCCCGATCCGAATATTAAGGATGAAGCCATTGACATGGTAACTACCCGCCACCATCTTAGCGAACAGTGGAAAGACAAATACGAGATTATTGTGCCCACTGAGCTGGATAAACTACACGATCTGGCCTTTACAAACATTCTTTACCTGAAAAAAGGGTATAATGAAATGATAATGAAGGAGATAAAAGATAGGCTACAAAAAACGAAGGACGCTGAGGAAACGGATATGCTCCTCCAAAGGTTTATGCAACACAAGGCCATGGAAAAAGAGATTGCCAACTTGCTCGGTACGGTCATTTCCTAGCCTCCAATAAAAATCACTAACTAATTTTATTTTAATTCATGAAGAAATTTATTCAAAAGTTAGGCGCGTTCTTGCTGAGCGTTTGCCTGCTTACTTTTACGGCGAATGCCCAGATTCAGACACCCCAAGCGAGCCCCGGTGCTACCATAAGTCAGACGGTTGGTCTTGGTAAAGTTACCGTTGAGTACAGCCGCCCGGCGCTGAAAGGACGCAAAATGTTCGGCGTGCAGGTACCCTACGGAAAAGTGTGGCGGACTGGAGCTAATAAAATCACCAACGTGATCTTGTCGGACGAAATGATGGTGAACGGCCAGAAAGTAGCCGCGGGTACGTATGGATTATTCACAATTCCTACGGCTACCGAATGGACGATTATCCTGAATAAAGACGCTGACCTGTGGGGTGCTTATGACTACAAGCAAGAAAATGACGTGGTGCGCTTTACGGTAAAGGCGCAGAATCTGGCCAAAGCCCAGGAGTCTTTTACCATTGAGTTTATTGATTTTAACGCTAACGAAACCAACGTAGCCATTAGCTGGGAAAATGCAATGGTAAAGTTTCCGATTAAGCATGATTCCGATGCGAAGATCATGGCCGAAATTCAGAAGAAAATGGCAGGGTCAGAGATCAGCGTTGGTACCTACTCGGCGGCGGCTAACTACTACTACGATACCAACCGTGACTTGAAGCAAGCGTACGAATGGGCCACCAAAGTGGTAGAAAACGACCAGAAGTTCTGGACCTACTATCTACGTGGCAAGATTGCCGCCAAAATCGGTCAGTGCGATGTGGCGGTTGCGGATGCTACCAAAGGATTGGCCATGGCCAAGGAGGCCGGAGACGATGCCTACATCCTTAATCACCAGAATGTATTGAAAGAGTGTAAAGGAAAATAAGGAATGGGCTGTCGGCTGTTGGCGGTCAGCTATCGGCTTTTTTTAAACACTATTTTACGGGGTAAATCGGGAAATCTGGTTTGCCCCGTTTATCTTAGTAGCAACAATACCTTATTCCTGAAATACATGATGCGTTTTCCTATACTTGCCTTTCTGTTCACAATCGGTTTTCTATCACTTAGTAATTGCTGCTTTTCCCAGTGGAAAGTATTGAATCTGGATACAAAGGCTAACTTCCGGGCGGTCCATGCCCCAAGCTCTAATGTATGCTGGATCGGGGGAAGCGGTGGCACCGTCTTGCGAACCTACGACGGCGGCGATATCTGGGATATCATGAAGGTACGCGATGCCGATTCCCTTGACTTCCGGGATGTGCACGGTTTTAACAATAGAACGGCCGTTGTGATGAGTGCTGGCGAGTCAGAAAAAGGGAAAGCCCGTATCTACCGCACCGAAGACGGGGGAGATACGTGGCAGCTAGTGTACGAAACTACCCAAAAGGGAGTCTTTCTGGACGGGATGGATTTTTGGGATAAAGAGAAGGGCATCTGCTTTGGTGATCCGGTTGACGGACGTATTTTTATTCTCATCACCCAGGACGGTGGCCGCAGTTGGCAGGAACTACCGCTGGCCAATCGTCCGGTGGCCGAAGACAAAGAGGCTGCGTTTGCGGCTAGTGGTACGTCTCTGATTACCGTGGGAAGAAAGCAGGCATTTATTGGTACTGGTGGGGGAGGAATGGCGCGTGTTCTGCGCTCCGAAGATAATGGTCAAACTTGGCAAGCATCCGAAACTCCACTACTCGCCGGACCCAGCAGCGGTATTTTTGGTTTGCGGTTTTGGTCTAACAAACGAGGTATTGCCGTGGGTGGTGACTACATGAACGTGGCCGAAGGCTTGCCCAACGTACTACTTACCCGTGACGGTGGAGTAAGCTGGCAGCTCGTCAGTAAAGCCACCGATCCGGTGGGTTTGAAAGAAGCGGTAGGACTGTACCATTCTGAATTTGTCAACTACGGCGGCGATCAACGCTCTACCCGGCATAAGTATGGCCTCGTGGCGGTGGGCCCTAATGGGAGTAGCTATTCCAAAGATTTCGGCAAAACCTGGGCGCCCTTATCCAAAGAGCCCTTCCATTCAACAAGCTTTGTCGGCCCGGCGGGCTATGCCGTGGGGGGCAAAGGGCTGATTGGGAAGTTTGAAAAATTCCCTAAAAAGCGGAGAAAACGGTAAAACGTTCTTAGTTCGTCGTCCGAGGTTAATAAACGACGAACCAAGAACTACGAATTTTATATTCTTTCAATCAACTCCTTCACTATCCGCACTTCGCGTCCGGTCATATGGTCGGCAATGGTCGCGGCATGATCGCGGCCGTTTTCTATAAAAACCTTTTCGGTGAATACTCCGGCCATGACGGTACCGCACAAATAAAGACCGGGTACATTAGTCTCAAATGTTTCGTGATCATAGTTCGGTATCTTATTGACGGGATCAAGCTCCACCCCGCAGCGAATCAGGAGTGATTCGTCGGGAATATACCCGATCAGCAAAAACACAAAATCAGCCGCCAACCATTCCTGTTCGCCAGTTTCGGTGTTCTCAATCAAAACCCGGTCGTTCTCGATGGCGCGGGTAATGCTATTGAAACGAGTATTGATTTTACCTTCCTTTACCCGATTTTTCACATCAGGTATTAGCCAGTATTTCACCGTTTTGCGGAAGTCCTCCTCCTTGTGAACAATGGTAATATTTACATCGTGACGGTAGAGTTCCAAGGCGGCCTCTACGGCGGAGTTGGAACCACCTACTATCACCACATTGGTATAAGAGTACTTAAAGGGTTCGTCGTAGTAGTGCGATACGTGGGACAGTTTTTCGCCCGGAATACCTAACATTCGGGGGAAGTCAAAGTAGCCCGTGGCCAGTACTACATTTTTGGCGTGGTAGGTATCTCCATCGGTTGTATAGACCACAAAAGTGCCATCCTCCTGTTTTTCGGAACGATCGACTTCTACAAACAGCTTAAAGTTAAGCTTGAAGTAGCCGGCCACTTTTCGGTAGTATTGCAAGGCCTCGTCGCGGTTGGCTTTTACGCCCGAAATGGGGAATGGAATACCGCCAATTTCAATATTTTCGGCGGTCGAGAAAAAGCGCATGCGCTTGGGGTAACGGCGGATAGATTCGGTAACACTTCCTTTTTCAAGAATTAGATGGTCGAGGCCACTCTTTGCTGCCTCAATGCCCATGGCAAGCCCGCATGGACCTCCACCAATTATAATTACGTCGTGTATATGCATCATGTTTATTCTAAAACTCAACTATTCAACACCTTGTGGAAACGAATGGTTTCTGAACTTTGTAAAACCATAAACTGTTAAAAAAGTGTCCTATTAATCGCCTAATTGACTTGTTATCTCCCCTGTTATCTCCCCATAGTCCGTTTGTCAGACAACTTAATGACTGGGGTAAAAATGGTGTACCATTCGTATTTCTCATTGATTTTTTGGGGAAACAACCTAAAGCCTGGCAGATGGATGAAGCAGATCCATCCGAGCTTCTCTTTCATCTGAACGGGATCACGAATGAGTCAGGAGCGGGTGCCTATTCTAACCTTCCTGCCTATACTTTTACCACCAAACCTCTCAGCCTTGGCGAGTATCGTCCCCGGTTTGAGCACGTGGTGAAGAATATCCGGCGCGGTAACTCTTTTTTGGTTAACCTCTCAGCGCCGACACCCGTTACTACCAACTTATCTCTTCCTGACATTTATCGGCACAGTCGGGCCCCTTATCGCTTTTGGCTTAAAGATCGGTTTGTGTGCTTTTCACCGGAAATATTTGTCCGTATTCAGGGAAATCGCATCGCCTCTTTCCCGATGAAAGGAACGATCTCGGCGGATATTCCCGATGCCGAACGTATTATCTTATCCGATACCAAAGAGGCCGCCGAGCACGCCACCATTGTAGACCTGATCCGAAATGATCTGAGCATGGTAGCAGATAAAGTGTGGGTAGAGCGTTACCGGTACCTCGATACAATTCAGACCCACCAAAGTACTTTGCTCCAGGTTAGCTCCGAAATTGCGGGGCTGTTGCCCGATAATTTTGCCAGGGCTTACGGTGATTTGCTGGTGAAACTACTCCCTGCTGGATCAATCTGTGGAGCGCCCAAACCCGCTACTTTGAAAATAATCCAGGAGGCCGAAGGTTACGAGCGGGGCTACTATACCGGCATTATGGGTAGCTTTGACGGGCAAACTTTCGAAAGTGCCGTCATGATTCGGTACATTGAGCAGCAGACTAGTAGCCTGGTGTTTAAGAGTGGAGGAGGCATTACCGCCCGGAGCCGGGTAGAATCCGAATACCAGGAATTAATTGATAAAATATACCTTCCCTTTGGTCATGAACCCACCGCCCCTGTGTTTCGAGACAATCTGCGTGCAGAAGCGCCAGTTCAGTAATTTGCTTTCTTACCACGAAGCCCGCCTCAACCGAACCCGGGCAGTTTTATGGAATGTCTCCGATCCAGTCGACTTGTTTTCCGTACTGACTATCCCTGAGGATATAGGCCCCGAAAAATACAAGTGTCGAGTTACCTATGGAGCCGAGGTAGTGTCCATCGAATGGGAAAAGTACCAGTTCAGACCGATTCAAAGCCTGCGGCTGGTGGAGGATAACTCCATAGACTACGCCTTCAAATACAAAAACCGCGAAGCCCTAAACGTTCTCCATGCGCAACGCGGCGACTGCGACGATGTGCTGATTGTGAAAAATGGGCTGATTACCGACACTTCCTACGCCAATGTAGCCTTTTTTGACGGTACTGCCTGGTATACGCCATTCCAATCGCTGCTACCGGGTGCGCAGCGCGCTTTTTTACTGAATTCGGGGGTGGTTGTTCCCAAAGAGATTAGGGTAGGCGATCTTCCTGGGTATTGTGCTGTGAAGTTATTTAATGCTATGGTTAGTTGGGAGGAAAGTCACCTATTGTCATCTAATTGTCTTTTAAAATAGCCGAAGCAGACCCCATATTGAGGCCTGTTTCGGTTTTGAATGTAGTGACGTATTACCTTCTTCGTACTATCTGTATGGAAACCGGTAAGCACACAACGGGACAAGCGCAATTGGTGCCTAGCAGATTAATGGACAAATCCTGAAAACAGCCGGGACCGGTAAATAGCCTGACGATGTAGACAGTAAGGCTCGCTGGGTTTGGCAGTCCGGCTCCGAGTATGGCATCGCCGGGTACGGAAGCTGCGGTTGCGTAAGTTTTAATTCCGGTATATGTAGCGCCTTGTACTAAATCAAAATATACCGTTGGCGATACATCGGTCAGAAGGATCTTTCCGTCGCTTTGTGCTACGCCTGCAGTACAGTTAACGGGAGCGTAAGACAAGGTTGGGTTTACTGGCGCTACCACGAATTCAACGGTAGCAGTGTCGCCATAACTGTTGACGCTTGAAGCAACGAGGAAGTATTTAGAATCCTGATCAATGAGTATTCCTGCGGTATAGGTCAGCATGGTTCCGTTGATGCTCCTTATACCAAACGGGGTTCACTAAGTTGCTATACTGCGGTATGTAGTTCGATAGGTCCACCCGCAGGGGTTCACATAGCGTCACGACAGAATCTGGCAGAGTCAGGGCAGGGTTCCTGGTAATGCTCAAGGAGTCCTCGCTTACGCATCTTCCTTCAGCTTGATCCAATAGTCTCCGTTGGTCGATATATTACTGATAATATTCTGCTGATTATCGATCAGAATAGGAGTCGGGTTAGCTGATTCAGTGATCCAGGATTGTTGGGCCAGAAGTGGTGGGGGTAGTATATAAGAAGTGGGTTCGCAGATTTCAACTACTAACAGAGGGAGCAGCGGATTTACGAGTTCCACCACCACCACCATAGAGTCAGTAGCGATACATCCCCACACTGATGTAGCCACTACTAGGTAGGTACCGGGTGAGGTTACCGTCGCTACCGAATCCGTGCTGGTAAAGTCTTGGGGGCCTGTCCAAAAATAGGTAGTGTTAGGAAGATTAGACTGAGCGGTGATCTGAATACTGTCTTGGGTACAGGTCAGGGTGTCGTTGGTAGTGGCCTGTATAATCGGAGCATTGTGAACATTGACTACCCCGCCATCATTGCCAAGTGGGATGGTATCTTGTTGTGCTATAAGTAAGGCACTTACTCAGTAAATCGTGGAGTCGGCGTTAAGAGCAGCGGGGAATTGGACATCAGTTAGAATTGCTAAACCAGCTGAGTCAGGTTTTACCATTCCCAGGATTGTACCAGTGGTTAACCTTTCGGCATCCGTGGTCGGTAGAGTGTTATACCAAAACAAAGAGTACGTTATAAGTAGGCAGGATATTGGCTATCTGTACAACCAGCGTACCAGCAGCATCAGAGCATAGCTGTAGTGAATCGGTAAGTAAGATAATTTCGGGTTGTGGCCCAAAACCCAAATCAAATGAATAGTCGTTTTCTCCCATACCTCCGGTAATAAAGGGTATTTTTACAAGAGTCTGGTTAGAATTGCCAACTTCACCGTTAGAATCAGATTGGGCGTTGTCTATAAAGCCGGGGCCGAGGATTAGCTTATTTGCTACGATTGTATCTTAACCAAGATTGACTCTGAGCTCGTAGCTGTGTTTGAATTTTAGCCTGCCTGGTACATCACTATCAGTAAAGTAATACTCTCCCATACCGTCAGTGACTTTGCTGGCTATTTGATTACCTTGATTAGCCATATCGTGCAAGGTGATGGTTATACCAGCGAGCGCCCTTTCACTCGGGTTCTGTATACCGTTCAAGTTTTTATCTAGCCATATCCTGTTGCCTATTTGTACTGGTGCAGCGTCGCAAGCTAGTCCCCAGACCAGCTACTTTGCCAAAACTCCCTGCGTAGCGAGAATCATATACCAGAAATTCTCGAGTAACTTCACCAGTACCTGTGCCGGTATTCTTATAGGTTTGCCAGCCCGATGAGTCATAAATAGTATTATTAGGAGAGCTTATTGGGTCGATGGTAACACCTCCCCGCTTCCGAACAACAATGCTATCAAGCCCAGGTTGATTTCGCCGCGCGCTATTTTTCCATACAAAATCAAATCATCCTCGCAATAATATTCTCCACCTCTTGGTCCTTCTCCATTACCGACACCATATCCAACCTGGTCACCTGCTTGTTCATTAGATTCCAGTTGAAAGGTACCACCAGGTAATAATCCGGTTCTTAGAAGGTATCCTCCGCTAAAACCAGAATATACTCCGCTTCCGTCCTGGTTAAAATTGTTGGATCCTGACTGATGTCCGAAGCGATCCATAATACCAAGTATCATATCGCCATTTGTATCAAATTCGATATCCGACAGGGTAGGTGAGGATTTGTGGCAAAGATGGAGGGAATATTATATGGCTCTGGGCAGGTGTTGGTCCAGGCGTTCCAATAGTAGACCACTCTCTTAAATAATATTTTCTAAATTTGTTCGTAAAAAACTGACTATGAACGATAAGTATAAGTTATTGAAAGAAAATTCCGGAATTTGTAAACGCCTGTTTGGTATAGAATTCGGTGATTTCGAAATTGTACTTGGAAAAGTTTGAATCGAGTTCGACGTTTTTTTGCGAGAAAACCCAATTTCCAACCGTGGACTCAACTCCGACTTCAATACTGCAAACCGATTATTGCTCACTTTGGAGTACCTGCTCCAGTACCCGACTTTCCTGAGCCTGGGTTTCTGGTATGGTATATCGGAAAGTTATGCCAATAAAATTTATCATGGAATCAGACCGATTTTAGCTAAGGTGGCAGGGTTGAAGAATCCGAGCAAGTTGAAATTCAAGGATGTCAGGAAAGTTCTGGTTGAGGTGACCGTACAGCCCATAGAGCGGCCGAAAGTCGAGCAGCAGAAATACTACAATCGCTATAAAAAAAGCATACTATTAAGGTTCAAATAATTGAAAATAAGAAGGATAGTACCATTCTACACTGCCAGGTCGAGCCGGAGGGGCGCAAGTCGGACATTCGCGTTTTCAAGGAGACTGACTTGGCCATCCACCCGAAAATAAGAGTCGAGGGGGGACTTGGGTTACCAGGGTAAGATACATGAAAATAGTAAAGTTCCGCATAAGAAGCCGAAGAACGGGGAGTTGACCAAGAAACAGAAAAGACAGAACAAGCGGTTTCGCAAGAGAAGGGTGAGAATCG
>Ga0209284_10005507_pt1 | contig 13035 bp, 7 predicted proteins | sample FRY03_FD_187211 | JGI IMG/M metagenome (GOLD analysis project Ga0209284, IMG submission 187211) | Freshwater microbial communities from Lake Fryxell liftoff mats and glacier meltwater in Antarctica - FRY-03 (SPAdes) (version 2) | ecosystem: Environmental > Aquatic > Freshwater > Ice > Glacier... | reverse complement strand
TGGCGCAATAAGTTAAAAAATGTAATTTCAACTTCCAATAATCGTATGCGGTACCTATTATTTTTTGCTTTTTGTCTTTTTGCAAATATTTCGTGGTCAAGTCCCTTTGAAGTTGAGGCGTTAATAGTAGCAATTAAGCAGCAGCATGAAGAACCGCTAGAGTCAATGCTTATCGTTTATGCTGCAACTGCTGAGCAAACAAGCGACAGTGCATCCAAGAAACAAGCGGTTCGTGCTGTGGTTGAAGAAGCAGCGCGAGAACAGGATTTGAGCAAAAAGGCAAAACTCTATTTTTCGGCGGGTTGGTTGTGCAGAAATTGGACTGAGAATTATGCCTATGCTGTTTATTATTACGACTTAAGTTTCGATTTAGCTGAAAAGGCGGGTCTCCGATCGCTCATGGCGAGCGCCATGCTCCAAGCCATGGAGGTTTTTGTTGACTTAGCTATGTACCAGGAGGCATTACAATACTTATTTAAGGCAGAATTGGTGTTTCAAAAGTATAATTACGAAGGATTTCGAAGTGTTACGGGTAGTCTTTTTTCAATCGGACAGTTTTTCTATCATGCTGGCAATCATGAACAATCCGTGCAGTATTTTGAGAAGGCTCTGGTATTTAACGATTTATACAATGATGAAGCGGAGGTAATGAGGGCATATAATGTACTTGGCTTGTCCTACCTCAGGTTAGGTGATCATCAAAAAGCCATTGAAGTTTTTCAGATTTCGAATCGAATGGCCAAAGAGCTTGGTGATTTGAGCTGGGAGGCGCTTACACATGGTAATATCGGGATGGTATTTGCAGAGCGCAAGGAATTTCCCGATGCCATTGCATATTTGACCTATGATATTGAAACCAGTGAGCGACAAAAAGGATGGGTAAGCGCTTGCAATGCTGCTGTATTGTTGGCAGATGTGCATGTAGAGCTAAATGACTTTAAAGCAGCACAACTCAACCTAGAAAAGGCCATAACCTTTGAGCAAAAACAACCGTCTGCCAACCAAAAACGTATGATTGCAGCTTTGAAAGCAAAAATTTACAGCTTTCGATCTGACTTTGAAAATGCCTTTTTGGCATTAACGGAATACGATTTATTAAATCAAGAGTTGAACGAACGGGCACGTCAAACTGATTCCACTCAACGTCAAAAACGCCATGCTTACGAATTGGAACATGTGGCTATGAAAAAGGAATTTGAAATTAGAGAAGCTAATACCGATAAAGGCCTTTTGTATCGCATAGTTGTGGTTTTGACAATTTTGACATTTCTTATTTTAACGGCAGCTGTGGTGCTTTTCAAACGCGAACGGAAACTAAAAGAGATGATGCTTCAAGAGGGTGAAGTTCAAAAATCGAAATGGGTATTGCAACAACTTAAAAAGCATATTTCTTGGCAAGTTAATTACGACCCATTAAACGCTGAAAACAAAAACTTTTTGGTTATGGATGACGTTGAGCAGCTGCGTACAGCTTTGAACGCCACCTACGATAACTTTTTTAGCCGCCTCAAAATGAGCTATCCTGAATTAAATGAGATGGATTTAAATTGGATGGGTCTGCTGAAGTTAAAACTTGCTTCTGAAGATTTGCAAAAGTTAGCCCAACGGTCAGGTGTTAATTTGGAAGCTTGGCTTCTTCAGTTATCTAAAAAATTGGGAGGTGTTCCTGTCAACCAAGTTGTTTCTTTGGTTCAGCAATTATAAGAAAAGGCCGTCCCACAAATGAAACGGCCTTTTTTATAAGCGACGGAATTAAACTCTAACCTATTCCTTAATCCCTGCTAAATCTAACAAAAAAGCAAAGTTTATGGCGGTATCTCGAATGGCATTAAAGCGCCCAGATTTTCCACCGTGCCCAGCCTCCATATCTGTTAACAAATAAATTTTGTTTTGGCTTTGGTTGTATTCACGAAGCTTGGCTACCCATTTAGCAGGTTCCCAGTACTGAACTTGGGAATCGTGCAACCCGGTGGTGACAAGTAAATTCGGATAAGCTTGCTTAACAACTTGGTCATAAGGTGAATAACTAAGCATATAGTCGTAGTATTCTTTGTCTTTTGGATTACCCCATTCGTCAAATTCACCTGTGGTGAGCGGAATCGTTTCATCTAGCATGGTGGTTACTACATCTACGAAGGGCACGCTCGCCACTACACCTTTCCAAAGCTCAGGACGCATATTGATAACTGCACCCATCAATAATCCACCAGCGCTGCCACCCATGGCGAATAATTGTGCTTTAGCTGCATATTTTTCAGCAACCAAACTTTCCCCACATGCTATAAAATCAGTAAAGGTGTTTTTCTTTTTAAGTAGCTTGCCATCTTCGTACCATTGGCGTCCCATTTCTTCGCCACCACGAATGTGAGCAATGGCGTAAACAAATCCGCGATCCAGCAAGCTGATTCGGCTTACACTGAAGTAGGCATCCATGGTAGCGCCATAACTACCATATCCATACAGCAGGGTTGGATTGCCAGCTGCTTTTTTCAGCGACTTCTTGTAAACCAAGGATATTGGCACTTGAGCACCGTCGGCTGCAGTTACAAAATAGCGTTCCGAAACATATTCATCGGGATTGTACCCACCCACAACTTCTTGCACTTTGAGCAATTCGGTTTGTTTGCTGGCCATGTCGAAGCTAAAAAGACTGTTCGGGGTGGTTAGCGAAGTGTATGCATAGCGCAATTTGCTCGTGTTGTAGTTGCGATTGATTTCTGGAAAAACAGTGTAGGTGGGGTCTTTAAAGGGAATGTAATAATCTAACTCACCGGCCCAGTCGCGCACACGTAACTGGTTAAGGCCCTCTGACCGCTCTTCAATGACTAAAAAGTCTTTGAAGAATACCACATCATTCAACCTCACGTCTTGTCGATGTGCAATTACGGTTTGCCAGTTTTTAAGGTTAGAGTTAGCAATTGGAGCTTTCATCAGTTGGAAATTCTGTGCATCCCTGTTTGTTACCAGGTAGAAGTCACTTCCGTAATCTTCGGCACTGTACTCGAGTCCACGAAGACGCGGTTGGATGATTTTAAAGGTCTCAGAAGGCTTGGCAGCATTGATGTAGCGCTGCTCCGAGGTCAATGTGCTGCCACAGCTAATAAAAATGAAACGATCCGATTTCCCTTTGTAAACATAGGTGCTGAATGTTTCGTCGCTTTCAAAATACACTTGTGTGGCGGTATTAGCCCCCGCACCAATTTCATACTTCCAAATACGGTCTGAACGAAGCGTTTGTGCATCCGTGGTTCCATAAAAAACGGTTTTATTGTCGTTAGCCCAAGCGGCAGAGCCATTAGTAGGGAAGATGCTGATGGGAAGAACGTCTCCAGTGGATAAGTTTTTAAACGACATGCTGTATTGCCTCCTGCCAACTGTGTCTTGGAAAAACATAAGCATTTGGTTGTCGGGACTAACTTGCAAACCGATTAAGCTGTAGTAACCATGACCTTCGGCTAGTGTATTTGCATCCAGCATAATTTCTTCCTTAGCATCCATACTCGTTGGTTTTCGGCAATGGATGGGATAGTCCATGCCACTTTCGAATCGCGTATAATACCAATAGCCATTTAAAAAATAGGGCACATTAGAATCGTCTTCTTTAATGCGACCTTTTATTTCGTTGAAGAGCTTTTCTTGCAAAGGCTTGGTATGTGCCAAATGATCTTCTACATAGTTGTTTTCAGCTTCCAAATAGGCGATCACTTTGGGGTTTTCTCTTTCGTTGAGCCAAAAATAATTGTCGATTCTGCTGTCGCCATGAATGCTGAGCTCTTTGGGGATTTTCTTAGCAATAGGCGCGGGTTGTTCCTGCATTTTTTCGGGTGAATTACAAGCAATTAGGGGAAGTAGAGCAAAAATTAGTAATTTTTTCATGGGGATTATTTAAGGTAGGTTTCGAGCCAGTCGAAGAACACCTTTTGCCAAAGCACGCTGTTTTGCGGCTTCAACACGTGGTGATTTTCGTCAGGAAAGTATAAAAAGCTGCTTTCTATGCCCTTTAACTGAGCGGCAGTGAAGGCCTCCATACCCTGTGCTATGGGAACACGGAAGTCCTTTTCGTTGTGAATGACCAAAATGGGGGTATCCCAGTTTTTTACGAATTGATGCGGTGAAAATTTCTTGTAACTGGCTGGTTGTGGTTGGGTGTAGGGTGACCCTTTCATTTCAAAATCGGTGAAGAAAATCTCTTCAGTTTGCCCGTACATAGCCTCTAGATTGTAAACCCCACAATGTGAAATGAATGTTTTGAAGCGTTTGTTGTGATTGCCTGCCAACCAATACACTGAGTATCCACCAAAAGAAGCACCCACTGCACCCAACTTGCTGGTATCTACATAAGGTTCTTTGGCGATGGTATCGATGGCTGATAGATAGTCTTTCATAGCCTGACCTCCCCAATCACCACTAATTTGCTCGTTCCATGCTTGTCCGAAACCCGGTAAACCTCTGCGATTTGGAGCCACAACAATGTAGCCTTTGCTGGCCATGAGGTGGAAGTTCCACCGGGTGCTGAAAGCTTGGCTGATCATACTTTGAGGACCACCTTGACAATAAAGCAAGGTAGGATACTTTTTGGTCGCGTCGAAATTTGGCGGATAAATAACCCATGTGTGGATGTTTTGCCCATCTGAAGCTTTGATTTGCCTAGAAGTGACCTCGGCCAAAGGCATGCCTTGGTAAATAGCATCGTTGATTTGTGTGAGTGTTACGCTTTTTTTGGTGTTCAAGTCCAACAAAATCAGCTCTGCGGGCCGCAACATGCTTTGTTGCTGCATCAAAATACTGCCATGTTTCGAATTGTGGACATAGGCATATCCGCCATGATTTAAAGCAGCAGTGGTTACTGAAATGGGTGCGTTACTTAATAGTTTCATTTTGATACCATAGGTTTTTGCTGCGGCTCCCAAATCAAAAAAATATTCGTAAAGTTGGGTTGTACCACTTACGTAGGCCCCGAAGAACAAGCGATTGCTATCTTTTCCCCAAAAAATCTGGTTGGCACTGTTGTCAAAAGTTACGGTGATATCGGTAACGATGCCCGAAGCTAGATCCATGACCATCACCCGGTTTTTATCAGCCTCGTAGCCATCTCGTTCCATGCTCAACCAAGCTATTTTTTTGCCATCTGGAGAAAAGACAGGGTTGACATCATAACCCATCATGCCTTCTGTAAGATTCCTCGTTTCACCAGTATTCAGGTCATATTGATATAAATCGGCATTGGTGCTAGTTGCCGCTGCCGTTCCATGAAGTTTTTTGGAAGTGTAAATGAGCTTTTTGCTATCGAGCGACCAAGTAACTTGTTCGCTGCCGCCGAAGGGCTGTAATGGACTGTGCCATTTTTCTCCTGCTAACAGGTCCGTGGCGTTTCCGGTCAACTTACCGTCTTCATAAGGCTGAATAAACACATGGCCGTAAGTCCCATCGTGATAGCTGTCCCAATGCCGGTAAAGCAGTCCTGTGAACAATTGTCCTGTTGACTTGCTCAACTGGGGGTACTTGTCCTGCAAGCTTATATCGAGTTTTACACGCTTAAGGTAGAAGATGTGCTTGCCGTCGGGACTATAGCCATATCCTGCAATTCCGCCTTCGACTTGACTGACTTGGCGCGCGCCGGTACCGTCGGCCTTCATCTCCCACAACTGCGTGCTGCCAGATACGGAACTTAGATAGCCAATCCATTCGCCATCCAGATACCAACTGTATTGTGATTCAGAAGCAGGGCTGTTGGTGATTTGTTTGCTTTGTTTGGTTTTGAGATCGATAACATATAAGTCGTTTTGTCCTTTATTTTCTTCGAGATTGGTGTAACGGACGCTGTAAACGGCCATTTGCGCATTAGGGTGCACCAGAGGGGTACCGACCATGCCCATTTCCCAGATTTTTTCTTCTGTCAAAGGCTGTTGTGCAGCTGAGGAAGCGGGGAAAAGTACCCAAGCGAATAGGCAAAGGAGGCTGATTTTCAATTTTTTATTCATGAGTCTATTTTTTTTGAGATATTTTTGAGTCGCATGCAACCAGGACGTTGCGATAGTCGTCTTCTAATTGCAACCCTACAAATTTAACCCGTTGGATCAACATTACGCTCTTGTTTACAAATGTTTGCAAAACGACCGCAAGGCGCAGTCGGAGTTGTATCAGCTGTTTGCAGGTAAAATGTTTGCGGTTTGTATGAGATACGCATCCGATTACGATACGGCAAGTGATATCCTACAAGATGGATTCGTTAAAGTTTTTAAGGCTTTGTCGAAGTTTGGATTTGACGGCTCGGTAGAAGGCTGGATTCGTCGTATCATGGTAAACACAGCCATCGATTACTTTAGAAAGGCCTCTAAGCTGTATGTACTGACCGATATTGATGAAGTAGAAGTTGCCGACAGTAGTTCAGAACATTTTTTGAGTCAGTTGGCATCGGAAGATATTATTGCAGTGATTCAAAAATTACCGCAAGGCTACCGCACGGTATTGAACATGTTCGTACTAGAAGATTATTCTCACAAAGAGATTGCTGCAATGCTTGGCATTAGCGAAGGCACAAGTAAATCTCAATTAGCAAGAGCAAAGGCTTTGTTAGCAACCCAATTAAAAAACAGTGAATTAGGATATGGAAGATCAGAAAAAATCAGATAAAGTACTTAGAGCCAAGCTTAAGGACTTTGAAATGGCGCCACCGCCAATGCTTTTTGATCAAATCATCAAGCGAGTAAATCCTGCTTTCAAAAAAGTAGTTCCTGAATGGTATTTAAGGCCTCAAGTGCAGTGGGCAGCAGCTTCATTTGCCATTTTTGCCATGGCGGCGGCACTGTGGTTTTCAGAAATACGCAATAACAACACACCGGATGTCCGTTCAAACCTAGCGAAGTTTGATACCATTACTAACGAACTCCGCGACGACCAGTTGCAAGGTTTAGAATTGCTTGCTGAGCAAATGGTAATTGAACGAAAGCAAGAAATTAAGCAAGCCATGCAACCTGAAGCAGTGTCAGAACGTCTTTTAGGTGTTGAAGCCGAAACGGTTCAATCAGATTTAACCCGCCAAACAATCGATGCTATGGAACCACGCAACGTTCAGTCACTCAAATCACGCTCAACTCAACTGCCACTGAAGGCAAGTGCTTCAACAATATTTGAAGGTGCTCCTGAATACACTAAATTGCCAAATGGTGTTATTCCTGCCCTTATCAAGTCCTATGGCATATTGAGTAATGCCGATTTGTTTGCAATTGCTAAAGAGAAGTTTGAGGATTTTAAAACGAAAGAGCATTATGTGTCTTTTAACCTTGGCTCTTTAGAAATTGGCCAAACCATTCGATTAGGAAAACAAGAAAATTCAAAAGAAAATTAACCCAATAAAATACCGACCATGAAAAAAATCATTTTAACCCTTAGTCTCGTAGGCTTGTTGTTTTCGATAGGGCAGTCACAAGATACTACAAGCACCGAAAATGCTGAAAAGCCTCGAATGGTAATTCGCTACGTAGATGGAAAATGGGACACCACTTATATGGATTCCAAAAGAGCCAATCCAAAAGAAGAAATTAAAGGCCACGCAGAGAATGAATTGGAAGGCGAAACCTCTGATTTCAACTCTGAGATGAAAGAGCTGAGAAAAGAGCTGAAGGAAGTAAAGCCTAAAAAGCGTAAAATCGACAAAAGTGCTTTCCTTTTAGACATAGGATCAAATGGCTTTATGCAAAATGGCGATCTCAACTTAACTGGGAGTAACCAAGCCTTGCGCACCGAAAATGGCTTAAGCAAGTCGGTAGGGTGGGGCTTCACGTTTGCAAGATCTGAAAATCTGATTGCTCAAAAAGTACGCTTGATGTATGGGCTCGGATTCGAATTCAACAATTACCGTTTGCGTGATGACAGCCTTTTGAATGTTCGCAGGGATACAGTTTCGTTTTTAAGTGCGAATCCAGGTTTAACCCGCAATACCATGCATATCAGCTATGTCAATGTACCAGTAATGCTACACTTTACCTCTAATCCGTATCGCAAGAGTAAATCTTTTAACTTAGCTGTAGGTGCGGAATTTGGCTTACGAATCGGAAATTTGAGAACCATACAACGGGATGACCTCGGTAACGATATTTATAAGGAAGTAAGTACCAGAGGTCCGCAAAATACCAATCCGATTAAAGCAAGTCTAGTTGCCAGAGCGGGTTACGGTAAGCTAGATATATTTGCAAGATATGGGCTTACTGAACTTTTTCGGCAAAACGTGGCTGGAAATCCCGACGCGATACCCGTGATGGCTGGAATAAGTTTTAGACTTTAAGCACCGTTGAAGACTAAAAAAGAGAATGTCATCTGACATTCTCTTTTTTATTTAATGAGCCTTTGCAATAGCTCCTTAAGCTCATTCATGTTGTAGGGTTTCAACAGTAAGGCATCAAAACCAAAACGCTCAATTTCAAGCCTGGTGTCCTCGAAAGTATCGGCAGTAAGTGCTATAATAGGACAGCTGATGCCTTGTTCTTTTATGGATTGAAAAGTGTCAAAACCGTTCATACCGGGCATGTGTATGTCGAGAAGTATGGCGTCAAATAGTTGACTTTGCGACAAATCTATAGCCTCTTGACCGCTGCTTGCAATGGTAGCTGAAACGTTAAAACGCTTTAATATTTGAACTGCTAGTTTTAAGTTTAAGGGATTGTCATCAACTACAAGTACATGCTTTGAATCCAAATTTGATAACAAAGAGGCCCGCTGTATTTGCGTTATGTTTTCTTGGTTTTTTGGAATTTTAAAAGTCAAATTAAACCAAAATGTTGCGCCCTTTCCAAGGGCACTTTCGACACCGATGGTGCCATTTTGGAGCTCCACAAGTTTCTTGCAGATGGCCAGACCCAAACCTGTACCGCCAAAACGTCGAGAATTATCATTTTCAACCTGAATAAAACGCTCAAATACATTGGATTGGTTTTCTGCCGCAATGCCAATACCCGTGTCTGTGACCTCGAAACGCAATACGGTTTCTGAATCATTCATGCCGCTTGCGCTTATATTTATGCTAACGGAGCCCTTAGAGGTAAATTTTACTGCATTTCCACCCAAATTGAGTAAAATCTGATTTAATCGGTACTGATCACCAATTAAAAAAACAGGTATTTGGCTATCAATATTATAACTGATTTTTATTTGCTTGTTTGATGTAAGCGAAATCAGAGTGGCTTGCAGTTTTTGAAGTAATTCAGGCAAATGGAATTTTTTTTCTTCAAAAGAGATTTTGCCAGCTTCTATTTTACTTAGATCCAATAAGTCATTGATAATGTGTAACAAACTATTGGCTGCATGTTGTATCGTTTGTATGTCTTGATGCTTATTATTCTGTCTCAGGTCCTCATGCATTTGATCGAGCAAGCCAATGATGGCATTAAGGGGGGTACGGATCTCGTGGCTGACATTACTTAAAAAAGCTGATTTGGCCTTGTTAGCCCCTTCAGCTTGGTCTCTCGCAAGTTCTAATTGCCCATTCACCCGCTTCAGGATTTCGTTGGTATTGACTTGTTGGTATTTTTGCGACGCAAGGTTTCTATTGAGAGATTTAATTCTAAGAAAGCCTAATCCAAAAATAAATAGCAGCGCAATTGCAATGAGGAACAAGAAAAGATAAAGCTTCTGTTTATGTTCAAAAGCCGCTATTTCAATCGTTTTTTTATTGAGTTCTTGGTCGATTATTTCTAAATCAAACTGACGCTGTACATTTAAGATGGCCAATTCGGTGTCCTGATTTTGGATGCTATCATAAAGAGCGTGGTAGCGTTTATAAAATATAAGTGCATTCTCCACATCGCCTAATGCAAGGAAAACATCGTGATATTTTTCCAATAGCGCTACTTTGATAGCAACTGCATTGATAAGATTGGCGTAATACCAAGCGCTGTCTAATACTTCCTTTGCCAATATTGGCTTTTTAAGATCTAGATAGGCCTGCGTTTTATTGCTAAAGGAGATGCTTAAACCATACTTATCATTACTCAACCTTTTATAAACCAAAGAACTATCGATTAATTCGTTGGCCTTTTTAGGTTTATTCATCTTGAGATAACAAGAAGCAATGTTATTTAGTGACGCCCCAATATCACTCAATTCACCTTGCTCGTAATCATATAAAAGTACTTCTTGAAAGGCGTCGAGCGCGGACTCGTACTTACCTTGACTATGCAAATTAAATCCTATATTAGATTTTGAGACCATTATAAAATAGGCCTCGCCATATGCTTTCGCCACTCTTAGGGCCTTATTGAACCACTTTTCAGCCTCTTTTAATTTATCCTGAGCATTAAAAAGCAGACCAAGATTATTGTAGGCAATGACGATTCCCGAACTGTCTCTTGCTTTTTCAAAATATTTGATAGCCGTTAGTTGAGAATTATATGCCCGGCTGTAGTCTCCCAAATTTTTCTCACATATGCTTTTTACATTGTAAGCAGCGGCTAACTGGGTGATGGCAGTTTTTTCATCAAAATAGGGTATGGCCTTGAGCATGTAAATAACTGCCGAATCATAGGCTTGTAGCTCGAAATGTGCGTGGCCATTTTAATAGTGTGCTTTGCCTATGGCCAATGGATAGTTTATATTCTTTGCTTGTTGTAAAACCAATGGCGCCAAATCTAAAATGCTGTCCGGCGATTTGTATTGCCAATTATAGCATTTCCTCAGTTGCGCATTGATTTGCGCAGTATCGGATTTATTGGCGTAACTGTATAGATTGGCCGTTAAACCGAGGATTGAGAATAGTATAACGCGTAGTGAACTCAATTGATTTTGGTTTAGAATACAAGATTAACAATTCTACCAGGTACTACAATGATTCTTTTCAAGTCGCGACTGGCCAGCAGTTGAATCACCCTGTCGTTCGCGAGGACCAGCATCTCCAGTTCTTCTTTACTGGCTTTGATTGGCATGGTAAGGTTAAAACGCATTTTTCCGTTTTCTTGAATGGGGTAATCGAAGGAGTCGTCAACCAAATATTTGGCCTCAAAAGCTGGAAATGGAGCGATATGAATAGAAGTTGCGTGCCCAAGTTTTTGCCACAAACTCTCGGTAATATATGGAGCGAAAGGTGCCAGGAGGCGTATCAATGGATCGAGCACTTCCGACTTGCGGCATTTAAGCGACTGCAGGTCGTTTACACATATCATAAAAGCACTCACACAGGTGTTGAAAGAGAAGCGCTCAATGTCGTCTGTGATTTTTTTTATCGTGCGATGAATGATTTTGAGCTCAGCCGGCGTTGCTGCCTCATTGCTTAAGGTCAATTCGCCATTTTCATGGAATAATCGCCAGAGTTTTTGCAAAAAGCGATAAACGCCTTCAATACCATTGGTATCCCAAGGTTTGCTGTCTTCAAGCGGACCGAGGAACATTTCATACAAGCGCAGCGTATCGGCACCATATTGTGAAATAATGTCGTCGGGATTTACGACATTCCATTTAGATTTGGACATTTTTTCGACTTCAGAAAATGATTGGAACGCCGTTCCATTTTCAAAATTATCAAACGTAACGCCATTTTGAGTTAAGAAAGCAGGTTGTTCATCTTGCTGACGAAGAAAATTATGATAAAGACTTAAATCCACATTTCCATTATTTACAAACTCAATGGGCACATTTTTCTCTACAAGTTTATGCGGATAATTTTTAGCTAGTTCATGAGTAACATAGAGGTCGAATATTTGATCTTCAAATTTTGGATTAATGGGGGTAATTTGGGTAAAAGCTCCGCTTTGATCGTGCCAAGTATTTGTTTTCCCACTTAAACGATATACTTTTTGAGAAACCCCTTGAATCATTCCCTGATTCACCAACTTCTTAAAAGGTTCTTTGAAACCAATAAGCTGACGATCATATAAAAATTGTGTCCAAAAGCGTGCATACAACAAATGTCCGGTGGCATGCTCCGAGCCGCCCATGTACAAGTCTACTTGTTTCCAATAATCGGTAGCCGCCTGATTGGCAAAGGTCGTTTGGTTCTGCGGATCCATATACCGCAAGAAATACCAGCTTGAGCCTGCCCAACCCGGCATGGTGGTGGTTTCTAGTGGGTGGCCTTTATACTGCCAATTGGAAGCACGGGCCAATGGCGGCTCACCATCTTCGGTGGGTAGATATTTATCTACCGCGGGCAATGTTATGAGGTCAAAGTCTTCAAAAGGAACCGCCTTCGGAATTCCTTTTTCAAAATAAATCGGAACAGGCTCGCCCCAATAACGCTGGCGAGAAAATATGGCATCTCGCAAACGGAACTGGATTTTTCCTTTCCCACAACCCAAGTTCTCCAAAGATTTAATAGCAACTGCAATGGCGTCTTTGGCAACCAAGCCGTTTAAGAAGTCGCTGTTAATCATACGAGCGTCTTTGCTCGCATTGGCGGCCAGCTCAATTTCGCTACCTTCTACAACATCAATGATTGGGAGGCCAAAATGCTTAGCAAAGCGCCAATCTCGTTCATCCCCCCCAGGAACGGCCATTACCGCACCGGTGCCATATCCCGCTAAAACGTAGTCGGCAATCCAAACGGCAATGGGTTGTTGACTAAAAGGATGGAGGACATATGCTCCAGTAAAGGCACCTGAAACCGTTTTAACATCGGCTATACGCTCGCGCTCAGAGCGATTTTTGGTTTTGAGGATGTAGGATTCTACATCCGCTTTTTGGGCAGCAGTGGTGATTTTGGTGACCAATTCGTGCTCAGGGGCCAATACCATAAAGCTGACACCAAAAATGGTATCAGGACGGGTCGTAAAGACCTCAATTTTCTCGTCATGGTCTGCCAGTTGAAAGCGAATGGAGGCTCCTTCAGATCGGCCAATCCAGTTTTTTTGTTGCTCTTTTATGGCATCAGACCAGTCAATTTCAGCCAAGCCATCCAACAAACGTTGGGCATAAGCCGAAATACGCATCATCCACTGCTTCATCATGCGTATTTCAACGGGGTAGCCGCCCCGTTCCGAAACTCCATCTTTCACTTCGTCGTTGGCCAGCACCGTACCCAAAGCGGGACACCAGTTCACCCTTGCTTCC
>Ga0209284_10005502_pt1 | contig 13046 bp, 11 predicted proteins | sample FRY03_FD_187211 | JGI IMG/M metagenome (GOLD analysis project Ga0209284, IMG submission 187211) | Freshwater microbial communities from Lake Fryxell liftoff mats and glacier meltwater in Antarctica - FRY-03 (SPAdes) (version 2) | ecosystem: Environmental > Aquatic > Freshwater > Ice > Glacier... | reverse complement strand
CCTCCAGCCCTTCCAGTTCAATGCCTATCGAGTCATCGTTGCAGTTGTCGCGTCCGCGGTAGCTGGATTGCCCGGCATGCCAGGCGCGCTCATCGCAACTGACAAATTGCCAAAGCTCGCCGCCGCGTGCAATAAAAAAGTGCGATGAAACTTGCAAACCGCGTATGCCCTGAAAGTAGGCGTGCGCCTCAAAGTCGAGTTGGTTGGTAAACAGGCGCTGCACATGGCCATTGCCAAACTCGCCAGGCGGCAGGCTGATGGAGTGGATGACGATCAGGTCAGTCTGCGCATGGTTCGGGCGCAGCCCGAAGTTGGGTGATGCCAGCGCCCTGGCATGGCGGTACCAGCCCTGCTGCCAGAGCGGGCCGGCAGCGGGAACTTCAGCGGTGGTCAAGGCTGCCTTCGTCGGCTCCGTCTGCGATGCCCGCCTGCTCTGCCGGGTTGTCGCTGTCCGGCATGGCGATGTTCAGGCGTGCGATGCGGTAGCGGATTTGCCGCAGACTGATGCCTAGCTTGGCGGCGGCCGCCGTGCGGTTGAAGCCGGTCTCCTGCAGGACTTTGGACAGGATGTTGCGCTCCTGCCCGTCGAGAAAGTTCTGCAAGTTTTCCGGCACGACCACATATTCGGCCGGCGGCGATTCGAGCTGTAGGTCGCCGCCTTCGCCGAGCGCAACAGCACGGTGCAGGATATTTTCGAGTTCCCTGACATTGCCGTTGAAGGGGTGCAACTGCAAGGTGGCCAGAGCCCGGCCGGAAATGTCCGACGTGCGAAAACCCGACTCCCTGCAAATCCTTCCGAGCAGGTCTTTGCACAGGGCCGGCAGGTCTTCGCGGCGTTCGCGCAGCGGCGGCACGCTGATTTCAATGACGTTGAGCCGGTAGTACAAATCCTGGCGGAACGTACCGGCCGTGACCGCGGCAGCCAGGTTCTTGTGGGTGGCGCTGACGATACGGACATCAACAGCATCTTCCTGCGAGGAGCCGAGCGAGCGCACCACCCGCTCCTGTATCGCCCTGAGCAGCTTGGACTGCATGGCGACTGGCAGGTCGCCAATCTCGTCCAGAAACAGGGTGCCGCCATTGGCCGCCTGAAAATAACCCATCCGATCCTGGGTGGAGCCGGTGTAGGCCCCTTTGCGCGCACCAAAAAATTCGGCCTCCAGCAGGTTCTCAGGAATCGCGCTGCAGTTGACGGCAACGAAGGGGCCGGCTGCCCGGTGGCTGCAACCATGCACGGCCCGCGCAACCAGTTCCTTGCCTGTGCCGGATTCCCCCTGTATCAGCACTGGGGCCATGCTGCCCGCCACTTTGACAATGCGCGTTTTGACCGATTGCATGGCCGGTGAGTGACCGACCAAGCGTTGCAAAACGCTGCCAGCCGCGTTGGCCTTTGAAGGGTTTGTACTGTTTGAGATGCTCTGACGCGGATCTGAGACGGATGCGCCGCTGTTGGTGTTTCCCGTAGCGCCTGAAACTGCCTGCAATGCCGCCGATGCAGCCGCCTTCGATCCCTGTATGGCCGATGCCACCACGGCTCGCAACTGCTTGAGGTCAACCGGCTTGGTCAGGTAATCAAAAGCACCTGCCTTCAGGGCTTCGACGGCATTTTCAGCCGAGCCATGCGCTGTGATGACCACGCAGCGCTCGGCTCGCTGCTGGACCGCCATGTCGCGCAGTAGTTCCAGCCCCAGGCCGTCGGGCAGACGCATGTCGGTGATGACGGCATCAAAGCGCTGTTCCTGTAGTTGCTGGCGTGCCTGCGCCAGATCGCCTGCGGCTTCAACCCGGTAGCCTTCACGCAGCAGCGTGAGTTCGTAAAGCGTACGTAGATCCGGCTCATCATCAATGACCAAAATGTGCGCGGGCTGTGGATGGGATGCGTTGATGTTGGGTTGCATGGTTCTCAGGCAGACAGGGCATCGGTGGGGCTTGGCTTGGCGCTCAGGGGCTGCGCGCCGGGCCGAAATAGGACAAAAAATTCATTCCCTTCGACGGCATGGCGTACGGCCCGCTGGTAGCCGATCAGCGCGCCATAGCGCTAGCACAGCTCCCGGCAAATATACAGGCCCAGTCCGCTGGAACGGCTTTCCGATGAAAAGAAAGGTTCAAACAAATGGGTCTGCACGGTTTTTTCAAGTGGCGCACCATCGCTCCAGACGGACAGCCGTGCTTGGTGGCCTGGGCTTGTGCTCACTTCGATCGAGTGGGTGGTCGGGCTGGCGTAGCGCAATGCATTGTCCAGCAGGTTGATGAGAATGCGCCGCAGGTGCTCGGGGTCAAAGGCAATCACCGTGTTGCCGGCATTGACTGCTATGAGCGTTTGCTGCCTGGCTGCGGTTTGCGCTGCCCAGTCAGAAGCCATGCGCATGACCGCCTCGTCCAGCACCACCATGCTGCCGTGCTGTTCGGGGCTCGGCACCTGGGCGCGCGAAATGTTCAGCACATCGTCCACGATTTTTGCCAGCCGCTGCGCGTTTTGACTGACCATCGCGGTGAGCCGCCTGTGCGCCGGGTCTTGCAGGTCTTCTTCCAGCAGGGCATTGGCCTGCGAAATTGCTGCCAGGGGGTTGCGGATTTCGTGCGCGACGGCGGCAGACATGCGGCCCATCGCCGCCATTTTTTCAGTGCGGACCAGGGCTTCCATCTCGCGCAGATCTTCCAGAAACATCACGCACAGACTTTCATTCATGTTGTCCTGCGAGGCTGCCAGCCGGGTGCGCACATGCAGCCGGCGCGCATTGCGGGAGGCGTACTCCATGCTCACGTCCACCTCTTGCGGCGTTTTGAGCAGGAAGGTCATGCGCATGATCTTGATCAGCGGTTGCCATGCCGCTTCGGCAGCCAGCACAAAAGGTGCCATGCGGGTGACACCATGCGTTGCCAGCAGGCGCCGGGAGGCCGGATTGGCTGCACGCACCACACCGTTGGCATCAATCACCAATACGCCATCGGTGAGGGTTTCAATCACCAGCTCGTTGACCTGGGTTTGCATACGCGCCACCGACTGGCTGTTTCTTGAACGTTGCTCCTCGCGCAGCAGTCGCAATGCCAACTGATTGGCCAGCAGCGCCAGCACAAAAAAACCTGAACCACTCAAACCCGATTGCAGAAACCGCGACGGCAATTCGCCCAGCGACTGAAGCGAAATCCACCAGGCATCGAAGAGTAGAAAAAGCGTCACGCTGGCGGCTGTGCCAAAGGCCAGCACTATTGGCCCCAACACCGATGCCAGCAGTACCGGCAGGGCGTACAGCGGGGTGTAGCTGATGCCGCTGAACTGCAAAAAATTGAGTGCTGAAAACGCCACCACATCGACACCGATGGTTGAAACCCATTGCGCATCAAAGGTTCTGGCGGGCGGTTTGGGTCTGGCCCACAGCCGCACCGCCAGGGTGGCAACAAGGTAGGCGATACAAACCGATATCGACCAGCTGTTGCTGACATTGCCCAGAGCGTAGATGGATGCCTGCAGCACAACCAACACGCTGGCAATCGCGACCCGGGCCGACATGAAGGCGCGCCACAGGCGGCCAAACGAGCCGACCTCGACCTCAGCTTCCCAGGTGCCTGACATACCCTCCTGCGGGCCAAACCAGGAGCTGGAAGCCTCCTCTAGTTGCTCTGGCCGCGTCTGGGCCATCTAGCCTCCTGCCTGCTGCCGATGGGCAGCGGAGCAATAAATGCCGCCCGGTCCTGCAAGTGCTTCTGCGCGCGGCAGATGCACGCCGCAGACATCACAGGCCACGATCTCGGTCGGCACCATTTTTTGTTTTGATTTTTTGGTGGCTGCTGCATTGGCTTTTTCGCTGATATCCGTGCGCCGATTGCTCTTCCAGAGCCAGATCATTACAAACGCAATCACCAGAACCAGTAAATACTTCATACGCGCTTTAAAACAACTTCAAGCACAAAGCGCGAACCCGCATAGCTGAGTAACAGCAGCCCGGAGCCCAGATACAAAACCCGCACCGCCGTTGGCCCACGCCAGCCAAGGCGCGCACGGCCAAGCAGCAGGCCGGCAAAGGTCAGCCATGAGAGCACTGAAAAAACGGTTTTGTGACTCCATTGCCAGGCCAAGCCAGGCCCGTACAACTGCTCCGCAAATAGCCAGCCAACCAGCAAGGTCGCCGACAGCAATACAAAGCCGGCTTCGACAAAACGAAAGGTCAGGCGTTCCAGCGTCAGCAAGGGAATGCCTGCATCGTTTTGCACAGCCAGCCGTATCGAGCGTTCGGCCCTCTGCATCAGCCAGCCATGCACGACAGCCGCCGCAAACAGGCCGTAAGACGCGATGCCCAGCGCCCAGTGCAAAGGCAACCAGGGCGATGCAACCCTGTGGTAACTGGTGCCGGGGAAAATAACTGACAACACCACCGCCGCAGTGCCCAGGCCTGCCAAAGTCCAGTGCGCCTGCAACTGGGGAAACAGGCGGCTTTCAATCGCATAAACGCTCAACACCAGCCAGACTGTCATTGACAGCGTTGCGGCAAAACCAAAGCGTGGCGGCTCGCCAAGCAGGCCTTCGGCAAGGGTGATGGCGTGCAACAGCCAGGCGGCAAACAGCACGCCGCGCAGCGCGGGCGGGCTCAAGCTTTTGGTAGCCAGCGCAAGCACGGCGTAGCTCACGGCAGCCCCCGCCGCAGCCGCCAAACCCCACCATGCGCTAAAAGCTAAAATCATGCCTACAGTTTAGCCCTTGCAGCCGCGCTGCTGAGGGTTATTGGGGTCAGACGCCAATTTCATGACGATGCAAAGCATCGCACCCGAAGGGCGTGCCAAGGGCACGATGAATTTGGACTCTGACCCCAAAAACCCTCTTTCAGTTCACCAAATTTACTCAACTACTCCAATGGCCTCAGCCCTTACCGACAAACTCTCCCGCCTGGTTAAAGAAATGCGCGGCCAGGCCCGTATCACTGAAGCCAATGTGCAAGACATGTTGCGCGAGGTGCGTATGGCCCTGTTAGAGGCCGACGTGGCCCTGCCGGTGGTGCGCGACTTTATTGCCCGCGTCAAGGAACAAGCGCTGGGCCAGGAGGTGATGGGTTCGCTGTCACCCGGCCAAGCGCTGGTGGGTATCGTCAGCAAAGAACTGGCCGCTACCATGGGCGAAGGCGTTGCCGACATCAACCTGGCAGCCCAGCCACCCGCCGTGATCTTGATGGCGGGTTTGCAAGGCGCAGGTAAAACCACCACGACGGCCAAGCTGGCCAAACACCTGATTGAAAAGCGCAAGAAAAAAGTGCTGACAGTTTCTGGCGACGTGTACCGGCCCGCCGCCATTGAACAATTGAAAACCGTCACTGCGCAAGCCGGGGCCGAGTGGTTTCCGAGCACGCCCGACCAGCAGCCGGCCGACATTGCCCGCGCCGCGCTGGACTATGCCAAACGGCATTTCTTTGATGTGCTGCTGGTTGATACCGCTGGCCGTCTGGCGATTGACGAAGCCCTGATGGCCGAGATCAAAGAGCTGCACGCCGTGCTTAACCCGGTTGAAACCCTATTTGTGGTCGATGCCATGCAGGGTCAGGACGCGGTCAATACCGCCAAAGCGTTTAAAGACGCGCTGCCGCTGACCGGCATTATTTTGACCAAGACTGATGGTGATTCGCGCGGTGGCGCGGCACTCAGCGTACGGCAGATTACAGGTGCGCCCATCAAGTTCTCAGGTACCAGTGAAAAGCTCGACGGCCTCGAAGTGTTTGATGCCGAACGCCACGCTGGCCGCATCCTGGGAATGGGCGACATCGTCGCGCTGGTCGAGCAGGTCACCGCAGGCGTTGACGTAGCCACCGCACAAAAGCTCGCCGCCAAAATGAAGTCTGGCAGTGGCTTTGATTTGAGTGATTTTTTAAGCCAACTACAGCAGATGAAAAATATGGGTGGCTTGTCAAGCCTGCTTGATAAACTGCCTGCGCAAATGGCTGCCAAAGCGGGCCAGGTCGATATGGACAAAGCCGAAAAAGACATCAAGCGCAAGGAAGGCATCATCCAGAGCATGACCCCGCTGGAGCGCCGCAAGCCCGAGCTCATCAAGGCCACCCGCAAGCGCCGCATCGCCGCAGGCTCAGGCGTTCAAGTGCAAGAGGTCAATCGGCTGCTCAATGAGTTCGAGCAGATGCAAGGCATGATGAAAAAGATGAAGGGCAGCGGCATGATGAAGATGATGAAACGCATGGGCGGCATGAAGGGCATGCCCAAGTTCTGAAACCCCAATTTTTCAATCTAACAACAGGCTAAAACAAAATAGATATGGGTGTAAGCAGCTATCGAAAAGATAGTTTTTGAACCCGTCGGTATTTCAGGGTGGCTTGGAAAAAAGTGAAAGTTGGGTAGAGTAGAGAACAGCCTTGCGACAGAACCCAAAAATGGCCTGAAAAACAGATTTTCAGGCTGTGTCTGGCCAAACAGGTAAACCCACTAGCGACCTCGCCGCACGTCTTTTCAAGCGACTTCCAAATCCCGCGTCACCACAACGCCTTTGAGTGACCGCTGCGGCGCGTCCGTGATCTCGATGTCCACCATCTGGCCAATCAGCCTGTCGGAGCCTTCAAACACCACTGCGCGGTTGCATTCGGTACGGCCGAATAGTGCGTTGGCGGTCTTGCGTGCTGCGCCTTCAACCAGCACCCGCTGCACCGTGCCCAGGCGGCTGGCGCTGATGGCTTTGACGCTGTCGTCGATCGCCGCTTGCAGGCGTTGCAGGCGCTTGAGCTTGACCACGTGTGGTGTGTCATCCGCCAAGTTGGCGGCGGGTGTACCGGGGCGCGGGCTATAGATAAAGCTGAATGAGGTGTCGTAACCCACGTCGTCAATCAGCTTCATCATCTTTTCAAAATCGTCTTCGGTCTCGCCGGGGAAGCCAACGATAAAGTCGCTGCTCAGGGCCAGATCAGGGCGAATCGCGCGCAGTTTACGGATGGTGCTTTTGTATTCCATCGCCGTGTAGCCGCGCTTCATGGCCATCAAGATGCGGTCGCTTCCGTGCTGCACGGGCAGGTGCAAATGATTCACTAATTTTGGCAGTTTGGCGTAGGCATCAATCAGGCTTTGCGTGAATTCATTGGGGTGGCTGGTGACGTAGCGGATGCGCTCGATGCCGGGGATGTCGCTGACATATTCAAGCAGCGTGGCGAAGTCGGCTATCTCTGATGTTGATCCCATCGCACCTCTGTAGGCATTCACGTTTTGGCCCAGCAACGTGACCTCTTTCACGCCTTGGTCAGCCAAGCCTGCCACTTCAACCAGCACGTCTTCAAATGGACGTGAAACTTCTTCACCCCGGGTGTACGGCACCACGCAGTAGCTGCAGTATTTGGAGCAGCCTTCCATGATGGACACAAAAGCGCTGGCACCTTCAACCCGCGCTGGCGGCAGGTGGTCAAACTTTTCGATTTCGGGAAAGCTGATGTCAACCTGCGGCTTGCCCAGGCGTGCGCGATTTTCCAGCAACTGCGGCAGGCGGTGCAGGGTTTGTGGGCCAAACACCACGTCAACATAGGGTGCTCTGGCGATGATGGCCGCACCTTCCTGGCTGGCAACGCAGCCGCCCACGCCTATCAGTACACCTCTTTCTTTCAAGTGCCTGATGCGGCCCAGGTCACTGAAAACTTTTTCCTGTGCCTTCTCGCGTACCGAGCAGGTGTTGAACAAAATCAGGTCGGCTTCGTCAACGTTTTGCGTCAGCTCGTAACCCTGCGCAGCGTGCAGCACATCGGACATTTTGTCGGAGTCGTACTCGTTCATCTGGCAGCCGAAGGTTTTGATAAATACTTTTTTGCTCATGGTGTGCTATGACGTTGGCTGGGCAGCTTTTGCTTGATTTCTTCGGTGTTCAAAATCCACACCTGGTGCACCATCCCGGTGTTTTCGCGCGTGTAGTTGACCACCAGCTTGGTGCCCGTTACCGCGCCCGGCAGTACCAGCATGTTGTTGATGTCTCGAATGGTTGAACCCGGTGACAGGCGGTCAGCCTTGCCGTTCATTAAAGCGTCAGGCGTAGCTGTTACCTGCAACTGGCCGCGAAAAGCAGTTTTAGGAAAATGACGGATGTTGGGCTTGGCTTCTTCTTCGAAACTAGCCTGCGCCGATGCGGGCAGAGCGTGAAGGTTGGCGTAGGCCGCAAAAATAATCAGCGCAGCCAGCCAAGGGCAGCTTGTGTTACAGCGGTTCATGGTGTTGTCCAGAGGCTGAAAAATCGCAAGAAATCTGGTGGTGATAGGTGGACTTGAACCACCGACATCAGCATTATGAATGCTGCGCTCTAACCAACTGAGCTATATCACCGAAGGCGCAAATTATAGCAATTTGCGGCCAGACGGTTAGCGGTGCTTAAACACAGCCTTGCGCTTGTTCACGAAGGCATCCATGCCTTCTTTCTGGTCTTCGGTCGCAAACATGGCGTGGAACAGGCGGCGCTCGAACATCACGCCGTCAGAGAGGCCCGACTCAAACGAGCGGTTGACAGACTCTTTGGCTGCCATGACGGCAAGCTGGCCGAGGCCGCAGATGCTCAGGGCCGCGCCCAGCGCTTCGTCCATCAGTTTGTCCAGCGGCACCACGCGGCTGACCAGGCCGGAGCGCTCGGCCTCTACCGCGTCCATCATGCGGCCTGTCAGCGCCAAGTCCATGGCTTTGGCCTTGCCGACGGCGCGGGGCAGGCGCTGCGTGCCGCCCGCCCCGGGGATGATGCCGAGCTTGATCTCGGGCTGGCCAAACTTGGCGTTGTCGGCGGCAATGATGAAGTCGCACATCATGGCCAGCTCACAGCCACCGCCGAGTGCAAAGCCGCTGACGGCTGCGATCACCGGTTTGCGGATGCCGAGAATCTGCTCCCAGTTGCGGGTGATGAAGTCCTTGCCGTAGGCATCGGCAAAACCGTAGCTGGCCATCGCGCCAATGTCGGCACCGGCTGCGAAGGCTTTTTCGCTGCCCGTGAGGAGCATGCAGCCAATGCTGTCGTCTGCATCAAAGGCCTGGAGCGCGCTGGCCATCTCGTCCATGAGCTGCTCGTTCAGCGCATTGAGCTGTTTGGGGCGGTTGAGGGTGATGATGCCGACCTTGCGGCTGTCGGGGCCCTGGGTGGAGGTGATGATGGTTTCAAAAGTCATAGGTGTCCTTGATTAACTTTTATTCCAATTGGAATTAGGAGGTTTTGGAGCTAGCCACAAGTCTATTTTGGCGGCATCTTGCGCCATCAGCCGCCAGGTGGTCAGTGGTGGTGGCAAGGTCAACTCAAGGCGTAGTAAGCGCTTGTCGCGAGAGACCAGCGCGATCACCTTTTTAGCATGGCCTGCGTAGAGCAGTACATCGTCAAGCCGACTCATGCGCCAACCGCTTGCATGACCAGCCTTGCTTGCGGGCTCTAGGCGCTTTGAGGGTTTTACGGCTTCTATGCCCAGCCATTCATCGCCCGCTGCAAATCCAGCCTTCTCAAGAGCGCCGCCGCGCAGCACAGTCTTGATGTGCAGGCCGTTTGTTTCATTGACGCGTACACCGAGCCGGTGCGCCAGCTGCGCCGGGTCTTCGAGTACGGACACGCCGTGTTGTTTGAGCAGGCTTTCCAGTGGTAGATCGCCTTTGCCATGCACCCAGCTGGCAAGCTCGGGCGCGAACGAGCGACCAGCTACTTCCTGTAGCGCCTCTAGAAAATCAGTCTCACGCATCGGCCCGCCCTTGCAGTTTGCCCACAGTACACGCATCACGTCGTCCAGCGTGGCCGCATGGTTTGCAAGCAGGGTCAAATCGAAACACAGCGCCACCAGCGAGCCCTTGGTGTAGTAGCTGACCGTGGCGTTCGGCGTGTTTTCATCTTGCCGGTAGTACTTCACCCAAGCATCAAAGCTGGCCTTAGCCACCGACTGCACCAGCCGCCCCGGTGTTTGCGTCACCTGGTTGATGGTCTTGTTTAAAAGCTTTAAATAGCCCGCGTTGTCGAGCAGCCCCGCGCGGCGCAGCAGCAGGTCGTCGTAGTAGCTGGTGAAGCCTTCAAAAAACCAGAGCAGTTCGGTATAGTTTTCACGCTCGTACTGGTAATTTTCAAACTCCGCAGGCCGCAGGCGCTTGACGTTCCAGGTGTGGAAATACTCGTGGCTAATCAGGCCGCGCAGGATGGTGTAGCCCTCGGATGGCTTGAATGTTTTTGTATCACCTGCCGCCTGCAGGCGCGGCAGGTCTTGCCGTTTGCAGATCAGCGCGGTGGAGTTGCGGTGCTCCAGCCCGCCATAGCCGTCGTCCACGGCATTGAGCATGAACAGATAATTTTTGAAGGGCGGTTTTTTAACGCTTATCTGCCAAAAACGAATCTGTGCCTCACAAATTTTTTGCACATCGTCCAGCAGCCGCTGGCCATCAAAGTCCGGCAGGCTACCCGCGACCACAAAACGGTGCGGCACGCCACAGACGGTAAAGCTGCCGCTCCAGAAAAGCCCCATTTCGACCGGGCAATCGACCAGTTCGTCATAGCTGCTTGCAGCGTAGGTGCCAAACCCCTGGCGGTTGATTTTTTGTGCCTGCAAGCTGCAAGCAAGCTGCCACCCGCTGACTGTTTTGGATGGCTGCAGCTCCAGCACATGCTGCGTGTTTTCCTGTCCCTCAACCCGCAGGCAAACGCTGGTGCCATTGAAGAAACCGCGTGTTGCGTCCAGCCAGGCGGCGCGTACCGAGTTGTCAAACGCATAAATGTCGTAATGCAGCACCAAAGGCTTTGCAGGCGTGCATTCAATTTGCCAGGTGCATTTGTCAAGCTGCTGGATAGCTGCCAGCTTACGCGCGCCTTGGCGGGCCTGCAGTTCGCTCAGGTTTTTTGAAAACTCCCGCACCAGGTAGCTGCCCGGTATCCACACGGGCAGCGACACGCGTTGCTGCGCTGCCGGGTGCGCAATCGTTAGTGTGACACTGAAGGTGTGGGAATGCAGGTTACCGATTTCAACGCTGTAATGTACGGACTGCACAGCAAGCGCCGGAGGCGCCGGGGCCATCAAAGACCTACTTCGCATCAGCCAAAAACTTTTCGAGCTGCTGCGCGTTGATCGCACCTGGCACGCGTGAGCCATTTGCAAAAAACAGCGTAGGCGTGCCGGTGATCTTGTGCTTCTTGCTGAAGTCCAGGTTGCGCTCCAGTGCGGCCGTGTCGCAGCTGGCCTTGGCGGCTGCTTGGTCGCGAATCATCCAGTCCAGCCAGGCCTTTCCCTGGTCTTTGGCGCACCAGATGTTCTTGGCCTTTTCGACGGAGTCCGGGCCCAGGATGGGAATAAGAAAGATGTGAATCGTTACGTCGTTCACTTTTTGCAAGTCACGTTCAAAGCGCTTGCAGTAACCGCAGTTGGGGTCTTCAAACACCGCCAGCTTGCGTTTGCCGTTGCCGTGCACCACGGTAAACGCATCTTTCACGGGCAGCGCGTCAAAGTCAATCGCGCTGAGTTTTTGAACCCGCTCTTCGGTCAGGTTGCGCTTGGCCTTGGTGTCGAACAGGATACCCTGGATTAAAAAGTTGCCCTCGGCATCGGTGTAAAAAATTTCGCTGTCGTTGACGCGAATCTCAAAAAGCCCGTTCATGGGTGTCTTTCTGATTTCATCAATTTTAGAAAAAGTGGGCAGGCGTTCCTGCAGGTTTTTGCGGATGGCGGCTTCCTGGGCGAAGCTGGGGGCTGCTAGCAGCGTCGTCAAGCTGGTCGCTACTAGCGCCATTTGCGCCGCTTTCCCCATTTTCGCCAATGCCCAGAGTGTTTTTTTAAATGTCATATTTGAATTCCTGTTAACTGAAAAACTGAAAAAACTAAAGACCTGCCGCTTGCCGCATAACCCATGTTTTTAACCGGCCACTTCTCGAAAAACTTCTCAATCCCCATTCACGCAAACCCTGCCAGCGGGCATCGGTTTGCGCAAACAAGCCGTGTAACTGGTCGGTGACCAAACCTATGGCCGCCACGTCTGCTTTGCGGACGCGCTCATAGCGGCGCAACAATTTTTCATCACCCAGGCCGCGCCAGTATTCGCGCTTTGCGATCACACCAGCCAGCGCTAGAGCGTCTGCCAGGCCAAGGTTCAAGCCCTGGCCTGCCAGCGGGTGTACGGTGTGCGCCGCATCGCCTGCCAGTGCCCAGCCAGGGCCGACCCAGCGATCAGCGCTTGACAGTGCCAGCGGCCAACTGGCGCGCTCGCTGGTCAAACGCAAGTGCCCCGGCTTGTCGCCACAAGCGGACTGCAAGGCGGCGCAAAATTCGTCACTTGATAATTTTTGCAGCGCGTCAGCCCGCTCATTGGAGACTGACCACACCAGCGCGACAGAGTTCCCATCAGGGCCACTTATTGGCAAAAGAGCCAGGATTTCCCCGTTTTTAAACCACTGCATGGCCACGCCATGGTGTGTTTGACTCGATTCAAGCCGCGCTGCGATGGCTTTTTGTGCGTAGGGCTTAACTGTCCAGGTCGCACCGAATTCGTTGCGGCTGATGCTTTTTTGACCTTCGCAGACCACCTGCAATGCGGCTTTGACAGGGGCCTGCACGACCTCGATCTGCGGCTGAAAGCTGATGGCATTTGCCAGTTGCTGCTCCAGCGCGGGAACATCGACTATCCACGCCAATGCTTGCCCGGCAGCGTTTTGTGCGGTGAAATCTAGTTCGGGTTCACTGCCTTCACCGTGCCAGATTTGCATGGCCAGCACCGGCGTTGTGGCGATGCCTTCGGGCCAGCCGCGCAGGCCTTCGAGAAGTTGTTTTGAAGCGCCGTTCAAGGCGTAGGCACGAACATCGAGGTGGTTATTGGGGTCATGGTTATTGGGGTCAGACACCAATTTTGCTGCGGTGCCTTGCAGCGTACCCCTTGGGGCAAGCCGAAGGCTTGGCGAATTTGGGCTCTGACCCCAAAAACCATAATCAACCAGCGCTACCTTCAGTCGCTCACGCGCCAGCAGCAAAGCCAGTGTGCGGCCCACCACGCCGCTGCCGCGAATACAGACATCAAAAGCTGAAGACATCCGGTATTTTAAGAGGCGGCGCAAAATAGCGCTTTTTATCCAACATTAAGGGCGCTTCTAGAAATTC
>Ga0209284_10005499_pt1 | contig 13052 bp, 10 predicted proteins | sample FRY03_FD_187211 | JGI IMG/M metagenome (GOLD analysis project Ga0209284, IMG submission 187211) | Freshwater microbial communities from Lake Fryxell liftoff mats and glacier meltwater in Antarctica - FRY-03 (SPAdes) (version 2) | ecosystem: Environmental > Aquatic > Freshwater > Ice > Glacier... | reverse complement strand
CTCAACAAACTCAACTCGAGCCGACACCCCTCGGCCGACTTTCTTAAGTTTTCCTTTGAGGTTGGTATGCAAGTTGATGGTCTTACTGTTCAGCTGCTCGAAAATGGGGTCGTGGTTAAGACGGTCTGTGATCGCATCTGCCGCCTCAGTGCTGTCCGTCATCACGAACATCACTGCCTTTTTTCCGCTGCCGGCCCACTCCTCGTAGGACACCTGCCAGCGCTTATACGCAAGCATCAAGTGCTGCTCGTACCGGATGGCAGCGTTGCTATCAGCTCGCTCCTTAAGCTGGCTTCCCTTGCCAATAATCGGGCTCTTGACGATGCCCGAATCGACAGCTTCGCCAAGTGGCGTATCTACGACCACATGGCGGAACAGTTCACCGCGGTTGTCCCGCGGCGTAGCGGAAAAGTCAAGCTGCGTTACGAGCCCTCCGCCCCGTTCGACTGACTCATCATGCAGGGATCGAAGAGCATCGTTCCAGGATGAATTTGGATCCCAGACATGGTGAGCCTCGTCGTTCAGCACCATGAGCCTTCCATGAGAAGCGACGCGCTTCCGCAGTTCGAGCGACCGGTCGTAAGCGCCCGACTTTGAAACGGGCGGCCCCATCCAGTCGTATTGCTCCACCTCTTTCTTTCGTCGCGTCTTTTCATACAGGCGATGGATATTCGTGAGGTAGAGCACTCCGCCCGCGGCATTACTGGTTGACACCTCGTCTTGAAGGACAACCGAGACGTTCCAATCTCCCTTCCATGCGGGAGGGATCACTGGATCGCTGCTGAAAACATCCGGGCCATTTTCCGGTCGGAAGTCCTGCTTGAGTCGCTCAAACACCGTTATGCCCGGGGCGATGACTAGAAAACTCGAAGCCATGTCCGACCCCGGCTCATAGAGCGAATGGAAGTAGCTCCAAGCGATCGCAAGGCTCATGACCTTCGTCTTCCCGGCGCCGGTCGCCATCTTGATCGCATATCGGGGCCATTCGTCTTCCTCGGGACTTACGCCTAGAGCAGCAACTTCAGCTTCCGGGCCACCGAACTCCGCCGAGAGCGATGAGAGCGTCCGCACTCTTCGAAGCTCGTAGAGGTAGATGAGCGTCTCGATAGCTTCTCGCTGACAGAAGTAGTAGCTGAACGGGTAGCGCGCTCCGGCAGTTGACCGAATCTCGTGCTCCCCCAGAAACCAGTGCGAGAGCAACGCGCGCGACGTCTCTGATGCGCCTACATAGTACGCCCCGCGCCAGTCGCTTACTTCTTGGCGTAACGCCTGGACAACAGCGAGTGGACTAGGCCGCCGGCCGCTCCGGACCTCCGGCAAGCCGCCTTTTTTCGATCGCGCCCTATGGCGATTCGGGACGTCTGATGGGGCATACAGCGGCTCGAGCGCGGCCGCTTCTTGCAGGAGCGAGCTAGTCATAAATAACTGGGACCGTTATTGATGTGTCCGCTCCAAACACATCAATGACCTTAACGCAGGCGACGTACTGCCCCGGCGAGTCGTAAACAAATCGCTGGTCTGATTCCGTCTTAAGCGATCGATCCTTGCGAAGTCGATAGTCCTGCCAATCGTGGTGGAAAGGCTCCTCGACATTAAAGTCGAAGTCAACAGCCCAAAAGTCGATGAAATCAAAGCCGTTCTTAACCGCGCGGTCTTTTATCGATTGAAGCTCTTTGGTCGGCACCTCCGCTAGGGAAGGAACGAACGACGTAAGTCGGATGTCGACAGACCGTGGATCGTCCTCAGCGTGGACTATCGCTTCAGCGGTTAAGGCCGCCATCTCAAGAAAAGGCGGCGGCTCTTTCCTGTTCTTCTCCATGATCTCGCGAGGTATCTGGATGAGGCGAACCGTAATGCCGGTTTCGTTCTTGATTCGGGCGCATTCAAGACCCAAGTCCATCTCAAACTCCCAGGCAAGGCAAACGAGTTCCTTGGCGCCTGATTCCAACGCAGCCTGAGTCACCAGCTCCAGTTCAACGCGCGAGAAAGTGCTGTCAATCCCGTCAACATGGCAGACGGCTGAGCCTTTACGGCCGTGAATTAGTTCTGACGTGGGAGTATCAAATGCCTCAGCACGGAAGAATTCAAGGATCACCATCCGATGCTCTGCGTCTGCTCCCCGCAAGCGCTCACTCTGCCACCACTGCCGCTCGTACCGGCCGAGGTTGTAGAGGTCAAACGCACGATACGGAAGGTTGACAGCAAACCGCTCGCGTTGAATTTCGATCATCCGCTTTCTGGTCGTGTGCACAGCAAACCGGCCTAGGTCGGCGAGTATCCAACGGCGATTCATCTTCTCGGCCACAGCCCCGGTCGTACCGGAACCGCAGAACAGATCAGCGACCAAGCTGTCCTCTTCGGTCGCGACCTCGAAGAGCCTTTCAATCAGCCGCTCCGGCTTTTGTGTTGGATAGCCGAGCCTCTCCTCGGCTACAGGGTTCAGAATGGGAAGCTCCAAAACGTCTCCGGGCGCGACGGTCGTCTTCGTAGCATCAACCACACGATCCCACTCTGCAGGATTCACTCGCCCGTCCTTCACGGCGGCGTCATACGCTTCTCGGTCGTAGATGAGCAGCTGCCGGATTCGTCCTTCGGCAGTCTCTACGGTGTTCGAATTCCAGCCACGCTTTTTGCGTTTTTGAAGTTCTTCCCGGCCCTCTTGCTCAATCGGATTGAAGAGCACCTCCGCGGGGTTTTTGCAGTAGTAGAGGATGACATCGTGCATGTTCTGGAATGCGTTCGCACGCGCCGTCCATCGACGGTAATACCAGACGAGCTCATTGCGGAAGGCGTCACGACCAAACACATCGTCGAGAAGGAGCTTCAAGTAATGCCCAACGTGCCAGTCACAGTGCACGAAGATGCTTCCACGCCCCGAGAGAAGCTCACGCGCAGTCACCAGTGTCTCGTTCATCATGTGTAGGTAAGAGTCTGCCCCCTTACCCCAGGTGTCGCGATAAGCGACCATTTCAAGCGCTGATTGATCCTTGGCTAGCTTCCCGGCCTCTTCGCCAATGGCCACGTCCATGGTGAAGTCGGCCCCGACGTCGAATGGTGGATCGATGTAGATGGCATCTACCGAACCTCGGAACTCGCCGAGAAGAGATGCGGTAACAAGGCGGTTATCGCCCCAGATGAGTCGGTTTCGAAAGTCGTCCCTGTGGGCCGTGACGTTATCGAAAAGGCCGCCTTGAGCCTCCGATCGGGCCCGCGGCTCATCGACTGTCTCGATACGTTGCATCGGAACCGCCAACGCCGTGATGTCAGGCGCCCTGCGATTCCCGTATTCGTCGTACTTTCCTTCCCACACGAGCTCTGAGCGCAAAACGGACAGCGGATGCGGGTTGTCTGGTCCGAAAGGCCGCAGCTTTTCCATACGCCGGCATCCTAACTGTCTGCCCAGCCGTTGCCGCAGTGACACCGCCTTCCTTTCATCCGAACCATGTATCAATGCGGTCCGACTCCTCTCGGTCTCACCCGCCTTGGCTTGGAGTTGACTCGGACGGTGGATTTGGCGACGGCGATCTCGGAGCTTGGCCCAGCGCGTCGGGCGGAGCTGCTGCGTGACGCATGGTTGCCTGATGCTTAGGACTTTGGCGTTGCGAGCGTGTTGCCGCACTTCGGGCAGGCGCTCAGACCTTTTTTGACTCGGGTGCCGCAGGCGGAGCATTGCCGCCGGGAGAGGTACGAGATGAACCAGACCAACGCGGCGCCAACAAGGAACGGGGGAAGCAACTCTGTAGGTCCCACTCCCGTGACGCCACTACATAAAGGTGAGTTGGATGCCTGATTTGCGCGATGACTTTCGTCTGTTCGCGAAGACGGTCGGCGTGGGCTCGCGGGCCGGGCGCTGAATCGTCCGGACTGCCGTCCCGAATCTACTTGTGGATTGAGCCGTCCGGCATAGTCGCGCCGGTCCAGTCCACGTCGGTCAGATTCGCACCGGTCAGGTCAGCGCCGGTCAGGTCCGCGCCTTGCAGGTTGGCGCCGGTCAGGTTCACGTCGCGCCGGTCAGCGCCGGTCAGGTCCGCGCCGGTCAGGCCCGCGCCGCTCACGTCAGCGCCGGTCAGGTCCGCGCCTTGCAGGTTGGCGCCGGTCAGGCCCGCGCCTTCTAGGTCCGCGCCACGTAGGTTCGCGTTGGTTAGGTTCGCGTTGGTTAGGTTCGCGTTGGTTAGGTTCGCAACTTCCAAGGCCGCGTCGGTCAGGTCCGCGCCTTCCAAGTTTGCGTCGGTCAGGTTCGCGGCGGATAGGTGCGCGTCGGTCAGGTTCACGTCGATCAGGTTCGCGTCGATCAGGTCAGCGCAGATCAGGTTCGCGTTGGACAAGTTCGCGCCGCTCAGGTCCGCGCCGGTCAGGTCCGCTAGCACGAGGTTCGCGTCGGTCAGGTTCGCGTCGGCTAGGTCCGCGTCGATCAGATCCGCGTTGCTCAGGTCGTGACCGCTCAGGTCCGCGCCAGTCAGATCAGCGCCGTGATCTGCTCGGCGCGGTCCAGGTAGATCGGCCGTGCTTTACGAACCCGTCGAACACGGCGCGCACGCGGATTGACGCGCACCGGGTTACGTTCAATCAGTTCACGTTCGAGCGCGAGATCAAGGATTGTGCCGAGCTTCGCGATTGTCGTGTTGATGTACGCCGGTCCGATTCGTGCTTCAGACAGCTTGAAAGCTCGGTACTGGTCAACTGCGGCGACATCAATCTCGCCTAGCCTGAAGTCAGCGAAAAACGGGAGAAGATGGTCGCGCAGTTCAGCTAGGTAGGCGGCCTGCGTAGCTGGCGCCCATTCAGCACGCCGTTCGTCGTACCAGTCGGAGGCGAACTCATGGAAGGTGATTGCCTGCTCAGGAACTTCTTCCGCTGGCATGTCCTCATTGCGCCAATGGCCGCGACGAACTTGACCGAGAATGAACGCGAGTTCTTCCTCAGCGCGGCGCCGGTCCCAGCCTTCTTGGGTTGAACCAAGACGAACTGTGCGTCGCCGCCCGTACGCTTTGAAGCGAGCTGAGTAGGTGACGCCAGCGGCAGTCGTTCGCTCCCAGATGCTGCCTGACGCTGGACGGCCCATCAATCTGTAGGCCGGTTCGTTTGGCCGTTGCGGCCGCGGATCGGCAGTAGCTGAGCGTCAGCAGAGATCGGACGGCGGCGGCGAGGTTGCGAAGTGGGCATCGGCGGCGTTGAGGCGCCGGCGCCCTGCCAGCTTTTTATCGTCTCGCTGTTAAGAACGAACCGCAGACGAGCGCGCGGTCCATCGCCAAGCCGGATGGCTCCGAGCCGCTCAGCGTTGTCGTAGACCAGATGGCGCGAAACACCTAGGTAGCGCGCGAGCTGCGCAGCATCAACGATCAGCGGCAGATCGCCGCCGTTATGATCAGCCAGCGCAGCAGCCCGCCGCGCAAGATTATCGACTTGATCTTCGTACATGCACCACACGCTATCGCCAGCCGCGGACGGACATAGCGTCCCAGTAGTTGCTATTATCCCACTGTACCAACATGGCCGGACAGTGATTAACAGCAAAAAAAGAAAGGGAAGTAATGCCGAAGCCACCTCCTGTAGACAGCCCAGATCAGTTCGCTCAGCGGCTCCGCACTGAAGCAGAAGCAATCGGCCTTAGCCGCAGCTCACTTGCCAAGGAGATGAGCCGCAGCGACCGCGCAGTCACCAGCTGGTTTGACGGAACGTCAGTGCCGACCGCGGACATTGTTGAACGGCTCGCGCAGCTGACAGGCGTGCGTTTCGAATACCTAACTCAAGGAATAGCCCCCAGGCAGCAAGCCGCTCGCACTGAGATGATCGTTCGTGACCGCGGCAAACTTTATGCCGTGTCAGTAAGAGCCCTGAGCTCTGACCCGGACAACAAACTTCGCGAGCGCTTCATCAACCGCTGGTTCGCGCCGCTCATCAAATCAGAAGACGCTTACCTTGATCCGTTCGGACGGCAGTCGCTCAGCGGCCAGCGCCGCTAACTACTGGTCAGGCAGCTTCGGAATGCCCGCCGCTACCTAAACGCCTGATGATCTGTTTCAGCCAGAGGTCAGTCTTGGTCTCCAGCGGCGTTGTCCCGTCCGCGCCTTCCTTCAAATACCCACGTAATGAATTCGAGCTGTTCGTTAGTCAGGGCCACAAGTGTCTTCTACCACCTAGCGTGCGCGTATTACGAGATGTCTGTCAGCCGGCTATTGATCAAGCAGACGATGGAGATGGCCCCGCGCTCGGCGGTCAGGGCCGCGACGCTTCGGGCGCGGCTCGTCCGGCAGCGCGGGGCGATATTAGGCAGTTCGGGGGTCACGAGCTCTTTTGCATCTCGATGAATTCGTCACGAAGGTCGCCGATGGCCTTATCTCCATTCTGCAGCCGCCAAACATCCCACCCCGGAGCCGCTTCGAGTTCGCCTGGATAGGCAGCAACCGCGGCCGCGCTCGGCGCACTGTATTCGGCGCCGTGTACGACCAGAAACCCATCGCCGGTAACTGTGCAGGTTTGCTCGGTTCCCTTGCGCTCGAAGACGAGAACGTCTCCCGCTGATAGGAGACCCACCTCGACTAGCTGTGCGATCGACACCGAGTAGCGCTGCTTCTTGCCAGGGCTGTTGACCCCTGAGCCTTCGCCAGTTTCGGCATCTTCCTCCTCCGGAGCAACCTGCAGGCCTGCCAAGCGGAGACCCGCCAAGAAGCTGGGAATGAGCGCGTCCATCGAGGCAAGCTGCGCCGAGGTCAAGGTGTTGTCTTCATCACTCCTGCCGGCTTGAACGTCGAGGGAGAGGACCTTTTTAAGCTTTGCGGCGAGTCGACCCTCGAGGTACCCAACTTGCGAGCTATTGAAGCCCTCCATCGTGGACCTAATGAAGACTGCTGCCTTCAACCAATCAAAGGAAGCTGCGGGGGTTGGCTTTGTGTTTTGGTTCATCACGCGGCCTCGAACGCCCTTCTTCTGGTTGCTTTTCCCGACGTAGACCTTTGTCGTGTTCGTCTGCTGGCAGATGGCCCCGATCAAGACGTAGATTCCGGGTTTGTTCCACTCGTTCGCATTGAGCAGGCGTAGATCTTCGCGCTGAACTACTGCAAGGCGCAAAGCGTGCTCGTCCAGGGAAAAGCTGAGCGGCAGGTGTGGGTCCGCGGGGATTGTGAAATCACCGCTAAAGGTGAGCGATGCCATCGTTATCGCACAATAACCGATGGTCCCAATTGCGTCGGCGCGTCTTGTCTCTCGTCTGCGCTCCTTCCGACCGCTGTGGCAGGCTAGGCGAGATGGGCAACACGAACCCTGACGATCTGAAACGACTGCTCTCCGAATTCGTCGAGTATCGAAACGTGAACTTGAAAGGCGACGAGAAGGGCGAAGCCCAAGTCTTTCTGGACAGGCTTTTTCAGGCGCTCGGTCATGGGGGGGGTGTTCGAGGCTGGGGCGACGTTGGAGCAGCGAATCCCAGCAAATAACAACGGCGGTGCCTACACGTCGCTACCTAAACGCCTGATGATCTGTTTCAGCCAGAGGTCAGTCTTGGTTTCCAGCGGCGTTGTCCCGTTAGCGCCTTCCTTCAAATCCGCTGCGGTGATCCTGTGCGGCGAGAACGGGCCGTAGCGATCGCAGACAAGCTTCTTCTTCGTGTCGCGGTTAATGACTTCAAGGTTGGTTAGGTGAGCTTCCTCATCGAACTCGACGAGCATCACCGGCCGCCAGAAGCGATCAGCTAGAAGGAAATCAATCTCGCCTTGCTGACCGAACCGGGCCAGATCGAGAAGTTCAGAGACGCGCGGCCTCACCAGTGTCCTCGCAAGTCGCGATTTGAGTATCACTCGCAGTCCGTAACGCGCAGCTACCGTTTGAAGAATCTGATAGCAGCGGCGCTCGCAGCCGTTGCACAGCAGGTTCCTGCGACGATCGTTTGGGAGCGAGCCGCCTGAGTCCCAGACAGCCTCTTCGTACTTGATGATTTCGGCGCGAAGCAGCTCAGGAAGTTCAGCCGCGATGCTCTCGAAGGCGCAACTCGACAGGTCGTAACGCCGGTAAGGCAAGCGCACTGACTCGCACAAGCTGGCTTTCGCTTGGTCAGCAGAAGTCGCCGGCTGCGTGGAGTCTACGAAATCGACCGCGATCAGCGGCCGCATCCAACCAGGCTCTGCGATCACAACCGAGAAGTCGGAACTCAAAGCTTGCAGGAACCCGTCCCAGCCGTCCGTGGCAGGGTCAACTTGCACGGCACTTGCGACCCGCACCACCGGCAGTACCACCACTTCGAACGGCGCAGAGAGCTGCTCGACGAGCGACAGCCCCTTTTGCTCGACCGCGCTCAGGACGCTCAGCGCGAAATTAGCCTGCTCATTGGCTCCAGGTTCAATTGGATTCTCGTGTGGCATGCCCACGAGCATATCACGTAAACCGGCACACATCTATTTTTGCCGCGCTATAGCGCATCATCCGGGTTGATGCCGCATTTCTACCCCGCCTTGCGCTACTGCGCCCAAATCGCCCCCGCCGGCGCCTGGAACTGTTGCTGGTGCTGGCTCGGCAAAGCCGCCCAGGCGATCGGCGAAGTTGGCGAGGGCGGGCTGCCTACGAGAAGGCCCGTGAGATTGAGGTCGCCGATGGTGAGGACGCTGAAGAGACCGACGCGGCGGAGCTGCTGGTGGGGTTGGATGGGGGTTGAGTTAGCGCCGCTAGTAGTTCTCGCTGATGTACGCGTAGGCGTGATCGAATAGGTCGCCGGTGGCGGGCAGGCCGCTGTCTTTGAGGATGCGGCGTAGTTCCAGGCGTACGGCGCGGTCGCCGGGGTGTGAGGCCTGCCAGCCGGTGTTGCGCACCGGTGTCACCAGGTCATCTACTTGTTCGACGACGTGTTCGATTACGACCGGCACGCCTTCGGGTTGGTAGTCCTCAAAGATCTGCGTGAGTGCCCCTTTGCGCGGGTCGATCACGACGATCTCATCGAGACGTCCTTCGTCGTCGGCGTGTTCAGCGGCGACTAAGTCTTTCGCGAGCTCAAGTAGCTGCTTGAGGAATTCAACGCTGGCGGCTGCGTTCTCAACGCGGTTCTTTCGCAGCATTTCAAGCCGTTCGGCGAGCGAGCGCCAGACCTTGTTGTCGTCCGAGCCGCTCAGGCGGCGCTGCAGGCGATCTTCGAGCCGTTCGATTATTTCGAATGCGTTTAGGGCTGGTTTCGGCAGTTTGTCGTCTTCGGGGAAGAGTTCGAGTTCTTTCAGTGCCTCGATTGTGCCGGCGTCCATTGCAACCTTGTCTAGGTCATTGGAGTCGATTGTCACCCCCTTCAGATGCTGATGCACGATCGCGATTGTTTTCGCCCCTAGGCGATGCCACAGCAGCAGGTCTGCAGCCTTGTTTGGCAGGATTGACGCGTAGACACGAGCTAAGAAGCGGTAGTCGTCCTCGATCGGGCGCAGCGCTGTGTCGGGCCAAAGGAACTCAAACAGTCCCTGGCAGCGCATGAACTCTGCGGCAAAAGCGTCGCGGTCTTCTTCGCTGGCAAGGATTTGCTGGGCGTCATGGATCTGATCGAATGTTGCGAGGCTGCGGTCAACGGTTGCGAACTGCGCTGCCGCCGAATTGACGTTTGCGGCAAGCTCGGCCAGCAATATGTCTGTGTCGGCTGCCTGCGTTGCACCGGCCGTGGGCGCTTTGACGAGCAGCGCGCCGGCAAGCTCCTTACCCATGCCGACGTAATCGACAACTAGCCCGTGCAGCTTCTCTTGATGAGTGTTCGGGTTGGTCCAGCGACGGTTGGTGCGGCAGACAGCCTGAAACAGCGTGTGGGCTCGCAGCGGCTTGTCGAGATACATCACTCCCTCAATCGGCGCGTCAAAACCGACAAGCAGTTTTGCGGTCACAATCACAAACTTCAGCGGATCGTTCACATCACGAAAGCGGTCCTTGATCACCGCTTCGGCTTCACGGCCGAGGTTCCACCGCTCCCACTCAGCCGGATCATCTTTCGCTGTTGTCATTACGACGGCGGCCTCTTCGCCTGGTTCAAGCAGCGCGCTAATCGCATCGAAATAGGCGATGCATGCGGCGCGATCGTAGGCGACGACCTGCGCCTTCAGGCCAAGCGGCGCGATCCGTCTGCGGTAATGCGACACAATGTCAGCGCAGACCGCTTCCACACGGTCCGGGTCGCGCACCACGACCGAAATGTGAGCAGCCTTCTTGGCGAGCAGGTCGCGCGCTTCATCATCAAGGTTTTCCTGATCGGCCAAATCATCGAACGCTTCCTGCAGTGCCTCGCCGTCAACATGGAAGTTCACAAGCCGCGTTTCAACATGCACCGGCAAAGTTGCGCCGTCATGGATTGAACGCTCGACCGAGTAGTGGTTCAGCGCGCCGCCCGGGTCATCATCGTCGCCGAACATCTTCCAGGTGTCGCGGTCATCAGTGGAGATCGGCGTGCCTGTCAGGCCAATGAACTTCGCGTTGGGCAAAGCCGCGCGCATGTCAAGCCCAAGGCGCCCTTCCTGCGTGCGGTGGGCCTCGTCAACCATCACAACAATGTTCTCGCGATCGTTGAGCAAGCCGGCATCAGCGAAGCGGAAGATTGTCGTGATGATCACGCCGCGAGCATCGCTGCCCAGCATCCGTGCCAGATCGGCTTTCGTCTCAGCCGTTTTTAGGGCGCTGAGCCCAACCGATTCGAACTCCGCCTTCGTTTGCTGGATCAGCTCGAGGCGGTCAAGCACGACAACGATCGTTGGCGCGTCAAGGTCGCTCTGATGACGCAGCTTTGCAGCGGCAAACGCCATCGCGAACGTCTTACCGGAGCCTTGGTGATGCCACACCAATCCTTGACGCTTCTTCGGGTCACGGCAGCGCGCAACGATCGCATCAACAGCCTCCACTTGCGGGTAGCGAGGAATGACCTTCTGACGGACCGCCCCGCTGGTCGTGCGCCGCGACGAATAGAGCGTGAACGAGCGCAGAATCTCAAGCACCATCGACGGTGTTAGCAGCAGCTCAGCGGAGCGCAGCACGTTCGCCAAACCAGGCTGGCCGATCTGATCGGTCGTGACCGACCAGTTCAGCCACATCTCTGGCGGCTGGCAGACAGCGCCGTAACGAAACTCGCGTCCCTCCGAAGCAAACGACAGCACGTTCGGCACAAAGAACTCCGGCGTCTTCACCTCATAGGCGTTAGTGATGTCAGTCGCACCGTTCAGCCATGAAAGGTTGTTCGCCTGCGGCGACTTTGTTTCACCAACAACGAGCGGGAGACCGTTGACCCACAGCACAATGTCGTAACGGCGATGCTCCTTGAGGACATGGAAGGTTGCTTCGAGCGTGACGCGCAAAGTGTTCGCCGCAAGGTCATCGAAGTCGATCAGGCGAACCTGCGCGTCAAGGTCCTCACCGATGTACTTGATCGCACGCCGCCCACACATCCACGCAACAAACTCCTCATTCGCCGTCACCAGACCATCACTGCGCACGCCGAGCACGACGGCACGCAGCCTCGTCAGCACCTGCTCGGTACGCAGAGGGTCTTCAGCGATCTCAGGGTTAAGGCGAATCAGCGCCGCCTCAAGATCATCGAGTAGGAAGACCTCGTCGTGAGGGCGGCCAAGCGACTCGTCATCAGCGTACTGCCAGCCAAGCTTCGCGATCTGCTCCGCCAGCCCAACCTGCAACTCATGTTCATTCCACTCGCTCACGCCGACTCCAAAAGCTCGTCGTAAGCCTCCGGGATCCCATGATCACCTGACAGCAGATCCGAAAGAAGCCCCGAGCGTAGATTGCGAGCATCCTCAGCCGCCCTGTCCGCACCAGCGATCGCCCCGTCCACCGCCCCGATCACATCCACAATCCGCCTCTGCTCCGCGAGGGGCGGGAGGTCGACTGCGTGCGGCAGCAGCGTCTTCTTGGTTATGTGCTTCATGGTCGTGCCATGCGACTTCTCTGAAAGCTCCCCAATCGCGTTATCAATGCAGAGCGCTAACCAACTACGTTGGACGCCCTCGCGTTCCACCACACGAAATAAGTGCTGGTTCAGATAGGCGGGACCCCTGTTCCAACTGCGAATCGCAAGCGTTCCCGACCATGAGAAAACTAAGTCGCCGTCACGAAGCTGGCAACGAAGTGGGACCAAGACGTTAGTCCGATCGACCGGTTCCCCGACATCTAAGAGTTGTTTGATGCGAATCACTGGAATCCCCTCGTCACCAAGATCGTTCGGTTTGAACGGGTACCCGTTGATGAAATCCGCCACTTCACCGAGCGTGGTTTCTTTCCAGCCTTTGGTGTTGGTGGTGAGGAGTTCGTGGAGCAGGGCGGCGCGGGCCGTGCGGGCGGCGTGCGCGTAACTCTCCAGGGAAGCGACGTACGCATCCACCGCCCCGATCACATCCACAATCCGTTTCTGCTCCGCGAGGGGCGGAAGAAGGAAAGTGATCTGCATCATTGACCCCTGCGTCAACTTTGACCGCGTTCCATAAGAGGTGAATTGGGAATAATCGACGGCGTTGAGCAACTCCACGAGGAGCATCCCTAGGATCTTGCTTACGATAGGGCGGAGGACGTGTGCGTGGTTGTTGACCCAAGCAGGTCCAACAATGCGGTAAGCCTTCGTGGCAGTTGGGTTGAGAAAGTCAATCGCATCTTCTCCGAGTAGCACCAATTCCTCGTTGAAAAGCGGCTCGTCTATCCATCCGGTCCTGCCAGTTGCCCCGTAGTAAGGGACACTGCCCAAGCGTTGTTCGCGTTCCGTCGCGTTGACGGGTTTGCGAAAACGGTCGAGTACCTCCGCCACCTCGCCCAGCGTGGTTTCTTTCCACCCTTCACGCATAGCCGGCGGCCTTTAGGCGTTTGAGCATTGCTGCTTCTGCTTCTGCGAGCGTGGTGCGTGACTCGCTTAGTGCGTGTAGGGCTTCGCCGACGTCGATTACTTCGGCGGCTTCGGCTTTTAGGTAGCGGCCGATGTTGAGGTCGAATCCGTTTTCGATGATCTCACTGTGTGGCACTAGGCGAGCGGCGATGTCGGTTTTCTCGGCTTCGCCGTGCGAGCTGAACATCTCGTACAGGTCATTGACGTCGGCGTCGTTGAGGGTGTTCTG
>Ga0209284_10005494_pt1 | contig 13068 bp, 18 predicted proteins | sample FRY03_FD_187211 | JGI IMG/M metagenome (GOLD analysis project Ga0209284, IMG submission 187211) | Freshwater microbial communities from Lake Fryxell liftoff mats and glacier meltwater in Antarctica - FRY-03 (SPAdes) (version 2) | ecosystem: Environmental > Aquatic > Freshwater > Ice > Glacier... | reverse complement strand
ATATACATATGTATATATATATACATATACATACATATATATGTACACAAATATATGTATATATATAAATGTCAACAGCAACATATACATATATATATATATATACATACACATATATATATATATGTACAAATATACATGTATATATATGTACACATATATATGTATACATTTACACATAAATATACACATATATATATATATTGATATATATATACATATACATATACATATATACACTTACATATTTATTGGTTATATATACATACATAGGTATGTTTATATACGAATATGTGTATATGTATACAAATATACATATTTACATATATATATATGTATATGTATATGTACATATATATGTATGTATGTGTACACATATACAGATATGTATTTTGATGGATAAATATGTGCGTATATACAAATATGTATATAACATTCATATATATATATACATATATATACATATATACATATGTATATATATGTATATGTGTATATATACGAATATGTCTATACATATATGAATATATGTACCCTCATATTTACTTGTATATAGATATGTGTATATACATATGTGTATATATAACTATGTATAGGTTCAGGTATACATTAATATGTACTTAAAAAAACAAAAAAAATATATGTATATGTGCATATATTTTTTGATATATATATGTATATATGCATGTGAAAAAATATATATACATATATATGTACACATATATTTATATGTATACATGTATACACAAATGTATATATATACATATTCACATATATATATATAAATATATATAGATATACATATGTATATATATGTATATATGTATATATATACACATACATTCATATATGTATAATTACAAATATATTTGTATATACATTTATATGTTTTTGTAGATATAAATAATTACATTCATTTATACATATATTTATTTATATTTACATATGTATATCATATATGTTTATTTATATATGAGCTTCAAAATTTTCAAGAATTTTGTCAAAAGTGCACCCATGATACCAGTTAAAATGTCGAATTCATCGTGTTACCATATTATGTCCTCATGTATGTATATATATGCGTATATATGTATATTTATATATGTATATATATATATACGTGTACATATAAATTTATGTATGTATATATATATAAATGTGTTTGTATATATATTCATATACATACATGTGTATACTGGATGTGTTCCTGTCTTTTTCAAGAATTGTTTTTGTGCAGGTGTATACACGTGTAAGTATCTGTGGCCCCTTAACTTTTCTGTCGCCCTCTTTCACTCTCGCTTCCTCTGTTGGTAGACTCTGATCACTCTTTTTCTCCGTTTCTAAGGATGATGAGTGCGTTTATTACTACAAAAGTGTGTTTTAACACACTATCAATGAAATCAAAACGGATGCGAGTTGTTGCTATTGAGTCTCAACACTATCATTCTGCTGCCCTCTTGTCGCATTTTCACGCATTCGAGTTCTCGCTGACTTGCACTAGCTCGAGTTCTTGGTGTTGTGCACTAGCTCATGGTTCGAATTACGTTTTGGATTAATAATCCAATATCGTCTGCATTCAGTGAATAATCCAACACCATAGTTTTATGTGGTGTAATTGTTTCACACGATTTGCATGCAACTAACGTTTTGCTTTGGATCGTCGCTGGCACGGTAAGCTCGTTTGTTGCTGGTACGAGAACATGGGCCATTCTGCAACGTTCTGGTGTGGTGAGTATGGATGGTCGTAGATGTGATTGCGTGTTTGTTTTTGTGTGCCTCTGTGTAGTTGCATTTGGGCGTCTGTGGACATTTTTTGTGCGTTTAAGTGCCTTGCCATAATCTTGTGAAAAATGAAGTTGTCGCATTGAAGGAATACTCAGACCAGGTCGTGAGACAACTAGTCGTGGTAGTAGCTGGTTTGAGACCGCACCTTTTTCTGACTTGCTATGCTTCAGAGTGACAATGTGCTGCAACCCACTCAAACCTAGGACTCCTGGAGTATCGTTTTTTCCTGCGATCTTGCTGCTCAAATGGCTGCTTCTGCCAACGAAATGAACCTGTGCTTTTGCATCAAAACCTGACCTCGACGTTATTGAAATCTCTGGATCAGTTCGTATTACCATAGAAGAGGAAGGAGTCCTCTTTCTTCCTTCGACAGAAATCCCAAAATGATGGACGAGTTCTTCGAGAGTGAGAGGCAAATAAGAGCCAAACAAAAGTTCGAGGGTTTCATAAAAGTAGCTCAACTTCTGAGCATCTGTCTTGTTCACAAAAAACCTGCCGAACGCAATCTTCACATTCTGCATCACCACTGTGTCGATTGGGTCTTTGTGCACTTTTCCTGGGCGCCCGTTCAAATACAAGCGCAACAGTGCCTGGAATTCATGTCTCCTTTTGTATTGCACGTTTGTCTCGCCATATATCATCGGTCCCCACAATTTTCGTTTTTGAATCCATGTTGACCTGATAAGGGACAAAATCCCTGTGTGTACATCATTGATATCTCCCCCCTCGTCAGCACTTTTCCCGAACACTTTCTGTTCGTCTCCTCCTGTTCCCTCAATTGTTCCCCGAAATGCACAATCCTGGCCTTCTCTGCTCTTTTCCATTTGGCTGCACTCTGCTGCCTTCAATGTCCTGCCTTCATCCAGCTCTCCCAAACTCCGCATGTTGCGGCTTCCTTGTATTGTCTTGAGAACAGCATTGCACTCGGAAATGTCATGATTGAAAAAATCGAGCAGATTCTTCTCAGTGTATGTTTCAAGCAACGATTGATATTTTGTGTGTAATTCATGGAGAGTCTCCTCAACTGTCACAATTTGTATTGTCCTGTAACTCATATTGGCAACGTGTTCGACACAGTATGTTACTGCTGCCCGTCCTGCGTCGCACTTAATACCACAACACACATCTCCAACAACACCTCTGTCGTTGCTGCCAATTGGCCAGCATAGGCTACAGTGGAAGCTGAGGCAATGGAAGCGGACGGGAACATATGTGCAGAGGAAGAAGGAGTTGTGGCAGAGAGATGAAGGGGAAACAAAATTGAGTCAGAAAAAGATGAGCACAAGAGAAAAGTTTGTCAGAAAGATACGAAAAGACAGCGCGCAATAGAGAGCAAAAGATGTTGGAAATGCAGTAAGAGAGAGAGAGACAATGCAAGACACAGTGAGCGAGTGGGGGGATGAGCGAACGACCCATAATTCATGACATCGAGGAAAGCAGAGTTGCATGAAGACAGAGATAGAGAAGAGAAAGACTCTATCTTAGACAGCGAGAGGGGGACACAGTACAGCCAAGCGAGCGCGAGCAAAACAGACCAAATACGTCAGAGAGAGAGGGAGAAAGAGAAGAACGAGCGAGAGTGCAAGTGAGCGACAGCGACTGCAGGAGAGCAAGACCATACGACAGAGTGCGTCGCCCAGTTTCGAATGACAACCAACGCGTAAGTTATACGTCTTTGAGCTCCGTGGTATGTACCTGACTTTTTGCCCAAAGCATTTCTGTGTCTCTGTCCACTGCCCGTCCCAACCCACCTTGACGAAGATTCTGTTGAAATTGAACCTTATTCACTACCAGCTTTTTGTAATACCTTCTACAAAACCACACACAGTAATATTTTCATATCCAAAAACCAACATTACTACAAACTAAGATGGAACAGTACCAGGCAAGAAACCACAAAAACCAATAAGTAATTATACGAAAACCACGAACATACTTGAGGTAGCACTTTATCTTGAAATCCAACAGTGAGGTCTTGGAATCTTCCATGAGATTTCATCAGGCAGGTAAGATCATCAATAAAAAAAGTGTGTTTAGTTGGAATTTCAGGTTGTTACCACACAATAAGTTAAGGACACATGGTTAGCTGATGCAATCGATGGTAGAGAGCGAGTGTTTTTGGACTATCGCACATTGGAGGCTATGGACCTTTCGACCCTCGAACTTGCGATTGAGGAGTACCGCACACTTTCTAAAAAGGGCCGTCACAACAAGAAAAAATCAACAGACGCTAAAGCCTGCTGGCTTGCCGCCGAACTGACTGTGCCACTGGTGTTGATGTACATGTTGCACAACCAATGGGGGTCGGCCGATCGTTTTATCAAGGTGTTTTACTGTAAAGTCGAGATTAAAGGACTTGTCAAGCAGGGCTCTGAGGAGTGGCAATCAGCGAGCGACGATTCTCACCTTCAGTGCATGCATGGCCACAAGCAGTTAGTTGTGGCAACGCTATTGAGCGTAACAAATAGTGCAGCTGTGCAATCCATGCTCGTGCAGCCGGACGGACCTCATCGCAAAGAACGCACTCAAGCACGTGCATTCGAGCTAATTCGCGAACAGGATCTCTGGAAGAAGCGAGGCTTTGAAAATGCACATCGCATTATAATGCTCGACAGGATGTACATTAGTGTGCTTGCTTATGATGGGATACAAAGTGGGATAGATGGTATGCAGGAAGCTCCTGCTGATAATCATCGCACATTCAAGATGATTTGCGAACGCGTCGAGCAAGCAATATCTCTGCAGCAGCCCACAGTGCTTCCAGCATCATTTTAATTATACACACAGAATCAGCTTGTGTTCTTTCAAGAGATACAACAGCACAACACACAATTACTTGCGACCATGCAGAAGAAGGCAATGTCGACGATCATGTTGAATTATTGTCACTTTGAGTGTTTTGGGCTCTCCCCACCCGTACCCTTATCGAGTTTTACTCTTACACACAATCACTGCAGGTGAGCTTGGCTCTTTCAGTCAAGGGAGACCTTTTCTGCTGGGGTGGCAACTCGTATGGACGGCTCGGTTGCAGATATTATGTCTACCATTTACACATTGATGCCCAAGCAGGTACCACAGCATGCCATGCGTGAGTCTATCGCAGTGCTCGTGGCGGCGGCCTATATGCACACAATTGGTGTAACCCAACAAGGCGATTTGTGGGCTAGGGAAACAACGTCTCAGGTCTGCTAGGCCTTGGGGCCAGGGAAAACATGAGAGTGCCAACATATGTGGGAGGCGCCACTGACGCAGGCTTTGGCAATTTGCCATTGGTTTCAGCTTCCTGCGGAGAAAGCTTCACCCTTACTCTCACATCGGAGGGTACGGTGTATAGCTTCGGGCAAGGCATCAACATTTTACTTGGGACCTTAGGTTATATTTTGGATGATAACCTTTTGCCAATGCGCATTGAACAGCATCGTTTTCATGATCACAAAGTCGTTTCAGTGTTCAGTGGATTTAATCATGCAGCAGCCGTCACAAAGAACGGTGGACTCTACACGTTGGGACGGGTGGACTCTACATATGGGGACGCTGTCCTCGCTCAGGCTAATCTAACCGTAGGTAATGAAGATATCTTCAACAGGTCTCTCCTTGTTCTTGTAGACAGGTACCTCCCTGTTCTCATGGAACCCAATGCGTTGCGCCATGACGCAGACCTCATTCAGACAGACACACGTGTCAGCCCTTTTCACAACCTGTTGACTGTGCATGCACTCGCCTTTGCTATGGGCACACATCCTCGTCTGTGGCGCATTATCAGTACCAACCGAGCGTTGCGCCGTTTTCAGGGAAAATGGCCTGATAATTTGTTTACCAACACACCTTGTGTACGTCGAGATTCCAGCTGAGCTCATAGAGCGCATCATTTGGGCAGCGTGGCACGCTCGAAGATGCCAGAGGCAGTGGCACACATGATGGGCAACATGAGTCTCGAAAGCAAGACAACATAAATAGGTGCACTCATATTGTCGTTTCCATCTGAGGAACAAACGTGGTACGTTTGGTCAGTATAAGTTGTTATTTGAGAACATAAATGCGCCTGTGAAACGTGACGAATTTCATATATGCCCACCACCATGCAACAGCAATACTTTTCACTGTGAAAGCAAAACCAGGACTTTGCTGTTAAGTTTGCCATTTGTATGCTTGGAATCATTCACAGCAATGTAGCACCTGTCCCTTTTGAATCTCAGGCATGTCAATTGGCTGCCGTGACTAAGAGGGATCCTCACGCAGCGGCATTTGTCTCTTGACAATTTTGATCTGTTGAAGTTGCCGTTGTCAAACAGTAAGCTTACAAGTCTACGCACGCTCAGACTTGATATCTGCGGCGGGATCTCTGAGCTACCATCAATGCGCGAGATGTGGTCTCTCGAGAATCTCCATATTTGTAACTGTGACGCTCAACAGGAACTGCCTGCGCGTATTGACGCGCTTGCGGCACTCCACGCATTGGAACTAGAATATCTTGAGACCTTTCAGAAGCCTAATACCCTATCTTTTTTCCATTCTAAAGCTTACCGTGTGAACTTAACTTCACCGAATATTGGCTCACACATGTATCCTTCATGGAGTCGATCACAAACCTGCACTTGCTGACAATTTGTGTGCATGAAGCAGGCATATCGACGCTGGCGTGCGCGCTCCCAGCATTGCGCCTGCTTCATTACCTATCAATCAATAGTCTAGACCTAGACAAGGACAAGATGGTAATTATCAGATCCTCACTGAAGGCCTGGCCTCTTCCCTTTCTTGTTGACATCAACTGTTTTCACATGTGTCGGATCTGTTGCGAGGTGCTGGCACTGCCGCCCAGCCGCCTGGAGGCGGCTGGCTGGACCAACACAGAAGTCCTGGAGCACTGCTGTGTATTCAACACAAGGTGTTGGCCTTTTTGAGTGGGATGGGCGGTTGGGCGCGGCGGCTTCTTTGTCATTTCTGAATGAGGCGTTGCTTGCGCTCATCTCTGGTGAGGTTCTTGTTGGCTGGAAGCTGTGGCAGCATGAGCGGCTGGCGCGCGAGGGCGAAGCTACGATGCTGTTGTCAGTGTAGATTCATTTGGAGATTTGCACAGGATGAACACAGATGTAATAATGAAAGGATCTGCGGCACAATCACAAGTCCAGAATATCTATTACTGTCTGAAACTTGTATAAAAGTGTTGTCTCATCCCACGCAACAGGAAAGAGTTCTTGAACTGCGGACATTTCATTCAGTACCATCTTAGCTCCCCTTTGAGTGCACTCATTCTCTTTCTCTTGCATTATTTCTTGTCTCATCTTTTCTGTCGGGTGCGTTTTCGATTGTCTATCTATCAGATTAATTCTCTCTTGCTCTGACTCTAGTTTCACTGTTTCTGTTGTCTTCTTCTTTCTCTTTCTCTCTGTCGCTCTATCTTTGTGTCTCTCTCTCTCTGTCTGTGTCTGTCTATTTCTCTTGCTTTCTCTGTCGCTATGTTTCTCCCGCGAGGAGTCTTGGATTGGGTTTTCGTGTTGATCCTGGAGCTTTGGAACACTGTTCTTCAAGGATTCTGCCCAAGAAATCGCACTGTGGCCAAACACGTGGAGTTGAGTAAAATGTAAATATCATGCTTCACAAAAACAAAATGGGTTTAACAATAACATTCACTGGTACAGCATTTTACTCACTTTTATATTTCAATTCACAGACAGGCTTTCATGCATTAAAACATATGTACTCAGTAATCTCAGTAATTTGTCGATTCACTACCTGGCAATACCAAAAATCGGGAATCGACCCGCTCGAGGACGGCCAGAGTTTGATTAGGGTGGCAGGCAAATGACGTCAGTTGAGCAAGACTGTCGTGAAGGGCCACTTTGTTGCTTACTGTATTTCTGTCTCACTTTTTGTTGCGCTCTTCCTCTCTTCCCTTGCACCCCTCGCTCTCAGTGGATCTTTCGAGCTTTCACTCTTTGTCTTCTGTCTCTTTTGCTTTCTCTCGCCCCCCCTCTCTTTTTCTTCGCTTAGTTTAATACTTGTCTGTCTCCCTCTCTCGCTCTTTGTCTTTGTCCTTCTGTCTTTCTTCGTCTCTCTACCTCTGTCTCTAGTTTTCGTTTTATTCTCCTGTTCTTTTTCTCTGGCTCCTCTGTCGCTCCCTCTCTACACAGTTCTCCCTCTCGTCGTGTTTCACTTTCAGCTTGCTTTTAATCTGGTGGTCTCGCTCTCCCTCTGTCGCCATCACTCACCATGTCGCTTACTTTTTCTCTGTCTCTGTTTTCTTGCGCTCCTCTTCTCTTCCCTGTCATCTCTTGCCCTCAGATGCTCTTTCAATCTTTCCCTCTTGTCCTCCTGTGTCTTTCGCTCTCTTTCTTTCCCACTCTCTCTCTCTTTGCTTAGTTCAATCTTTGTCTTTTTCCTCTCTCACTCGTTGTATTTGCTCCTCCTCTGTCTCCCTTTCTCTGTCTCCAATTTTTTTTCCCTCTCCCGTTTTGTTTCTCTGACTCCTCTGCCGTTCACTCTCTCCATCTGTTTCCTCTCGTTGCCTTTCACCTTCACTCTTTTTACGTATGGGCAGACAAGCACTCTCACTCTTTTGGTCTCGCACTCCCGTTGTCAATGTTGTTCTTTCTTGTATATATATTTTTTTGTTATTTTTTGGCGCTTGTCGTCTCTTCCCGGTGTTCTTTTGTCTGTCTCCATGACATTGCATTGTCGTCCTGGTGTTCTTTTTCTCCGAGGGACTGTCCATCTTTCCCTTCGGTCCTTCTGTGTCTTTCGCAATATTTGTCGCTGCATCCTTTGCTTATTTGTCGTTGTCTTTTTCTCTCCTCATGTTCTTTGTCTTTGCGCTCCCTCTGTCTCTTAGTCTCTCTAACTTTTGTCTCTTTTTCTCGTGTTCTTTCTCCCGTCCACTTTCTCTGGCTTGTCAGTCGCTTACTTTCTCCACCTCTCTCTCTCTTGGTCTCCCACTCTTTTTCATTTTGCGTCATTTCTGGCATGTTGTTTATTATTGGATGTACGTTCGCGTATTTATCCATGTCATTACTTTTCGTACCCATTTCCTCTCGTTTCACTGTCTTGTCGTCTCTTTCCCTCTGTATCTTTCGTGTTCTTTTATCTCTCACTCTCTCTTTTCCTCTCTATGTGACTCTCCCGGTCTCTCGCGCGCTCTTGCTTGCTGTCTCTTAATCTTCTTTCTCTTTCACTGTGTCTGTCTCAATAACATTGCATTGTCGCTGGTTTCGTGGCTGCCTCGCTCTGTCAGGAACCTCCCCCGTCGCCAGCTCTCTTCTTGCTGCCTCTGTCTGCTACTTATTCTGTCTTTCTTGCGTCTTGTCTAGCCTCTTTTTCTCTCCCGCATGTTTTCTTGTGTTGTCAATGTATGTAATTAAGTCTCTTTCACACTTCTTGTTGTTGTATTGTGTCGCTCTCCATCTCGTGCTGTTTTGCTCTATATTTCTCTCTCTGTCACTCTTTGGCTCTCTCTGTCCCCCCCCCCCTGTCCCCCCTGTCTGCCCCTCTTCTCACTCCTCTCTGTCTCATTTGCACTCTGCCTCTCCATCAGACCATCGCTCATGGACTGCCTCCCCCCTCTACCACTGTCTCTGCTCCCGTGCCCCGTTTTACGTGTCCTCTCTCTCTCTCTTTCTTGCTTTCTCTTTTTGCCCCAACTATTTATCCCTCATTCTGTTTCTGTGTATCTCTCTCTTTGTCTTGCGCGCTACATCCCCCCTCTTCTCCCCTGTCTATTTATCTGTCCCTATTACTTTTTTTTGTGTCTCTCTCCCTTCCTCATGCGTGCTATCTATTTACCCTCCCTTTCCTCCTGTGTGCCCCGTCGTAAAAGTCCCCATCGTTTTCGCTCCGTCTCTGTTCTCTCGTTTGTTCTGTATTTTCTCCTCTCTCACTCTATGGCTCGCTCCCTCCGTCACTCTTTCTCTCTTTTTGACCCTCGCTCAATCCCTCTCTGTCCCCCTGTCTCTTTCTTGCTCTCTTTTTGTATCCCTCTCTTTCTTTCTTTCTCTGGATCTCCGCATATAACATATGTATATATGTATATACGTATATATATATATGTAGATACATATATATATATATATATATATATATATATTTATATATATATATATATATATATATATATATATATATATATAAATTTTTTATATTTATATATATATATTAATATATATATATATATATATATATATATATATATATATATATATATATATATATATATATATATATATACATATTTGTACATATATATATATATATGTATATATATACATATATACAACGATTTGATGTTTACATACACATACTAATATATATATTTACGTAAGCTGACGAACTTGTCGAAAATATATGACAAGGCGTTATTGTCACTATTAGATTATTATGATACTTTTGTAAATGAGTTCAGATCACTCGTTTACGGTGTCTCTTTTTTTTTAATGCAGGTTAACAGTCTCCCAGTCTTGTTCGTTCTTTTTCTTTCGCCCCCCCTGTCACTCTCGCAGTCTCCCTTTGTCGGTCTCCCTCTCTCTGTCTCTTTTCCTTGCTCTCTTTATCGCTTGGTATCTCCAGCTCTCCTGTCTCTTTTTGTGACTTGCTCTCTCTCTCCTCAACATTGATGTGTGCATATTGTATATATGTATACATAGGGGTGTATATATATATGTATATGCAACTTCAATATATAGATACATATATATTTGTATACAAATACATTTACTTGTACATGTATACATATATGCACACATATATGTATATGTATCTATATACACACATATATAAACATATATGCAATCATATGAATGTATATGTACACACATATTTATGTATATATATGAATATATATATATGTACATACATACATACATATCATATGTGTATGTATACACATATACATATATGTATACACACATATATATGTTTATATATATAAATATATATATATGTATATGTATATATGTATACATATATATGCATATAAATATATACATATATGTAATTGTATATATGTATTGCTTGGCAATAGTGTAACATCTGGCCTAGATCAGTGCGCCTTGTCTTCGGCATTTGTCTTTCGTTTCGTTGTTGTCTTGCTCTGTCTAGGAACCTCACCCGTCGCCAGCTCTCTTCTTGCTGCCTTCGTTTTCTACTTGTTCTCTCTCTCTTGCGCCTTGTCTCGCCTCTTTTTTTCTCCTGCATGTTTCGTTTGTTGTCAATGTATCTAACTAACTCCTGCTCACACTGCTTCTGGTTTTTGTTTATTGTCTCGCTCTCTATCTCGTGCTTTTTTACCCTGTATTTTTCTCTAGATGCGCGTGCGCTAGATGCGCGCGCACTGCAGCAGGTGTGTAGCAATGCGCATGAGCACCAGCTTCGCCTGTCCGTTGGCATACCAAGGGCCGCATGCCTGACCACAAGTGTAGAGGTTGTCTTCCACTGTCACCGCTGCCGAGAGGCTTTACCCAGTGGAGGACAAGACGATGTTGGCTATGCCAAAGTACTGCGTCTCAAAGTTCGTCGGCTTCTGCCTGTTGTTGTCTTCATTGTGCCTGAATACACCTTGTGATCCATTGCTGAATTCTTTCCTCTTGCGCACCACATCACATTTGCTGTTGCAAATTGTGTAGGAATACTGCAAAAGCAGCATCACAATGTCTGTGGTGTACTACAGTACCATCCACGCCAGAGTGTGCGCATTCTGGAATACTGTGTCGTCGGAGTACCTGCAACAATATGTCAAGTTCCACAGCCTACGCAGCTAAGCCCAACTTGCACTGGTTTTTTTAAAACACATTGTAGTTCTCTTGGGTACAATCCCATAAGCGCAAGCAGCCCTTTGTGTGGCGTGGGCGTAAATTGCATGTGGTACTTTAGTAAATGCTGGATCAACTCTGGTGGCATGATACTGTGTGCACACCCAACGCCAAGGCGACTGTGCAGTCCCATGATAAAAGCCAGTGATTCTTGTTCATGGGTCAAAAGCCAGGAGCATGCATGCCAGTGCCCAATGCGAGCACCCCCAAAGAGTGCCAGGCTCAGCGCGTGTGGAGTTACAACATTCGCGCCCTCAAAATCCAGGTGACCAAGGCCTCCAGGAGACTCAAATCCAGAGTGAGATTGGTTCATCGCTCGCCCGCAGGTGTAAACAGTCCCGTCCTGCATCACAAAGACAGAGTGTTTTTTTCCTGCTGCTACTGTCACCACGTTCCCGTTTGTGAACTTGGCCACGTCTGGCAGTAGCGTTGGCTCCAGCATGTCAACTGTGTCCACAATGCCAAGTGCGAAATGGCATGCCTTTCCACAGATCCACACCCTATTATCAGTGCCCAGAATGAGCGAATGTTTGTTGCTGCATGCAATCATTCGCACCCCCTCTCCGCCAAATCGGTCAGATCCACCCACCCGCGTAGGTATCAGAGCGTTTTCATTTGTCCCTGTTCCCAATTGCCCGCACATTCCAAAGCCACACACCCATAAAACGCCTTCTGCTGTCACCACCATTGTCGATTCACTACTTGCCTCCACATACGCCACTTTGGACCCGTCAAAGGTTCAGGCGGTACCAGCACAGGTTGCGTTTCACCCTCCCCTTCGTCGAGTGCACCGCAACACAATTGGCCATAACGGTTGTCGCCCCATGCCCACAGCATGCCCTCAGTATCGATGGACAGCATATGGTTATCACCACTTGTCACCATGACGACTTTCTTGTCATGAAAATACTGTGCTGGTATACAGTGATACAAATCGTCGTCAGCATGCGTTCCCACATGCTGTTTTTTTCCACATGTCCACACCCCCCTCGTCTTTGTTTGCGCGATACTACCAGAAAAGCCACATGCCGCCATGATAATTGGCGATGCCTCGAATGTCGCCTTGTCAATGTATACCGGAGCGCTGTTTTTAACCCGTCTCCCGTGTCCCAGTCCCAGTCCCCACGATCCCCATGTAAACAAAGACCCTTGTTTGGTGACCACGGCGTTGGAAAAAGAACTTGACGCTATCATGCCCACCTCTTCGCCGGCAAACACAGTTTCGTGACTGATTCGATATGGTATTGGTTGATGGTCAGTGACAAACCGCCCTTACCCCAAAATACCCCTGCTGTTGTTGCCAAACACGTACAGGTCGCCTTCCTCCGTCACCGCAAACGTGCAAAAATCTCCACAGGAAACCGAAATGATCTCGGTTCGGGCAATGCGAAACTACAACCAAAAGCAGCTAGGGAATCAAATATATATATATATATATATATATATATATATATATATATATATATATATATATATATATAGAGAG
>Ga0209284_10005488_pt1 | contig 13082 bp, 13 predicted proteins | sample FRY03_FD_187211 | JGI IMG/M metagenome (GOLD analysis project Ga0209284, IMG submission 187211) | Freshwater microbial communities from Lake Fryxell liftoff mats and glacier meltwater in Antarctica - FRY-03 (SPAdes) (version 2) | ecosystem: Environmental > Aquatic > Freshwater > Ice > Glacier... | reverse complement strand
ATAATAAAGTATACGGCAAAAGTCCCCGGCACTTTCTGTCCAAGCGAGTCTGTATTCTGTAATTCAGGCAGCGAAGTTCGTGAAGTGCCGGGGACTTGTGGATACTTATTTTCTTGGAATCGCCTTAGCGGATTAAGGTCAGATTGACCAATTCTAAAGATAATAAATTCTAAAGACAATAAAACAGAGGGGGAGCGCTTAGATGCTCCCCCTCTGTTTTATTGTTACAGGCAGGTACAAAGCTTTTCTGTCAGGTTTGGTATACTACTTTCCGGGGTCATTGGCCCAGTACTTCTATTGCACCAACTGCCAGGGAGTGAAAGAATGCCAAGCGTTTTTACCGAATTTGATCTGATGGCTGAGTTGCACCAGCCCGGCGAGAAAATTGTGCTGCTCGTAATGGACGGTCTGGGCGGTCTGCCCATGGAAGCCGGCGGGCTGACCGAACTGGAAACCGCAGCCACCCCCCATCTGGACCGGCTGGCTGCACAGGGAATGACCGGACTGAGCGTCCCCATCCGCACCGGCATCGAACCGGGCAGCGGTCCGGCCCATCTCAGCCTCTTTAGCTACGACCCCATCCGCTACGAAATCGGGCGGGGCGTGCTGGAAGCCCTGGGCATCGGCTTTCAATTGACACCCAACGACATCGCGGCACGGGGCAATTTTGCCAACGCAGACGCCGACGGTTTCATCACTGACCGTCGGGCCGGGCGCATTTCGTCGGAGGAATGTGTGCGTCTCTGCGCCAAACTCCAGACTGCCACGGGTGATCTGCTGGCCGACGAGGGCGTGCAGATTTTTGTCGAGCCGGTGGAACAGCACCGCTTTGTCCTCGTCCTGCGGGGTGAAGGGCTGGGCGGCAGTCTGACTGAGACCGATCCCCTTGCCACCGGCAAGAAATCATTGCCCGTCACCGACACAAGCGGCAGCCCGGAAGGCGCACGCAGCGCAGCGTTGTTTAACCGCTGGGTAGAGGCCGCCCGCCAGACAATCGCTGATGAAGCTAAAGCCAACTCGCTCAACTTGCGCGGTCTGGCCAAGAAACCCGATCTGCCCCACTTCCCCGACATCTACGGGATGCGGGCGGCGGCCATCGCCGTCTACCCCATGTACAAAGGCGTTGCCAATCTGGTGGGGATGGAGATTGTCGAGTTTACAGGGGATCGCCCCAGCCACGAAATCGACGCGCTGGAGCAGGCGTGGAACGACTACGATTTCTTCTTTGTCCACGTCAAAAAGACCGACAGCTATGGCGAGGATGGCAATTTCGATGCCAAAGTCCACGAAATTGAGGAGGTGGACGCCATCATTCCCCGTATCCTGGCGCTGCAACCCGGCGCACTGATTGTCACCGGCGACCACAGCACCCCGGCCAAGATGCGCAGCCACAGCTTCCACCCCGTGCCAACGCTCCTGTGGAGCCCCCGTGTCCGGCCCGACAGCACAACCAGTTTTGGCGAACGGGCTTGCGCCGCGGGCGGAATGGGCCTCTTCCACGCCACCAATCTGATCCCCCAGGCCATGGGCCACGCGGGGCGACTGAAACGGATTGGGGCATAAGTCAGATGTCTATTCAGGCAGCAGTGGAGATGCTGCGTTCCGCGGCGGCTGTCGCCTGTCTCACCGGCGCGGGGGTGAGCGCGGAATCGGGCGTGCCGACCTTTCGGGATGCCCAGTCCGGGCTGTGGGCGCGCTACGATCCCGAACGGCTGGCCTCGCCCCAGGGCTTTGCCGATGATCCCGGATTGGTCTGGCGCTGGTATATGGAGCGGCTGGCCGGGGTGGAAAAGGCGATGCCCAATCCGGGCCATTTGGCTCTGGCGGAAATGGCCCGGCGTTGGCCGGACTTTGCGCTAATCACCCAGAATGTGGACGATCTCCACGAGCGGGCGGGCAGCCGGGATGTGATCCACCTGCACGGAACGATTGCCCACTTTCACTGCCAGCGCTGTGGAGCGACCCACAAACTCCACCCGGATGAACAAAGCGCACCCCAACCGCCCGCCTGCGCCCTCTGTAGCGGACCAATCCGCCCGTCTGTCGTCTGGTTTGGCGAGGCTTTACCAGAAAGTGCCCTGACCGCGGCGCTGGATTCTGTTGCGGCCTGCGATCTGCTGCTGGTGGTGGGCACGAGCGGTCTGGTATACCCCGCCGCGCAATTGCCATTGATTGCAAAACGGGCCGGGTCACGGGTGATTGAAATCAACCCGCAACCCGGCCCGCTCTCATCTCTGGCCGATGTTTCCCTGCGCGGTCCCAGCGGCGAAATCCTCCCCCAGCTTCTTACCGATCCATCCACACATACGTATTCTGGCTGACGGTGTAGGTAAAGGCCCGGTTGCCCACCTGCCAGCGCACAGGCAATGGCCCCGCGCCGGACTGCCGCTGAATCACCAGCCGATAGCCCCGCTGCTGAATGCCCAGCGGTAGCCGGTAGAGGAATGTGACCTGGCGGGTTGTGCCTGGCTTCATCACAAAATAGCCGCCAAAAAGTTGTGTGCCCGCCTCTCCCCGCCTGCTGCTGATCGAATCGGCCTCTACTCCTTCGATGCTGAGCAATTCGCTGCCCCGCGGGACATACAGACGCACATAATTATAGTAGCAGCGTTCGGTCAGTTCGTCGTAGCGATCCCCATAGCGGGGGGTGAGAAGGCATTCGTGGTTGGGCAGATCGATGGGGTGCTGATAAGTGACGGTGACACGGGCCACCCCCGCGGATTGGGGGCCACCCGGCCAGCTTACCTGATAGCCCAGCGAGCGCTGCATCACAGCATCCACTTTATTGAAGCCCAGATTGCTGTCCACCAACGCCAAATAGTCGGCATCTTTGGGCGGCAGCAGTCCCCCGTCCCAGCCCCAGCGATGCAGCTGTTCCTGCACACGGGTGTCCCGCACCCATAGCTGAATGGCCCGCTCGTTGAAGGCCCGGCGGCCAGCCCCGGCCACAGCAAAGAGATTGAAACGCCCGGACTTTAATTTGTCCAGAATCGCACCGGCCATTGTGGGTAGAAAGTCTTTGCGCTGCTGAAACCATTCCCCTTTGTTGTCGGTCAAGGCAGCGCCATCGCCCAAGGGATTGGCCCACAATTCCTTGATCAAATCCACCACATTCTCCCCGGTCACTGGCTGCTCCAGGCCGGGCACTGTCACCGGGCCGACCGCGCCGAGAATCAGTTCAACCGCGTGCAAATCCATTGTGACGATGCCATTGACCGTCAAGCCCGTGTCCCGCGTGTAGAGGGTGTCAATGATGCGGGCGCTGGTGGGCAGGTCGGGCGACCAGTTGGCATCGCGCAGAAAGAGCAGGTCCATATTCATATACTTCTGAAGCACAGCCGGTGCGGGCGGGTGATCGATGGCGTGGTTGTCTACTTTGTAGGAATCGGAAAATTCCAATGCCGTCACCCGCCCCCGCTCCACTGTCACACGCCCAACACCGGTGATAAAGCCACCGGTGCCGCGCAATTCGTGGTTGTTTTGCACCAGGACCAGATAGGTGTACGGGCCGTTCATCCCCAGCAGATCGGGCAGACCGGGGGCAATTTGCAGACCCGGCCCCAGATATTCGGCGTAGGGCTGAAGCTCGGCCAGGGGGCCGGCCAGGGCTGAAGGCAGACGGCTGGCGTCAATACTCGCCAACGCCACGCCTGCCCGTTCGGCTCGTTCGGCCAGGGGCGCAAAGGCGTTGTATTGGCCGGAAATGGCAGTCAGGGCAGCTTCCAGCCAATCGCCGCTCTCGCCGGTCGCAGGGATAGACGGTGCGACCAGCGCCACACCATCCGCGGCCACTCGACTCATCTCCGCGGCAATCGTCAAAAATTCGGGCGCATAGGCCAGTGTCGAGCCGTACTCTGTCACCCCGTCCAATCTGCGCAGAATTGGGGCGAAGGGTCGCATTTCCTCTTCCAGCGCGGCCAATCCGCTGGCGGCCGCGGTCAGTTCGGTCTGATGGGCAAAGAGGGTGGCCGGGCTGCGGTCGGCGCGCAGGGCCTCGATCAGCGCCGCCCCGTTGCTGTAGACCTGCCAGCCGCTGATGGCAATGCGCGCGCCTTTCAACAGGGCCAGACCGGCCAGCAATACAAAAAGGGCGATGATAGCCCAGCGCACAAGCCGACGCCGGGGCCACTCCAATCGGTTGAGCGAGATATTCATAGAGGCAGTGCCTATTGACATTTTGTGTTGACCCAAATTCTATTTTTTACGGTGTATAACGCCACAACGACCCCGCCGGTTTCAGTTTCTCCGCCGTGGCCGGGGCTATCACTTCGCTAAAAAAAATCGGACGGCGGCCCACATTCGCCTGCAAAATCCCGGCGGCGTCGCCTGCATCCACACCCGCCAGGTCAGGATAGAGACGAACCAGCAGCGCCCGATACCACTCAAATTGGAGTAACGCCACATTGACAAGCGCGCTCCCCGGCGCAACATCCAACAGTTCGCCGCTGCCCCAGGCCGCATACCAGAGCGCAAAAGTCTCGGCATCCGCGCTGCTAAAGACAACGCTCTTCGGTTCGATCACCCGCACCGCATCGGCCACGAAATGGCGGGCTTCTTCGTCGTGGCGTAGGGAGAGGCTGGGCAGACGCACAGCCCCCAACACAAGCAGCGCAGCCAGACTACCGCCCAACACGGCCTGCTCCCAGCGCAGACCGGGGCGTTGGGTGTTGATCCAATCGGTCAGTTCCCGCACGCCAAAAGGAAGCCAGATAGCCATCATCCAGACAACGGGCAGCAGATAGATTTCGCTGTCTGCCGTGTGATAGGTGATGGCATAGAGGCTGACGGGCACGATCCAGAGCAGGCTCAGCGTGCGCAGTCGCCCGGCCAGCCGATCCCAGCGGTAGAGACCGGCCAGACAGACGCCCAATCCAATCGGCGTCAATTGAATGGTGATGACAAGCGCCCACTGGCCCGCCTTTGACAAAAGCAGCCCCGCCGGAAGAGCGAACAGATAGCGACGATAGGCCGCGCCGCTGACCAGCCACCAGATATCGCCGAGTGAGCCATTGCCCCCCCAATTGACCGGAGCGAGGGGTGATACGAAAACCGAGCGACTGTAGAGCAAGAGTCCGGGCAGTAGGCCGATCGCTATCCACAGCCAGAAAGACAGACTGCGCAAGGGGCGATCCTCGTCCCGCCACAGCCAGTATAGCACCCCCGGCACAAGCAACCCAAGCGTTACGTGATGGGCAGCGCCCAGCCCCAGCAGGCCACCCAGCAGCAGCGCCCGCGCAAGGGGTTGCCGAGGTCGATAGACAGCCAGCGCCCAAAAGAGCGCGACAAAAAGCAGCGCGTGCAAGCTGTAGACTTCGGTGATGACTGCCTGTCCCCATAGGAGCGGAGCGATCATCCACGCGGCCCCAGCCAGCATTGCAGGCAGCAGGCCAGTCGACTGGGCAGGCGGTTGGGCAGGTGACTGGGCAGGTGACTGGGCAGGTGACTGGGCAGGCGGTTGGGCAGGTGACTGGGACTTCTCATCCTCGCGCCACAGATGGCGCACTACCAGCACAGTCAACCCCACACTGAGCGCCGCCGCGAACCCACTGAACAGATTGCCCCGCCAGGCAATATCGCTGCCGGGCAGAAGAGCGCCCAGCAATGCCAGCCAGCCTTGCAACAGCAGCGTGTAGAGCGGGTATCCGGTGGGATGGGGTGTGCCGTTTGTTACCGCGGCGACCAGCAGATCACCCCCATCCGCGCCATAATTGGCCCAGGTCAGCCCCGGTGCGGCGCTGTAGCCATAGAGCAAAAAGGCAAGCCCCGCAGCCAAAACAGAGGCTGCGGGGCCAACGAACAGGGCAAAAACAGTTCGTGCCGATCTCTCAGGTTGCTGGACCGCGCTCTCGCTGCGAGTCACAGGCTCAATTGAAAGTGGGTAGCAATAGCGGCGGCGTGCCCAGGCTGACACCGAACGTTACAGGGCCAGCGTTGTCGGCATAGGCCACGGCCAGGTTGTCAATCACAACGCCATCGGCTAGGCCGGCATCAATACGCACAACCAGGCTGGCAGTGATTTCTGCGCCGGGGGCCAGGGAAGGCCAGGAAATGGTGACAATTGTCTTGCCATTGGAACCCGCCTCTGTCGAAACTGTGCCCCCCGCAGCGTCAACCGAAACCACCTCCAAAGCCGCAGGCACTTCATCCCGCACAATCACATTCCGGGCGGCCTCTGTGCCGGGGTTCGTAATCGACAGACGAATCTCGACCCCTTCTCCCTGCATTGTGCGGGAGGAGGTCAGACCCATTTGACCCAGCAAAGAGAAACCGGGAACAGGCGTTTCGGTCGGCTGGGTTGTCGGGGTATTGTCAGGCGTCTGGGTTGCGGTGGGCGCGCCGGGCTGGCTGGTGGCTGTGGGGCCACTGGGCACGGCAGTCGCAGTCGCAGTCGCAGTCGGAGCCGGGGCGGTGCTGGTCGGGGTCACCGTCGGCACTGTTGTGGCTGGGGCCGGTGGCGTGCGCGGGGGGATCGTCTGGTTGGGGCGATCCCCGATCGGCGCGGCAGAAGGCGCTGCTTCTGTCGTGGACCCATAGAGATAGGCCAATGCAGAAAAGATGGCAACACAGAGACAGAGTCCCCACAATCTTGTCGAAACCGCGGTCACACGCTTGACAGCAGGCCGGATCGTTTGCTTATTCATTACTTGTTTTCCTCCCCATAAATGTTGTGTTCATTAATGAGCACCTCGACCTTTAACCACCGCGGGAACGGTCTGCAAGAGAATCTGAATGTCTTGCCGCAGGCTGTAATGCTCGATGTATTCCAGTTCCAATGCCATCCGCTTCGACAAATTCAGATCGCCCCGGCCATTCACCTGCATCGGGCCGGTCACGCCCGGTTTCACCAATAAACGCTGGCGCTGGTAGTCGTTGTAGAGCGCCACAATCCGCTCCTCTTCGGGCCGAGGACCAACCAGACTCATCTCTCCCCGCAGAACATTCCAGAATTGGGGCCATTCGTCCACACTGTAACGGCGCAGCCACCGCCCCACCCGTGTCACCCGGGGATCGTCCGCCAGTTTGAAGACCGGCTCTTCCAGAGCCGAAAGATCGATCAATTCACCCAGGCGCTCTTCGGCGTGAACCTGCATCGTGCGCAATTTGACAATGCGAAAGCTGCACCCGTGTTCTCCCACCCGGCGTTGGAGATAGAAGACCGGTCCCTGGCTGTCCAGTTTGATGGCGATAGCTGCCACAATCACCAGCGGCACAGCTACAAGCAAACCGACCAGCGCCCCCACGATGTCCATGCTCCGCTTGACCAGACGCATCCAGCCAGGGATAACCGGGCGGGTCGCGCCGGGCAGGGTTCCGGCAAAGTGGATGGTACCCGCCAAATAGCCTAAACCCAGCGCAAGAGAACGGGTTGCCAGCCACAACGGGCCGATGAGCGCCAACTGCCAAGATCGTCGAGCCAATTTTTTCGTGAATGGCAGGGTTGTAAGCAGAAAGAGCGCCATTCCACCAATAATTAACCACCAAAAGGGCGTCATTACCGGCCATATCATTCCCAGCAATGCGACTGGGAGAAGTCCGACTAAAGCGATCCACAGGAGCATCTGCACTTTCAACACCGGTGGGGTATGGCTGTCCTGCACCATTCGTTCAGGGTGCCAACGGGTCAACAGCGATTTCCAAAAGCCAATCAGATACTTGCGCCGAAAATACTCGCCCAGATTGGCGTCGTGAATATGCTTCACTTTGGCTTCTGGCGCAAAGACCAGCCGATACCCTTTTGCAGCCAAGCGAAAGCTGAACTCCTGATCTTCCACGCTGGCAGTTGTGAATACAGTAGCAAAGCCACCGTTCTCTAAGAAGATATCCCGACGATATGCAGCAGAATAGGTGTCCACAAAGTCTATACGTTCACTGTCCAACATTCGATCGTAGCGGTCTTCGTATTCTGCCTGGACAAACCGTGGGGTTAGCCCCGTCTGATCCGTGAGGTATGTTCCTTTGGCCCCGATCACATCCGGTTGTACAAAAGCAGACAGAAGCGCCTCAATCCACTGGGGAGCGGGAGCACAATCTGCATCTGTAAAGAGCAGAAGTGACGATTGGGCCAGGGTTGCTCCGTAGTTGCGGGCCGCTGCTGGGCCAGCATTGGATTGGCCCACCACCCGCCAGTGCATTAGTTTGTGTTGAATCATACAAGCCGCAGCCACTGCGCGGCTTGTATCTGTTGAGCCGTCGTCAACGACAATCACCTCGAACTGCTCGGCGGCAAGCGTCTGCGCGGCCAGGGCATCCAGGCAGCGCGCAATCGTTGCCTGCCCGTTATAAACAGGAATGATTACACTACACCGTAACGCTCGCTCGCATGTCATATTGATCGTTCCCCGTGGCTAAGGCTGAACCCCGATAAAATCCGCCACCACAAAGACCCGGTGGGTGGACGAAAAGTCTGGCCAGCCTGTGACGAGTGTGAGACGGGGCGTGCCGCTCTGGTCGGTCATCGCTGCGCCCAGCTTCTCCTCTGCGGCCAGATCATCGGAAATCGCCAGCGGTTCGCTCACCTCGCTGACCCGGTAGACAAAGACCTGGCCTGCGACGTCTGTGACCAAAATTTCCTGATCCAGCACTACTTCGCCCAAAGCCAAGGGAGCCAGCAGCGCTTCGCCCAGAAGTTGATGGCCGGAGATGACCAGATTGCCCACCGATCCCGCGCCCGCGCTGTTGGAATGCCAGCCCAGCGCGTCGTCGGGCAATTCCCAGACGGTCGTGCGCTTGCCGGCCACCTCGGACACCCGCCATCCCATCGGCACAACAGGCGCATCCAGCCCTATGGCGGGGATGCTGAGCTGAGCGGGCGGTTGAGCTTCGCCCGCGGGCAGAGCAGCAACCGCCCGCACCGCAGATTGCGCAACTGGCGCTGGGGCCGCCGCGTTCGCTGCACGGGGGGTGGGGGTGGCCTGGATAGATGTTGACGAAGTCGATGCAGCCGAAGTCGATGCAGCCGAAGTCGATACAGGTGAGGTGGGGGCTGGCGTACTCGTAGCAGCCTCCGGGATTGGGGCAGGTTCACATCCAGCCAACAGGACTGTAAACAATGCGAATACCAGCAAAACGCCGAGCTTTTGTCGCCACAAGGACCAAATACCGTTCATCATATCTATCCTTTTCCGCAATTGCACTATGAAGGGCGCAAGAACTCCCTTTTGAGACTCCCTTTAAGACGCCGCACATTGCGGCAAAGTTCCCTATACATTCTACCGAGTGCTTCCATTTTCTGCAAAGTACAAAGGAGTCTCTCTTGCGGAGGCCCGGCGAGAATGTGATATACTGGGCGACAGAATGCTGAAAAATCATTGCTGTAGCCATTGATTCAATGAGGTCACAAATGGTAAAAGTCCTGCTCAGTTACGATATGATAGAAGGACGGGAGGAGGAGTGCCAGCGTTATGTGATGCAGACGCTGGGGCCGGGCATGGCCCAGATGGGTCTGCGCATCACCGATGCCTGGTATACTCTGTGGGGCAATGCGCCCCAGATTATGGGTGGCGGCGTATTGGAAAGCGCGGAGGAAGCGTCACGGCTGATTTACTCCTCAGAGTGGGTCAAACTGATTGATGGCCTGCGCCCGCTAGTGGACAATTATCGCATCCGCGTAATCGACGCCAGCGGACGGTTTCAATACTAATGGCTACCAGACTAATGGCTGCAACTTCCCCCAAACCAACCCTTGCCGTCATCGGCGGAACCGGCGCAGAAGGCTCTGGCCTTGTGGTTCGCTGGGCAGCCGCGGGCTATCCCGTGATTATTGGCAGCCGTAGCCGCGAAAAAGCCGCCAACGTCGCCGCCGAATTGACATCCGATCTGCCGCCGGGCAGCGTTCCCATCATTGGCGACGAGAACGGGGCCGCGGCGGCCGCGGGTGATCTGATCGTCCTCAGCGTGCCCTATGCTGCGCAGGAAGGGACGATTGCCCAGATTGTCTCAGGCTGTCAGGGCAAAGTCGTTGTGACTGTGGGCGTGCCGCTCAAACCGCCAAAGGTGAGTACTGTCTGGCGGCCAGAGGGCGGCTCCGCAGCGGAGGAAGCCCAAGCCCAATTGGGCAGTGGAGTACGTGTGGTTGCAGCCTTTCAGAATGTGAGCGCGGCCCACCTGAAAGACCTGTCCCACGAAGTCGATTGTGACATTCTGGTGACGGGCGATGATAAAGAGGCCAAAGCCATCGCCGTCGAACTGGCGACCGCGGCGGGAATGTACGGCGTTGACGCCGGCCCGCTTGCCAACGCGTCTGTGGTGGAGGGGTTGACCGCACTGCTCATCGGCGTGAACATCCGCAACAAAATTAAGAGCAGCGGGATTCGGATTACCGGAATCGCCAGAGAATAAAGAAGAAGTTTGAACCACGAAGACACGAAAAAACCAATTCTCTTCGTGCCTTTGTGTCTTCGTGGTTTTTGTTTGAGTGGTTTTTGTTTGAAAAACTTACTCGCCCGCTACAACCCCCAGCATCCGACGCAGATTGTCGTGGCCCAACTGTACGCCGAAGAGCACATCCTCGATCCCCTCGTATTCCAGCGACAGAATGCCGTCGTAGCCTTCCCGCCGTATCACCCGTAAACACTGAAGAACCGGCACATTGCCGTGGCCGAGAATGGCCCCGCGCAGATAGTTGCCCGCTCGACTCTCGAACCAGCCCTGGCCCGGCGGAAAGTCTGTGCCTGCTTTCACGTGGAAATCTTTGGCGTGGCAGTGGAAGGCATAGGGCATCAGCCGACCCACCGCGCTGGTTGGCTCGTCGTCGGCGCAGAGAAAATTGCCCACATCCAGCAGCACGCCGAAGTTGGGATGATCGACGGCAGTCACGAGTTGCTCCACCCGCATGCTCTCCTGGCAAAAGCGCCCGTGATTTTCCACCATTGTGCGAATGCCCTTGGCCGCCGCGTATTCGGTGACGGCCCGACAGCCTTTGGCCATCCGGGGCAAGGCCGCGGAAAAGCTGCGCGGCCCGGAATGAGCATCCGGCCAACCGGCAGACGCGTCGTGGCGCATCCCCGGCACGCCCAGAATCTCCGCCACATCCACTTCGCCCTTCACCCGCTCGATCTCGGCCTGTAAATCGCCGCCGGAGCCGCGCAGAAAGTCAGCGCCGATTGTGTAGTTGACAATCGGCAGGCCAACCCGCTCGGACTCGGCCCGCAATTCGGCGGCAAAAGCAGGCAGCGTCTTGCCTTCCGGTACGGCGATTGTGGAAAATTCGATGGCATCAAAGCCGATTTCTTTGGCTTTGGCGATGACGTCGATCTGCGCCATCTGGCCTGAACGGACCAGACGGACGAAACTGTAGGAACTGACACCGATTTGCATATACGATCCCTTCGTTGGTTTGGAAATATTGGACGCAGATGAACAGACTGAAACAAAAATTTACGCTGATTTTGTGATGTCCGCCGGTCAAAATCAGCGCAGATCAATACAAATCGCTCAAATTTGCGTCCCTCTTAGAGAACGCCGGTTGTCTCTTGTATCAACCGTTTGAGGCGGACAACCCAGTTGGGATGAAAGTGAGGGATTGCCAGAAATTGCTCGGCCAGTTGCTGATCACCGCCCCGATAGCTCAATTCGTTGAGCGCCCGGACAGTGGCCCAGGGATGGGGGCGTTCCACCAGTGCCCACTCGTCCCCCGCCTGGACAAAGCCCGCCTCCAACACCCGCAGATAGAAGCCCGTGCGCAGTTCGTCGATGGTCAATTTGGTCCAGTCGGAACGCCCCACACGCTTGGCCTGTTTGCTGCACGGAACGCGGGGAATGCTCACCTGCACCGTCGCCGTCCCTGCCCGATAGACGTCCTCCAGGCAGATGGCGGCTTCGTCGGCATTTTCCAACGTCCAGTTCTCGCCCACATTGCCGGGGCGCAGACGCATTCCCAGCCGCTCGTTCCAATAAGTGTAGTGGTCCAGCGAGTGGCAGCAGACCTGCTGGTATCCCGCCTTCCCGTGATTGTCTGTGTCGGTGACCCGATCCCCGGCTAGACCCCGTTCGGTCAGTTCCACCGGCCCCTCCACCATTTCCCGAAAGATGGATGAGTGCCAGGTGCCGGATTTGTCGTTGATCGTCTGGGGCTGGCCGACAAAGATGGAATGGATGGCTATCTTCTTTTCACTTGTCATTTCACTTGTCATTTCACCGGTCATTTCACACCTCCATTGCAATGCCATCCGCATAGGGCAACCCGCGGGCCATCCACGCGCCGCTATAACCGCCCAGGCTGCCGATTTCCAGGACTTTTCGTGCGCCGCATCGACGGGCGGTTTGAAATCGCCCAAAGGAATCAGACGCCAGATGGCTTTTTGTTCCTCGTCCCTATCCCCAGTTTCCGTCTTTTCCCGTTTGATGGATCGACTCGTGGAACGACTCATGCGTCCACCTTCCCCGCCTTGCGCAACAGGCGACGGAAAGCCGTTTCGTCGGCAAGAGAGCGTTTGGGCACAATCAGAGTGTTTTCGTCGGTTACGAAAAAGAGAAAGCTCTCTTTGGACTCTGTCACGCGTGCAATCTCCTTCCAGGGCAGAAAAAGATTGCTTGACTCGTTCTCATCTCCCCCTTCCCCAGGGCTGGTCAGTTTGATGCCTTTCCCGTGAATGTGATAGTGGGTGCGGGCCAGCGCGGGATTGGTCTGGAGAAGTGTAGCCGCCTGGCGTCCGATCTGATAACGGACGGCCAATGCCGTGTAGGCGGAATAGAGAAAAGCGAGCAGGGCCACCGGCCAAAACCAGAGAGAGAGGGCATCCGGCGCGAACAGCAGCAGCACAAGGACTGTCAGCGGAACAGCAGCCAAAATGGCCCAGGCCGCCCAATCGTTGATACGCTTGCCCGGCGTGCTGGCAAATTGATGCCAGATCATCGCCCGTCGATATTCTTCTGGTTGGAGATCGACAATCAATTCCATAGAATGAGAATTTTTTCACATACTAATTCGAGACACTTACTTGATAGTTGTGATTTGAAGTGTAGCGAAACTTGACGAAATGTCAAAAGACGAGTAACTACTCAGCCCACGCCAGAATTGAACCACTGAAAACACGGAATAGACAGAAGTTCTTCGCTTTTTTCAGTCTATTCCGTGTTTTCAG
>Ga0209284_10005483_pt1 | contig 13093 bp, 13 predicted proteins | sample FRY03_FD_187211 | JGI IMG/M metagenome (GOLD analysis project Ga0209284, IMG submission 187211) | Freshwater microbial communities from Lake Fryxell liftoff mats and glacier meltwater in Antarctica - FRY-03 (SPAdes) (version 2) | ecosystem: Environmental > Aquatic > Freshwater > Ice > Glacier... | reverse complement strand
CATTCGCAAAAGGTGATGCCTGCATGGGCAAGCGACGGGGCCGCGTCATCCATAAAGTCCCGCAGGGGGCCAGTGGTGATGTAGGGCGTGGCGATTTGCGTAGCACCGCTGGCGGCGGCCCATTTGGCCAGGGCTGCGGGGTCGGCTGCGTGCAGGGTGACGGGGGCTGCGCCGATCCGCAATGCGGCATCGGCCAAGGCGCCCGCCTCGAAAGCATGGACAAGGTCCGACACGGGTAAGGATGATCGCAAGTGGCTGGTGGTCAGCGTGGCCTTGGTCCGGATATCAAGGGCGGACAGGTTGAAATCCTCCACCCGGCAATCCTCATCGGTGATCAGCAGGGCCGTGGGCTTGCCGGGCTGTGGGGTCGTGACGGCACGCAAGGGCAGCAGGGATGGCGGGCCGTCAGGCTCGGTCGCCTCAAGGCCCTGTGTGACCTCTGCCAAATCGGACGGGCGCGGAGTAAAGCGCCCAGCGGTAAAGGTGGCGATGTTCTGCGCATCGGCCGGATAGGGCTTGCCGCGCGTGTGCAGCCCCGCCACCCAACGCCAGCCCAGCGTGTTCGACGCGGCATCGCCGTCCAGCAGATGCCGGTAAAAGAAATCCGCCCCCAGCCGCCACGGCAGGCGAAAGGTGAAAATCCAGATCGACGCGAACCACATCCGCGCGTGGTTGTGCAGATAGCCGGTCTCCACCAGTTCTGTGGCCCAGGCGTCAAAACATTCCAGCCCCGTCTGTCCGCTTATCGCGCGCTCCACATCACGGCGCAGGCGGCGGTCACGGTCAAGGGCGGCAAGATCGGCGTCCAGCCCCGATCTGTAGCTGGTCCAAACCTGCGGACGGCGTTCCAGCCAGCCCTTGAAATAGCCGCGCCAGATCACCTCTTGCACGAATTTCTCGGCGTCTTCGGGGCCGTGGGCTGCGAGGGCTGCAGCTACGGCATCCTGTTCAAGCACCAGCCTGCGGCGAATATAGGGCGACAACGCTGACACCGCCTTGTGCGCTCCGGGGCCGTGGTCTGTGTTGCGGCCATTGGCATAGCCGCGGCCCATGCGGGGGATAAATGCCTGCAGGATTGCATCACCAGCGGCGCGCGTGGGGGGCCAGTCTGTCATCAGTGTCATTCCGGGGATTGTTCGCGACAATAGGTTTCCACCATCGGGCGCAGGGCGACACGCGCCCGCAGTTTGGTTGCCATCAGATACATCCCGCCGATCTTGCGGTGCAGGAACAACGTGGCAGCGGGGGGCACATAGGCCAGTTCGCGATCATTGCCAATGGCAAGGCCCATGTCGCGCAGGGTTTCCAGCAGGGTGCTGGTGCCGAAATTAAAGGGCGCGTCTTGCCGGACCGGGCCCATGGCGGTGGCAAACATGGACTGTATCAGCGCCTGATGATGCGGGCCGGTATCCGCGCCAAAGTATCCGATGCGCAGCATGGCGTCGCGCGTGGCAGCATCGCCACCATTCAGCGCCACGCGCGCCAGCGCGCGGAAATCGGCGGCAAGGGCGGGGACAATGGGCTGCACCGCGCCGAAATCCAGAAGGACGATGCGGTTCGTTTTGGGATCAAAGCGGTTGGCAAGGTTCGGGTCGGTCTGCATGGCGCCGAATACGAACAACTCGCGCAGCACCAGATCAATCAGCGCCGTGGCCACCCGGTCGCGCAGCGCCTGCGGGGCATCCATCAGACTGTCCAGCGGCGCGCTTTCCATATAGCGCATTGCGAGCACCTGCGGCGTGCACAGCGCGTCCTGCAGGGTGGGCAGCGCGAACATGTCCGACCCCTCCAGCAGGGCGCCGAACCGGGCCAGATGCTGCGCCTCGGTCAGATAATTCGCCTCGGCATGCGACTGACGCTTGGCCTCGGTCAGCAAGGGCTGCAGATCCATGCCGCGCGGTAAAAGGCCCGGCAGGCGCAAAAGGGTGGCCACGTTGTCCACATCGCTGTCAATGCTGGCGCGGACACCGGGGTATTGCACCTTGATCGCCAAGTCGGTGCCATCGGGCAAAGTGGCCCGGTGCACCTGCCCGATGGATGCGGCAGCAAAGGGGCGCACGTCAAAGCGGGCAAAACGGCTGTACCACCCCGGCCCCCATTCGGCGTTCAGCACGGCTTGCAGCTGTTTCGGCGGCATGTGACGGGCATCATCGCGCATCCGCGACAGGATCGCGGTCAGCTCCCCCGGCAGCACAGTTCCGGTATCCATGGACAGCATCTGCCCCAGCTTCAGCGCTGCCCCGCGCAGATGCGACAGCCCGTCCGTCAGCCGCAAAGTGTTGGCAGGCGTCAGCAGCAGTTGCGCCAGATCGGGCCACTTGCCCCCCGCCAGCGCGCGCAGGGCCCCTGCAGCGACGCTGCCCGCAATGCCCGTGGCCATGCCGCCAAAGTGCCAGAGCCGCGCCGCGCGTGCGGTCGGCACCGCAGCGCCGTGGCTGTCTTTGTCATCAGGCAAATGCGCTCTCCCGCGTCAGGTAGGGACGCGTTGCTTGCGCAACCGACGCAGGTGCCAGCGGTAGATCACCGGGGCAAGCACATGGTCATAGGCGGAGCTGGCGATCTGCCTGATCCCCGGCAAGCCAACGATCCGGCCGAGCAGACGGTAGCGTGGCATCTGCGCCCACAGCACCAGAAACGCCGGAATGCCGGATGTCAAAACGCCATCATGCAGCACATAAAGCCGCCGCGCGGCCGTGTCGGCATCCAACCCCCACTGCGCCCGCGCGTCAGTGTTCAGATCATCAAACCGGATCTGCAAGCCCGCCTTGCCAGCATAGCGCGCGTAATGCCCGATCTCAAAATTACAGACGGGGCAGTTAGCGTTGTAGAGAACGGAAGTCTTGGGGCTGTTTTCCATGCCGGGTAGGTAGGCTTGCCGCGCGTGAAGTCCAACCATGTCCAGATGACAAAACCCAGCCGTTATTCCTACACCGCCCCGCCATATGCGCCACTTGGGCAGCGCCGCGCATCACATAGAAATGTGCGGAATATTCGGATTCGCAACACCGGCCCAATCGGGGGTTTGATTTACCATCTGGCCATTGGCAATGGCGACCCTTTGAAATGACATTGGTCAGCCGCATAGCACCCGATTGTCGTGGTCCTGTTCCCCCGGGAAGCGGGCTTGCGTACCTTGCACCGATCCACACCGCGACGCGAATGGCGTTCAGCATCATCATCACCAGCCCGCTCTCACTTTTGTCTTGTCAGAGCTTGGCCTGTCAACAAGGCGCATCAGGTATTCGACTTCGGGGCACTGGTTGCGCAGCTCGTCCGACCGCAGCAGATGGCGGGTGGTGAAGATCAGCAGACGGAGGCAGGCACGGCTCCAGCCACGCATCTCAGAAGCTGGGTGGGCGTACTGCAAAGTAACTGAGCGCGCCCGTGTGTTAGGTTCAGCGCGGTTCCGGCGCTGACACGTCGTGGTTTCTCTTCCTGAAAGCCGCCGGGTTTTCAGTGTTTTAGGTCGAAAACAGTGCGCGGGGCAACACTGCCAGCTGTTCCATCGCCAGATAACAAAGTGCGAAGTTCGACTCCGGGACCCAAGCGTAGACATGCTCGGTCGCGATGGTCTTGCGCATGGCCCCTTCCGTGACTCGACTCTGCGCGGGATAGCGATGCCAGGACACTCCCATTCTGACCGAAACCTAATTTAGTCAGTGACTTAGGAGTTGCTCTCTTTTGGTCTCAACCGCTGTCTGCAGCCATCGCAACGCAACGGAGACCGCCATGAAGCCCCTGACAACCCACGAAGAATTTTGCCTCAAGAACGCCGCGCACTTCGTCGCCGCCCGCGGCCGCACGCCCGCCACCCGCACGCGGGAGCAATTCGCGACCCTGCCGGAGGCGCAGGCGTTTGGGGCCGCGATCGGCGACGGCCGCACGATGATCTACGCCGTCACGACCCTTGGGCATTCTGCCCACATCACCAACGCCTGAAGGAACCCGACCATGCAAACCAAAGCCCTCACCGCCGCGCAGATCGACACGCTCGCCCAGCGCCTTTCTGAAACCCCGATCGAACCGGCCACCAGCGCCAGGAAGGCGGGCGACAATCTCGCCCGCTTGCTAGCGGCCCGGATCGGCGCCAAGCGCGCGGCCCTTGCCTTCACCTCCATCATGACCGCCGAGACTTTCGATCAGGCCGAGGCCCGGCTGATCTTGGTGTTGGACTACGGCAACCCCGATCCCGCGGGGGAGCCGATCCCGGCACCGAACGAAGAACTGGAGGCCGCACCCGCACCGGTGGTCGGCAAGCGCAAAGCAATTCGCGATCAGGCGCAGACCGGCGCGCTTCCAACCGCCCCGGATTTCTCCAAGCCGACCCACGCCCGGTTCCGCGCCAAGCTGGCCCAGATCGTCGCCTTGGCCGAGGCGGGCGACATCGCGGCCTTGCAGGCCTTCGAGATCAACCCGGTTTCGTCCAGCCCCAAGGCTATGGCCCGCTACCGCGACCTTTGCGTGATCGCCATCACCGCCCGCGCGGAGGTGGCGGCATGAAGATCACCCGCGAGTTCTGCCCCGGCGATCGCTACGTCTATGATTTCGGGCTTTGCAGCTATGAGAACGGCTGGGCGCAGGTCGATACGGCGCAGGATGCGTCGTACTTCGGAACATGGGCAAACCCGACCCGCCTGATCATCTTCAACTATTGCGAGGGTGACACGACCTTAAAGGAGGCTGCGTCGCCCGAAGAATTTGCCGCAGAACTGCGGGCGATCGATGCCTGGAACCGGGCGCATGGGTATGGCCCGGCGCGGATCGATCTGGGGTTTGATCCGGCGATGAAGGAGGCGTTCGAAGGGTTGGGGCTGGTTGATCTGCTGCACTGATGCAACGCGCTATCGTTGAACGCCTTTGCTGTCCGCGGTACCTAAACCTTGTGTGGGCCTTTGCCGGGCACTGGGATGCCGCACGAGGCAAGCGCTATCGTTGCCGCGGTCAGGCTCCGATTGGATGCCATGTTCCAGCCAGGCCCGCTGCTTGTGGCGGACCTAGCGGGCAACGCAGATCGCGGCTGCAGGCTGCCGAAGTTCGGGAGTTGCCTAAGGGGCAACGTCCGAGCGGCTGGTAACGGGTGGGGGCGGCACACCCGGTATGGCAAACCACAGAGGTGGTGATCGACCTGTGAAAACCCGTTGAGATCATGGCGCTTTGCAGCGGACCAGCGCAGAGTTATCAAGGGCTTGGAATACCCATAGTTGCCCATTGGAACTCGGATGCTGCCGACGTGAATTCAGACCCCTCCTTGTTCTTGCCGCATTGCGTTTCGGTTGATCTGGAAGTCGATCCCAAAACGGCGAGGGTTTTTGCTTTTGCGGCGGTGCGCGGTGGGGGTGGGGAGGCGCTGGCTCACAAAAGCGGGTCGCTGGACGCAGGACTGGATCGGCTGGAGGCGTTCTGTAAAGACGCAAGGCATCTGATCGCCCACAACATCCTGCGCCATGACCTGCCGCATCTGGTGGCCAACCGGGCGCGTTTGGCTGTCTTGGGCGCTGCCCCGATCGACACGCTGTGGCTGAACCCGCTCGCCTTTCCGCGCAACCCCTACCACCATCTGGTGAAGCATTATCAGGACGGGCGGCTGCAGGCGGGGCATGTGAACGACCCTGAACTTGACGCGCGGTTGGTGCTTCAGGTGCTGGCGGACCAGATTGTGGCATTCGGCGAGCTTGGGCTAGAGGTGCCGGATGCCCTGTTGGCTTATCATCACCTGACCACGCGGGGCGAGGCAGCAGGGGGTTTTGACGCCCTTTTCCAACACTTGCGCGGGGCCAGCGCGCCGGACGCGGGTGAGGCCCATGCCGCAATCCGCCGTCTGCTGGCGGGTCTGGCCTGCGATCATCGACTGGACCAGACGCTTGGCCGTTTGTCCGATCCGCGCAATGGATGGCCGATGGCCTATGCGCTGTCGTGGATCTCGGTCGCGGGTGGGGATTCCGTGATGCCGCCTTGGGTTCGGATGCAGTTCCGCGAGGCTGGACTGATCGTGCGCCATCTTCGCGACACCAACTGCGGCGATCCAAGCTGTGGCTGGTGTGCGGAAAAGAACAACCCGAACGCCGCCCTGGAACGCTGGTTCGGCTTTCCGGCTTTCCGCCCCCAGCCAGTGGATGACATGGGCCGCCCCCTGCAGGAACGAATTGTGGCTGAGGCGATGGCGGGCAAATCCGTGCTTGGTATTCTGCCCACGGGAACGGGGAAATCGGTCTGTTACCAGATCCCGGCGCTGTCGCGGTTCGACAAGACGGGCGCGCTGACCGTGGTGATCTCGCCCCTTGTCGCGCTGATGGCCGATCAGGTTCAAGGCCTCGCGCGGGCGGGGATTTCCTCGGCCGTCACGGTGAACGGCATGCTGTCGCTGCCCGAACGCCATGACGCGCTGGACAAGGTGCGGATGGGTGATGCGGCAATCTTGCTGATTTCGCCCGAGCAGTTGCGCTCTCCATCGATCCGCACGGTGCTGCAACAGCGCGAAGTCGGGCTCTGGGTGCTGGACGAGGCGCATTGCGTCTCAAAGTGGGGCCATGATTTCCGCCCCGATTACCGCTATGTCAGCCGCTTCATCAAGGAATTCTCGGGCGATCATGTGCCCCCGGTCCTGTGCCTGACCGCCACGGCCAAGCCCGAGGTGGTGCGCGACATCCGCGACCATTTCCAAAGCCGCCTCGGGGTGGATCTGATGCTGCTCGATGGCGGGGCGGTGCGCACCAATCTGTCCTTCGCCGTGCTGCCCACGCAAAAGGCAACCAAGCTGACCGATATCCTGACCGCGATCGAGGCGAACCTGCCGCCCGAGGGGGCGTCGGGCGCTGTGGTCTACTGCGCCACGCGCGGGACGACGGAAAAGGTGGCCGAGTTCCTGAAAGGCCAGGGGCTGGCGGCCGACTATTTCCACGCCGGGCTGACATCCGAGCGCAAGCGCGAGGTTCAGGAGAGGTTTCGCGTCGGCGACCTGCGGGTGATCGCCGCCACCAACGCCTTTGGGATGGGCATAGATAAGCCCGATATCCGTCTCGTCGTGCATGGCGATATTCCGGGATCGCTGGAGAATTATCTGCAAGAGGCGGGCCGCGCAGGACGTGACCAGGCGCCTGCAAATTGTGTGCTTTTGTTCGCCGCTGACGATGTCGAGCGGCAATTCTCGCTCTCCGCCCGCTCGCGTCTGGCCCGGCACGAAATCGGCGCGATCCTGAAAGCGCTGCGCAGGATGGAAAAGCACAAATCCGGTGAGGTGGTTGCCACCCCGGGCGAAATCGTCCGCGAGGAAAGAGATCAGGAGTTCGAGCGCGACAAGGCGACGGATGACACGCGGGTGAAAACGGCTGTCGCCTGGCTGGAAGAGGCAAAACTCTTGTCGCGGGAGGAAAACCGGGTGCAGGTTTTCCCGTCCTCGCTGCGTATCCGCAACGTCGATGAGGCTGCGGCGATCTTCGAGCGCGCGCAGATCACTGGCTTCCGGCGCACCCAGCTTCTGGACCTTGTGCGTCATGTGATGAACGCATCCCCGGATGAGGGTGTTTCAACCGACGATCTCACGGGCGCTTGCGGCTTGTCGGGACGGACGCTGCACAAGGCGCTGGCCGATCTGGAAACGCTGGGTATCGCCAGCAATGACACGGCCGTCACGGTCTTTGTGCATCTGGGGGTCGAAGATGCCTCCATCCGCCGCCTTGATCTGGCGGCGCAGATGGAGGGCGACTTGATCGCCCTGATGCGCGAGGCGGTGCCCGAGGCGCAAGGGGCCGAGGCGCAATCTCTGCACCTGACCGAGACATGCCAGGCTTTGCGCGACCGGGGCCACAGCCATATACGCCCCGATCTGGTGGAACTGGTCTTGCGCGGAATGGCGCAGGATGGGCGCGATCAGGGTTTGGGTGATCAAGGCGGAGGGCGGGGCAATCTGACACTGCGCAAGGTCAGCCGGAACACTCTGTTTGTCCGGGTGGAACGGTCGTGGCCGGTGGTGGAGCGCACCGCCGACCTGCGCAGGCAAGGGGCACAGGTGCTACTGGCGCATCTGGCGGGCAAGGTCGCGAAAGGCACGCGCGCCAAAGATATCCAAGTGGAAACCACGCTGGGCGACATGGCGGTGGCACTGAATGGCGATGCCTTGCTGCGCGCCGAGATCAAGGACATGACCCGTCTGATGGATCGCGCGCTTCTATGGTTGCATGAGCAACAGGTTGTGACACTGGGCCGTGGCCTGACCGTCTTCCGCCCGGCGATAACGGTGCATCTGAACCCCAAGGGCGGGCGGTTCACCGAACAGCACTTCGCGGCGCTGGACGAGCATTACGGGGAAACGACGATCCAGACCCATGTGATGGCTGCCTATGCCGCAAAGGGCCTGGAAGCTTTGGATCAGGCACAGCGCCTGTCCGAGGATTACTTCGTGCTGGCCCGCGACGCCTTTCTGCGCCGCTGGTTGCCGGGGCGAGGCGCTGAAATCCGGCGGCAGACCACGGGCACCTCTTGGAAGACCATTGTCGATGCGCTGGACAATCCGGTGCAAGCCGAGATCGTTCGAGATGACCGCGAGCAGACCAACGTTCTGGTGCTGGCGGGTCCGGGGTCGGGCAAGACGCGGGTGCTGGTGCACCGGATTGCCTATTTGATCCGCGTGCGGCGCGAAGACCCGCGCGGCGTCCTCGTCCTCACCTACAATCGCCATGCCGCCGCCGAGATCCGTGAACGCCTGCGCCGCCTGATCGGGGATGATGCGGCAGGGGTTACAGTGTCCACCTGCCATGCGCTGGCGATGCGGCTGGTAGGGGCAAGTTTTGCGGGCGACAGCGACGGCCCGCGTGACTTTGACGGGATCGTCATGCAGGCGGTGGCCCTGCTGCGCGGCGATGGTCTGACAAAGCCCGAGGCCGAGGCGCTGCGCGAAACGCTGATCCAAGGCTTCCGCTGGCTGCTGGTCGACGAATATCAAGACATCGGCCCCGAGGAATATGCCTTGATCGGGGCAGTGGCGGGTCGGTCACTGGACGACCCCGACCTGCGGATCAGCCTGTTTGCCGTGGGCGATGACGACCAGAACATCTATGCCTTCGCGGGGGCCTCAATCGAGTTCATCCGCAGGTTTGAGGTCGATTACAGCGCCAAACCGGTGTGGCTGACCGAAAACTACCGCTCCAGCGCGCAGATCATCACAGCCGCCAATGCGGTGATCGCGTCAGCAGCCGGACGTATGAAGGCCGGGCACGACATTGCCGTGAACAGGGCAAGGGCCAAATCGCCGCCGGGGGGCGTGATGGCAGCCCTCGATCCCGTGTCGCAGGGGCGGGTGTGCTTGTTGGACAGCGGGCCGGGCGACACGGCGCAAGGGGTGGCAGCGGTGGATGACCTGATCCGCTTGTCCAAGCTGGACCCGGACTGGTCTTGGCGGCGCTGTGCCGTGATCGCGCGCGACTGGCGGCGCCTGGAACCGGTGCGCGCCTATGCCGAGGCGCTGGGCATCCCCATCGATATGGCCAATGAAGGCCTGCCCAGCCTGTGGCGCTTGCGTGAGATGCAGGGTTTCATTCGCGCCCTGCTGGCAGACCGGACGCGGCTCTTGACCATACCCGACCTCGTGGCGATCCTGAATGCCCAGCCGCAGTCGCGCTGGAAAGATCTGATTGGCGAAGGCGTAGGCTTGCTTGCCCGGGAATTGGTGGAAAAAGCGGCACCAGTGCCGGACCTTGTGGAGTGGTTCGGTGAATGGGCGCGCGAGGCGCGGGGCGAGCAGCGCGGGCTGCTGCTGCTGACCGCGCACCGCGCCAAGGGGCTGGAGTTCGACCATGTGGCCATCCTGAACGGCGGCTGGGATCGCCCCTCTCGAAATGAGGATGCCGACGCCCCCCGCCGCCTGTTCTACGTTGCGATGACGCGGGCCAAGTATAGCCTGACCCTGCTGACCGACGGTCCGCACCATTTTGTCCGACCTGATGAACAGTCGATCCTGCTTCGCCGTGTCACGCCCGACGTTGCTGCACTGCCTCGCGCCCGCCTGCGGTATATCCCGCCCGACGCAGAACTCGTGGACTTGTCCTTTGCGGGTCGCTTGGCCGAGGGGCATCCTTCGCTGGTTGCTATCGCTGCCGCCCGCGCAGGCGATGCTGTCAACTTGTTCCACGACGGCAAGCGCTGGCAAGTGCACGACGCGCAGGGGCGCACGCTCGCCCGCCTTTCCCGCGCCTTCATTCCGCCCGAAGGGACGACGTTCCTGCGCGGCGAGGTTGCTGCCGTTCTGCGCTGGCGCAAGGAGGACGGCGACGAGGACTACCACCATCTCCTCCGGCGCGATGAATGGGAGGCTGTCCTGCCCGAACTGGTGTTCGAAAGCGACGCTTGACGGAGGGTTGGCTGGTGGATTGCTTTGGGTTTGCGCGATGTAGGCTTTGCGGATGTGGGCCATCAATCGGTCCACAGGCAGTATCTCGATCTGGAACACGGGGCAGGAGCCTTTCGGATGGGGGTCGATTGCGGGTGCGCAGGGCAGGGTGCGCACCTGCGAACCGCGCACCCAAAGGTGCGAACCCAGAAAAAACATGTCACGCTAGGGGAGCGTTGCGCCTCTGCCCCCCGCATACAGGTCCGGCTAGGGTGGAACCAAGGCCGGGGGAGCGAGGGGCAGCGCCTGATAAGGGCTTGGGGAAGCGGTCGATCTATCGCCCATATGTTCCACCAGCCTATCGCTTTTATGCCTCAGAACCGGAAGAAATGTCTCGCCTGAAGTTCAACGTGTTTTGCGGGTTATCCTGCGTGTTGGGCACGCTTTCGCGCGGGTTTCCGCCGGGTGTGGAAACCGTAGGCTCCGGCAGCTTCAGCTTGCGCTTTGTTTTCGTTTGGGAATTCAGCTTCTTTGCAATCGTCAAAAGTGCCGCTGCCCAGCGCCGCCACGCAGTCGATCGCACCACACCGGCCCGGATACAGACTTGCCGCCAGCGCATGCCGTCGGCCCGGAGCCAAACGATCCGTGCATCCTCGGGATTGACCAGCATCAGCCAGTCGAAACATTCCCCCATCCGGCTGATTGCGGCAGCGCTGGGGATCACCCGCATCGGCGCCTCGGGCGTGTAGCCGTAGGCATGCTTGGCCTCGTGCACCACCGGCGGCCAGGACGAGCCATAGCCACGGGGCCGGTCCGTCTCGGGCAGGCGGCGCAGGGTGTAGGCGGCCTCTTCGAAGCGGTCCTCGATGTCGCGGGCGGTCAGGGTCATGGCGCCTTCCTCCGGACCGCTGGTTGCGGTGCCTTGGCCGCGGGCAGGAGGGTGATCTGCGCGCCTTGCTGTGCCAGAAACCGGCGGATGGTGACGATCGGGTTGGCGATGGCCAGCAACTGGCCGGGCGTCGGTGCAAACTTGTTCTCGGCCCGCCGCCAGCCTGCGCAGGCCGCGTCGATGACGTCCTCGGGCAGATGCGCCAGATCCTCAAGCCAGTCTTCGGCAATCCCGGCGCGGATATCGTCTGCCAGTGCCTGCTGCGGATAATGCCCGATCAGCCGGGTGATCAGTTGCGCCGCGCGAGCGGGTTTGGCCGGGGTCAGGGAGGCTGCCAGCAGCTTGGTCACAGGCTGGATCAGCGCGATCTCGTCAGGCGTCGGGGTCGGTCTGCGCGGCCCGTGCCCGATCAGCCTTTTCAACAGCGGCGTTCCAGGCATTGCTGCTATCGCGGGCAGCGGATTTGTGGTGCTTGGCTTTTCGTGGGGCGTTTGCGTGTTCATCAGCAATTTCCTTCGTTTGGGGCAGGGGAGCTTCTCGGCGGGCTTTGGCTTCCAGAATGGCAGGGGTGAAATATCCCCACGTTCGGATCGGGTTTTGACCGGGATCGGCGGTGCGGCTTTCGATGATCGGCAGCACGTCGGCCAGCAGAGAACATCCGGCCTCGATCCACCGCGTGATCTCGAATACTGATCTGCGCAGCGGACTGCCCTTGCCGCGGTCAAGGCGGGCACCCGCAACTGCCAGACAGGCAGCCTGCCAATCGTCATTTGTCAGTTGAGTTGAGTTTTTTAGTATCAGTGAAGTATCAAGGGCGGCCACTGTGGCCGGGGGGTGGGGCCACAGTGGCCGGTTGTCAGGCGGCCAAACTGGCCGCTTGTCGCCATTGGCCGGTTGCTTGGAAGGGCCAGAATTGTCGGGTTCTGCATCGTCGTCCAGCATGCCCGGCGGCGCTGGTTTTCGCCCTTCAAACGCTGTCAGCAGGATCATGTCTGACTGGCGGCTGCCATTGCCGCGGCGGCGGGGAATGCGTCGGATTACGCCGCGGGTGTCCATGTCGGCCAGCACCCGGCGCACGGTCCGCTCGCCCAGCGCGGTCTGATCGGCGAGGGTCTTTTGCGAGGGCCAGCTTGTGCCGAACTCGTTGGCATAGTTTGCCAGCACCAGCAGGATCACCTTTTCGGTGACGCTGCCCGCGGCATAATCCAGCGCCCATGTGATCGCCTGCACGCTCATAGCGCGGCCGTCACAGTGAGACGTTTCACGATCGCCTGCATCAGGGCGATGCGTCGGTCGGCATCAGCCTGGCGCATCTGGCCCGCCCGAACAATGGCCCAATAGACCTGCTTGCGCATGTCCAACTCGCGCTGGGCCTCGGTGATCAACGCGGTGACCGGGAAGGGCAGATGGGGAGTGGTTTGTGCCATGATTGCCCCCTCAGCGCCGCGCGGCCACAGCGCGGCTGGTCAGCGCCTTGCGGGCCTCCTGCTCGCGCAGCCAGTCCCTTACAGCCTCCATCCGGTAGATCACCTTGCGCCCCACTCGGACGCAGGGCGGGCCCATGCGGCGGGTCTCCCAGCGCTGCAAGGTATCGACCGACAGAGTCAGTTCCCGGGCAAGGTCGACCCGGTCCAGCCAGCCGGTCAGAAGACCAGTATCAACCTCTGGCACCGCGTCGTCGACAGCGGTTAAGCCAATCTTTTTCATGTCTTTTCTCCATGCTCAGCGCCCCCCGATCGGTGCGCTCAAATCACTGATACCAAGCGGCGCGAAGGCTGACTCAGGAGGGGATTCCCAACGCGCCGAAAGTCTGAATCTATGGCGGCAGGTCTTGGGAGGACGTGGTCATGGGTACAGCGATAGGATTGCGGGCGGATTTTGAC
>Ga0209284_10005481_pt1 | contig 13095 bp, 16 predicted proteins | sample FRY03_FD_187211 | JGI IMG/M metagenome (GOLD analysis project Ga0209284, IMG submission 187211) | Freshwater microbial communities from Lake Fryxell liftoff mats and glacier meltwater in Antarctica - FRY-03 (SPAdes) (version 2) | ecosystem: Environmental > Aquatic > Freshwater > Ice > Glacier... | reverse complement strand
TCGAATGCAAATTGGGAATGCCATCGAACTGGATCAGGAAGTTCTTGATGAGTTGCTGGCCGGGATGGTTGAGGTCGGTTTGCTCAACGTGATGTGGCGAGATGGCCTGCCGGTATATCTGGCGGGGATCATGGGCATTTAACAGGCGGCTCAATCCTTATCCGGCATGATCCACGCTTCAAGGTGATTCGTACCCTTGCCTTTTTGGTTCAGGGCGAATGCTTCATTGTGAAGCGAGTCCAGCAGGGACATCAGGTAGTCGTACCGTCCGGCCCCTTTCTCCAAGAGGTCTGCCAATTTTTGCCCGTGAACGGCAAACCGGTTCTTGGAAGGCAATATCGGGGCCTTGTTGGTTAGTTGGAATGTGATTAGGTTCGCATCCCATAGTTCGTGGTCTTGCAGTTCAAAATACTTGGGGATGGTCCAGAACTGTGTGATTGTCCGTGGGTCGGACCGACTTGCTCCCTTTGTCATCAATCGCCTGTACCACTTCGGATCGACCTTGGCCGCTGGGTAATTTTGCCTGAGCATTTCGGCTTCTATGCCTTTGCAAGCCTCCTCAGCCGTCACTCCCTTCATGGCCGTCAGCAAGCGCAGATTTCTTGCGTACACGGCAGGCTCTCCCATGTATTTGGATTTACGGTGTTCGGCCCCCAAGCCATCCGTCTCGATGGTTCCCCGTGCGACGTTTTTGTGGACCATGTTCTGCGCCTTTCTGTTGAGCGTTTCGGCCAACATTTTTGCATGTTGAGACATTTATTGCAACAGTTCAGGACCTATGGAACGACAACCATAAACCTGAAAAAAAGAGAAACAAACAATGACGAAGAAAGAAGCCGCAGCCCGCAAGGTACTCACCGCATTGGTCACTTTTCCTCGAACGCCAATCAGGACCATTGCCGAGTTCATCAATGCTCATGGGATTGAAGGGCAAACAGCATCCGATTCCCAAGGACTGTCCTGGGCGGCACAGTCTCGCCATTACGACGCATTTCAAAGAGCGGCGATACTTCGTGGCGAATATGGGCGAAGTTTCCAACAAGACGAAGCTGAACCAGTACTCAGCCCTCCTCAGCAGCCAAAGAAGCGACTGTCCGGGAAGGATCAAAAAGTAGCCCGCCTTCTCGTAGTCGAAATGGTGAAGCTGGCCCGAACGCCAATCAAGACCGTTGCCGAATTCATTTTGGCGAACGACGTGTCGGGGGCGTCGTTCGGTAACAATCAAAGAATCAGCCAGGCGGCAGAAGACAGGCTACATGCCGTCTTTAAGAACGTGTCCCACATTCAACGTGCGGCCCAAAGAATTCAGTCCATTCGCAACATCTTCACTGCACGCAGCACGGCGATCCGAAACATCTCCGTCCATCGGCTGCTCCAAAAAGAGGGGCGAGCAGCAAATGATAATCTCATCAACCGGGTAAGAAGCGAACTTGTGATTGCTTCGCCAACTCGACCGGAAGCCCGGTTGAGAATCGTCGGCTGATGGGCCTCTCGCCAAATTGTTTTGGGTTAGGTCGAACCAAATCGACCTTTCACTCTCTGGGCTATTGAGAACACTCGCCGGGAATCAATCATCATTCCCGGCGTTTTCTCCCCGCTGTTTCAGCGGAATGCGAGCCGCCAAACGGCAAGACCATTCATTTACCAAGAGCCTTCAGTGTTGAAGGCTCGATGCCGTCGTTGGCTTGTTTTTTTGGGGAGATATATCGACATGGATATTCAGGCTGAAGACCGAAGTGTGACCGTAATTCACGGAGCAAATGACGGGATATTCACAGTTGCAGGAAGCATTGTTACGGAGGTTCAAAAATCCTTGGCGGACGCTTTCAATATCCCACCATATGCCATCGCCTTTGTAAACGGCGAAGAAGTCAAATCGACGTTTACTCTGAGTGCCGGTGACCGATTGGAGTTCGTATATCGCACTGGCATTAAGGGGCTGGGCGAACTGCTGACACCAGAAGACCTGATGAGCCGATGGCGCATATCGCCAGACGAATATCAGGAGCTTCAGGATTTGGGACTGCCGACCATCTCATTCAAGAATGGCATCATTCGGCATCCAGAAATTGCCGTCGATGACTGGTGGAAAAGCCTGGGCCTTCATCACACTCACAATGTGCAGATAGACGATCAGCGGGACGGTTCACAATCATGGCTCAACTCGGCTGTATCCGATCCACCGCTCACCCACCAGTTCGGCCCTCTGGCTGGGAACCAAGTGCAGCTTGGTTCTTGGCTCCACCCACATGAGAACCCAGACCCTCGGTATCTCAGAGGCAGGGCCGAAAGCGGTGTCATATGGGTCAGGAAAATCCACGCTCGGCATTACGAAGTCTGGTTCAGATTGAAACGAGAGTTAGACCACGCCCTCACACGTCGAGATAGAACGCTGATGAAGCCGCCTGAGCCGACGTGACATCGCACCAACTCACACGAAGCAACATGGCCTAGTTCAACTCCCGTATTGCTCGTTTACAAGTACAAAAAAAGACGTAATAGCTCTATGGAGGGCTTGCGATTGTCGCAGCCAACACTCGATCCATTCAAAGAAAGGTACTCCAGGACAATGAACAACAATGACGACAAGAGGTCACTAGACGAGTCAAGCATCACCATCGGATTATGCTATTCAGTGTTACTTGATGGCAGAGCGTCGTTTGTGAAGATCATTCGGTGCATCCCACCAAATCCTCAGGGGGCTTATGGTCCAGTGAAATGGATCGGCGAGCGTGTCGGAGAAGCTGAGGAGCCGGAGAATAAAGGGAAGCCGGTCGATCTTAAATTTAGCGACTTTATTGGCCGGGCAAAAGCCCGTGATATGGTGGGGCAAGCAATCCGTATTGGGTGGAAAACGGACAAGGATATTCATGTCTATCTTCACAGTTGTGGTGTCCCAATCAATATAGGGACGGTCGCATCGTACAAGTCTCAATATCGAAGCGGCTCGTTGTTCAAAAAGGAAGGCAAGGCAAAGCGAGATATTCCAATCGTCTCGCAGGTTGCTGAAGGGGTGACGCCTGCTGCACTGATTTCGGAGATAGTCCGGGTGGCAAAGATGGCGGGCGGTTTGAAAGCCCTTGGGGAAACCGTAGAGTCGATTCAGCAATCGCTGGAAGACTTGTGTGCATAGTTTCGCACCAAGTTCTCCGGGAACATTTTGGGAACCGTGAGACAGTGAGACATTCCCTGTCTCATTGTCTCAGCCTTTAAGAAACAAGGGTTGTATATGCTTCCTCCGCACACACTGGTCGTCGAGGACTTCGACGAATTTCGTGAACTGATTCAGTCCTGGATTGAAGGCCATTACGAATTGATGGTGATCTTGGGTGGGGCGGGCCTCGGCAAGTCGGAAACCATTGAACGGCAGATGTCCGCTTCCAAAGGAAAAGCGAACAGCAAATGGGCGTATGTCAAAGGCAAAATTACGCCGCTCAAGCTGTATCAAACGCTTCACGATTATCGGCTGCTGCCCATCATCTTCAATGACGTTGATACTCTGCTGAAAGACGAGACAAACGTGAGTCTGCTGAAGTGTGTCTGCGACACATCGAAGGTCAAGACGGTGCAATGGTCTTCGACCCACGCTGCATTCGGCACACTACCCAAGAGCTTCGATTCGATCAGCCAAGCACTGCTCATTACGAATTCGTGGGAGAAGGTGAGTCAGAATATCACTGCCCTCCATAATCGTGGCGTTGTCGTTTTGTTCCGACCGACCGCCTTGGAGATTCATCGTGAAGTAGGCGAAGGCGGTTGGTTTGAAGACCAGGAAGTGTGGGAATTCATCGGCAAGAACCTGTTCCTGATGACCCGTCCCGACTTCCGGTTTTATCTCCATGCTCGCAATCACAAGCGAGCCGGGAAGGACTGGAAAGACCTGACGCTCCGAATGCTGGAAACCGCATTAGACCAGGATGCAGGTCAAACTAGGGAGGAGAAGGAAAAGCTGGTCCACGTCGCCAAATTGCTGGCCGATTCAAAGTTCGACCAGATGAACGCTCCCGAAACAGAGCGAGAGAAAATATTCAAGACGTGCTTCGGTCGTGGTGGGTCCAGGGCGACCTACCATCGCCACAAGCGGAAACTGCTCGAACGACGTGGTGTTTTTGATATGAATGCCGTTGGCCGTATCCAGTGGCAAGGACCGACTTCTGCTCCGACTGATTTTGACATTAAGCAATCGCAACGCCGTGCCGCTTTGGAGTTGGAACGTGGCGAACTGGTGAGGGCTGGTGGTGTGCTGGGCGCTGATGATGAAGAGGATGATCTGTGAAGACCATGAACTGCCATCAAGCAACATGAAAGAGCGTGAAGTCGCATGAGATGACATCACCTCATAAATCCGGTTTACGGTTTTGAGTTTGCGTGGTATTAATTGGACAATGAAAACCTCAGAGGCAAGTCCGCACGTTAAGGATAAGGACAAACTCAAAAATGAAATGTATTCGACAATCCGAAGCAGATGACCCCAAAGAAATGCTCCGCTCTTCAAATGACAAGCTGATAGGATTTCTTATCCGTGGAGAATTCTGGGACGACTATCTGCTGTGTATCGCTACCGATGATTTATCGCTGTATTGCGGCGATGGTGATCTTCAGGGGGTGTCCGATCTTCTGATCTACAACCCTGGGCTTGAGGAAATTTACACCACGTTCGATAAGAACAGCGATGCTACCGAAAAGTCGCTGGAGTACCTTCGTAATGAGGTCGGCTTGAATACGTTCGAGCTTAATGAATTGTGTGGTCATGATGGACCTTCGATCGCCCTCGTGGAACATATTGTCAAGCTCGTGGCGGCTCTACCAGCAGCAGTGAGTAATCGTGGCAAGCCGTTTTAACGAGCCTGAAGAAAAGGTTATTGAGCAAACGACCCGACAAAAGCGGGAAGCCGGAGAAAGCCTGAAAACGATTTTACACTTTGCCACTTAGCGTGGTACGAATAGGGCAGCGATAAAAAACTTCGGTGACGAAAGAAATGTGCTGCTCACGGATGGCCTTGCACTTTGCTGGCGTTGAACGGATGCGACACGACCAGTGAGGAAATCCTACCAGTTTCTTCCATGACACTGGTTGGTGTGCTGCTCAGGCGCATTGGAAGGCAAAGCCTTCCCGCCAAACGGTCAGCAGTCAGTGCTGCCCTGTCTCGTTAGCGGCGAGGGCAAAGCACGCTGAGTCCCCGCCAGGAGCCTTTCCTGGCGGGGCGTTTTACAAATGTGAGTTAACTGAGGAGATATTTAGATGAAAGAAAATGAATTGGTATCCGCAAATGGTGACGCTCTGACGGTCGGTGGCTTTGGCATTTTCCTTATCGAAAGGCTCCAGCAGGAAATCATTTCGGAGGACACAACATTATGTGTGCTTGAAAGTATTGACCGACACAAAGTCCAAGTCTCTCCGGTCAGAAGGGCATGGCTTGCACCGATGAACTCGATGCTCGTGATAAGCCATGATCTAAATGATAGTCCCGTCATCATTGATTCAGGGCTGTCATTGAATTCCGATATGTCGGTCGCTGACATTCTTCAATACGTCGATGAGTGTCTTCAGCGGGAGCTTATCACAGTAAATATCCCAATTGCCATATTCCATAGCCTAAGCATGAATAGAGAATTGAACATCCTACGAGCAAAAGACAGTTACGTTCCACTTGGTGGAGGGGCGGCAGTCGTCAGTCCGCTAACGTATGAGCAATATGTTGAAGCGATTGGCGTTGGTAAGCCCCAACATAATTAACTTGCAAGTAAATCTTACTAAAGGCATCATCCCCAATGCAAAACAGCATCACAAAAGTATTCCAAAACGAAAACGATCTACGGCGTTGGTACACCGTGTTTCGCAGTGGAGACGACAAGCCAGAGACATGGATTGGGCCGCAGTCGTTCTTGCTTGGGTTTGAATTGACCGGGGAAAGTGACGTGTACGGCGAGGGTGAGGATGTTTCTGAGATTCCACATACTACCTGCTTTGATTGCGGGGTAATGTCCTGCACAGGTACTTGGAACGACTCGCTGGAGAATCTGCTGACCGAGTTTCGCAGAGGTGGCAGCATTCAGATAACCATTTACTTTGACGATCCTTTGGTCAATCCAAATGACTGGGATTGGCGATACGAGAATCCAAGTCCGTACATCATAAAACGCATGGAAGATTATCAAACTCGTAAACAGGCTTTGCTATCGGAGCCGTCCCCGGAAGATATTGTCGTTGGATACTACGAGGGGCGTGTGGATGCTTTCCTTCGGGCGGACGCATCTGAATACGATGTGGATATTTCCACTGGAAAAGAGGCGATTGAATATATTGCCACTTTGACTCCAGAAAATGAACAAAGGCTTATCAGCTTGATGTGGCGTGACATCATCGCCAGCGAACTGTCTGAGTATCGGGAAGTGGAGGTCGAAGAGTCGTATTTCCGAGCGAAAACAGAATTCGAGAAGCCGGTTGCGACAGATGGTGCCACTTTGTTCAAAGAGCCATTCGACTATCTTCGCATCTTGAAGACAGCGCATGAAGATTGTGCTGGGGAATAACAGAGTCTTCATCAACAGAAATAGGCACATCAGAATCGTCCAATCAGCAGCCACAATTTAATCACCACGACTCAAAGATCATGAACATGCAAACAACTGAAAGTTATGACGAACTCATCCAAGTGTCAGATGCACTCCGCCCGAAGATCGTGAGACTTGCAAACGGTCTTCGCTGGTGCTGGATCGCCGAATGGAGAAGCAAAGAAGCCAAATTCCAGTTTGGCGTCAAGATCGAAGGGCAAACGCTTTGGCATCCCATCGGTTTCTTGGCACGAGAGAACTCCAAGTGGATCGGTAGGCTCAATGAGCGTGAAGGCATTACGCCAGATGCTCATGTTGAAATATGGCGAACAGCCCGACAAGACGCAAAAGTCTGCCTCAGTGAAGACGAGACGGGAGTGGTGATACTGGTAAGAGGAACAATATCGCAATACGACCACGAATCAGGCCATCACATTTTTGAGCTTGAGTCGGATATTGCGACCGACTTGTTTAGCGGCCTCTGTTCAATCTTGGACAAGCTGAATGCCATGCCGACTCAACGAACAGTTGCAACGAGTCAAGGACCGTATTGCAAGATGAACGCCGACGAGGACTTTAATTTTTACATTTCGGGTCGATATGAGGTCGATCCACATGATCCGGGCTGCTTCTCAATAACCATCGACATCCAGTCCGCAGCGAGTCTGTATTCGCAGGTCAGTTTCATTTCTCTTCACCGTGGGAACGGTGATGAATCTGCGGGCTGGAACCAGCGGACACGATAGCGAAGTAATCACGAGGGACCACCAGAATGAACGACAACACAATCTCTGATAGCAGTCATCGAGAGGTTTATGACCGATTCACGGAAGGTCGAGGATGAGAACGAACCGCCTGAAATGCCTGCGTCTAAACTCGTCCCTGTCCCGGCTGTGCCAGTACGACGGTCCAGGAAGAAGTCGGAAGAGAACGAGGTCGGCTTCAAGTTCTTCCCACGGTGAAATCAGTTGTACGTTCAGCCTCTTCTGTGGTAGAATCACTCTCGTCAGGAACTTCTTTTTTGTGGCCGCTTTGCGAGCTTCCTGACATCTGCCTATGAGGGACGACGGCCCGAACCCCTCCAGGCAATCTGCGTGTTTTTCCGCATGAGTTGTGCGGAGCCGGGGATTGTCTGGACGTGTGGATCGGCTCTTAGCCGTCGATTCTGCCCCTCTCGATATTCCCTCGTCATCACGATGATTTGAACTTGTTAATTGGGGGCGATCCGTGGCCAAGAAGATCATCTACGTCGTTGTGTATTTGCGAATGTCGGATATTTCGCAGGACACAAGTATCGAGCAACAGCTTCAGCAGATCGAGGCATTTGCACGAAGGGAAGGATTCCAAATCATCAAGATTTACAAGGATGAAGGGAAGTCTGGATCGCATTCCGTCGAGAAGCGAATCAACTTCTTGGAATTGCTTGCGGATATTTCATCAGGCAAGTTCCCAGAGGTTCACGCAATCTGCTGCCTTGATCTTTCACGATTTGGTCGTCTTGATTCGATTGAGGGAGCATTTGCAAAGAAGATTCTTCGAGAGGCGGGAGTGGTTCTGGTAACTGTCCTTGACGGCGTGATTGACTGGCGTGAACAAACAGACCGAATTATTGATGCAGTATTGAGTGAAGCCCAGCACGACTTCTCATTCCGACTCAGCCAGAAGACTTTGAAAGGCAAGTTGAAAGCGTTTCAGGACGGTACGTCTTACGGATATAAGTTGCCGTATGGATTCGCCAGGCTAATCACCGCAGACGACGGCTCGACTCGTCTTGTTCGCCGAAGGGAGAAATTCACGAAGCCAAAGGGATGGTCGTGTGAGGTTGTTGAGGGGGCGCAGGATGAGATCGAAATCGTTGAATGGATGTTTCAGGAATTCGACGAAAAGGATGTTGGCTTTCGATGGCTGGCGTCAGAACTGAACCAAAAAAAGATTCCGAGTCCCACGGGGAAAAAGTGGCACTCGAAGGTGGTCCAAGACCTATTGCAGAACGAGAAGTATATTGGCGATTTGACACTCGGCAAAAGTGGCGACGGAAAGTTTTGGCGGCTTTCTGGCGATGAAGTTGTGCGGGCTGAAGGAAAGTCGGGCAAGAAGAAGGCTCCCCTCATTCGCAAAGGCGTGCTGCCTCGAATTGTCGAGGTCGAGTTATTTGACCGTGTACAAAAGAAGATCGAAGCACGGAGAGCGTCAGGGAGTTACGGTGGGAAAAAGGGTGGATATATCTTAAAGGATATTCTCCACTGTGGGTCTTGTGGTCGTCCGCTCTATGGGAATCGCAACACCAGTAAGCCGGGGACCGTGAAGAGGAAGTCAGGGAAGACGATCTATGTCTGCAAGACGGCCATCGCCTACGGAAAGAGTTGCGATTGTGGGCAGTGGTCGGTGTTTGAATCTGAAATGCTTGAGTTTTTAAGTTTCTACGCAACGCAGCTAATTGATCCGTTGGAGTTGGGAAAGGCGATGCAGGCCAAATCGGTTCCTCCACTCCAAAAGCAGGTGGCACAAATCCAACGGGCATTGGATGAACTCGCAAAGAAGATCGAGAGGGGAGCAGAAAACTTTCTGATCGCTCCCACGGAACTTACGGCAGAGTTATCGAGTAAGCTGCAAGCATGGAAGGAAGAGCGCAAGGCACTTGAAAACGAATTACACGAGTCCCTTGAGGTAAAACCAGAACTCGACCAAATTCGGAAGCTGGCGGACTTGAGGGATCAATTGCTTACGCTTCCGACGACAGACAAGGAATTGTCGATTCGCAAGGATTCGTTTCGGCGACTTATGCGTGATTGTGCGGTTCGGGTTGATGTCTGGTGGAAGCGGTCATCAGAAAACCGATGGGAAGTCGAACGAATTCGCCTTCAGATAGGTAAGAGGGCAATTGAGTTTTCTGGCTTCGCCCCACAATTCTTTACCCTCAGTTCGCTGAAGGTTTCAAATTGTGCGTTGATTGATCGGACCTTTTCAGGCGAAGAATTCCAGAAAATCCCGCAGAAAACAGTGGGTTCGGAGTATGTCTCACGCATACTCGGATGCACTCCGACGCTGGTTTGTCGGCTGGCCCGACTCGGAACGATCCCCAGCGAGTGCATCTTGCAGAATTCCGACGTAGCCGGGAAATGGCAATTTGACCGTGTTCTGATCGAGGGGTGGGTCGCAAAGCGGCTTTGCGGCAAGCCCACTTGATTTCCAAGTTTCCTCTTTTCCCTACCCTTCTTCCTGAACTCCCAAGGCGGCTCTGGTGATTTGTCAGCCCACAAACCCTTTTTCGCCTTTCGAGCTTCGTCCTCAGCCTCGGCCAGTGCCTTCGCCTTGGAGTATTGCTTGTAGTGCCAAGCCAGCCCCTCCTGAATCATCTCCAGGTTGATGTGCCGGTCGCCCAGGTGAACGTCGCCGAGAATCCGTCCGTACCGATCCTTCTTTTCCCAGGTCACGACGACTTCTTTTTCGCCGACCAACTCGCTCATTTTATCTTTGGCCTTCGTCCCGAACGCCTGCCCCTTCTCCGGGCTGTCGATTCCTTCGAGGCGAATCTTGTGCTGAACCTTCTCGGCATCGAGAACTGTGATCGTGTCGCCGTCAGCAATGCTCACGACCTTCCCACGAATCTCCTTGGCATGAAGAGAGGCGGTGATGAGCAGGAGCAATAGTGGGGCGGCAATCAATCGCATATGGAAGAATCTCTCACTCGGTTTGTCGCTCACCCATACTGGACGAAGACTCGTGAGCCTCCCGAACAGAGCCAGGAATTTTGCCGATGATTCGTGTATCTTAACGTAATTCTGACGCCTTTGGGCAGTCCAATCGAAGTCAGAATCCGGGACTGACTAGGCGAACCCAGCTTCGTGCAAGATAGTCATTTGATGAAAATTCTTGAGGGGCGTTAGGAGAGCCAAGTCGTGTTGAAACTGTTCATTGATACCTGCGTCTGGATCGACTTGGCGAAGGACCACCACCAGCACACTTTCCTACGGGCGCTGGATGCCCTGATGCGGGAGGGGAAGGTAGCGGTCATGCTTCCCCCACTGATCCTTGAAGAGTTCGAGCGAAACAAGGTGAACATTCTCAACACGAACAGACAAAGCCTGTCCAGCGCCTTGAAGCGGGCGAAAGACCTGCTGGATCAGCACGGGCAAGGGGATGGCAAAGCCGAAGCATTGGGGCAGTTAAATGCAATCGACCAACGGCTTCCCAGGCTGGGCGACCTGACCGGGATAACCGCCTTCGTGGAGCAGATGCTAGGACGGGCTGAAGTGATTCCAATCACCGACGCCGCCAAGTTGCGAGCGGTGGATCGAGGGTTGGCGAAGCAGGCCCCGTTCGGAAAGAAGAACAGTACGGCGGACGCCATCCTGATTGAAGCCTTCGCTGATGTAGTCAAGGGCGACGGGACGACGGGCCACCAATTCGGCTTCGTGACGCACAACAAGAACGACTTCAGCCAGCCCGAAGGCGACCACCGGCAGCATCACCCGGACTTCGCCGACATCTTCACGAAGCGGAAGGTTCGGTACTTTGCCACGCTAAAAGATGCCATCATGACGGTTGACAGCAACGTGGTCGATGACGAGGAGTACAGCGATCAGCCCCGTGCCACGGATGAAATTGTTGACGAGATCGGCGTGTTGATCGACAAGGTTTGGTACAACAGGCACAAGGTCCGGGAAGAACAAGTCGAGGTCGGCGAAATCGAACTGAGGCCGTATCCGGGCAAGTACGACCCGCACGGCATTGACCCAGAAATCTGGAAAGGGGCGATCAAATCGGCCAAGCGGGTAGAGGAAAAGTATGGCATCGAGAATGTCGGCCCTTGGAACGATTTCGAGTGGGGAATGTTAAATGGTAAGCTGTCCGCACTGCGCTGGGTTCTCGGCGAAGAGTGGGACTTCCTAGACACATGACCGGAGGTAAACCTTATGAGTAATCCGAACGATGTCTGGCTTTGTACATTCCGTACCGAACGGCAGAGCCGGACGGAGATCGAAACTTCGCTTGTGTTCGACACAAAGTACAAAAGGTTCCAAATTCGAGTCAGCCAGGACTACGAAACCCAGGCCAAAATCGAGTTCAGTTATTCGGATGCGGACGCCTACTTCGCCACCCACCAAGACGACCGGGAAATGGCCAAGAAAGCGATCAACGACCACATGGCGACGACACCGAAATACGAAAAGGAGATGAGTTCGGCTCTGGCGAGGATAAAGAGCCTCGGATGACAGCATATCACGAAGGCCACCACTAAAACGAAGCCGAATAGCGGAAGTTGAAAGACTCACTTAAACATCGTCGTTGCGGTCGGGAGTTGTCGGCCATCATCTGCTGTCGAACTCTTAGGCGATGAGGATCATACCGGCACGCTAAACTGCCGAACGGCTTTCGGTGCGTACTGCTTGCCATTGTGGACGAGTTCATACCCGGTCGATTGTCCAAACAGACGTTCAATGCCGCCATCTAGGTCCGCAAGCGAGCGGAGAACGTGTTCTTGCGTCAGAACTGGAGGAATGGATTGCGGCATGGAAATCAAAACTCTCGACTGACCGCTGGCTGCAATTCACCACGTCGTATTCTGGACCATCCAACGCAACAGGCTTGTGAACCGAAGCCCGGTCATCAAGATTGCTGCGGCATGATCGTCGTTTCTGATGTCGTATGAACCATGAAGTAAGTTGCAGCGCACCATGTAGGCGACTTCAATAAATTCATCCAAACTTAAACTCTCTGATTCGTAGTCAGCCTGCGGAGTCGATTCGAGTCGTCGGGGCGCACCTCGTCCCGCCCGTTGCGGGTCAAGCGATGGGATCGGCAACATAAATTTTACCTTCCCTATGACCCGGCTGTGGTAATGATGTTTCAATGCTGCGTGATCCTGGGCAACAAGGCACGGCAAAGTAGCCAGTTGCTTCCACGACTCTAGTTGCGACCAGCGATTTGGCGGATGTTGCTGTTTCCATTCACTTGCGTACTGATCGTATAGCAAGCAGGAATACATGAACGAGTGAAGCTGCTCGAAGGCATCTGCACCTCCTCTGCTCGTCTTGAGAAGCATCAATGCCATTGAGAGTACACGATCAATAGCCATAAATGTGATGGCTGGCGCTGTGGGACGAGTCAGCGATGCGCCTACATTTCGGAACCATGCCATCGCAATCCGTCTCCCTTGCTTCTCAAATCCCGGCGACCGCCCCCATTACCCTCCAACAATCCCCTTCAACGCCCCCTCGATCATATCCATCCGTGCCAGACCCGCCCGCAACGATTCGGATATGCCAGACTCGCCCCAATACGCACCGGCCAATTGCCCGCAGATGGCTCCCGTGGTGTCGGCGTCATCGCCCAGGTTGACGGCACGCAAAACAGCTTCATCAAAAGTCTCGGCATCATGGAAGGCCCACAACGAGGCTTCCAGACTTTTGACCACCCAGCCTGATCCCTGGATGGACGGTGGTTGCTTCTGGCGAAAACTGCCCTGGGATATTTCTTGAATCAGCGGGTGCAACGGCTTGATGTCGTTGAGTTGTTGCAACGACTTCCAGTCCGGGG
>Ga0209284_10005480_pt1 | contig 13097 bp, 12 predicted proteins | sample FRY03_FD_187211 | JGI IMG/M metagenome (GOLD analysis project Ga0209284, IMG submission 187211) | Freshwater microbial communities from Lake Fryxell liftoff mats and glacier meltwater in Antarctica - FRY-03 (SPAdes) (version 2) | ecosystem: Environmental > Aquatic > Freshwater > Ice > Glacier... | reverse complement strand
CTATTGGTAATTCCATTTGGAAAATCTGAAAAATTGCTCATATTACTACTTTATAAATATATATATATTTTTAAATATTAAATAAATATATACATTTAATTATTACATTTAATTATTACATTTAATTATTACATTTAATTATTACATTTAATTATTACATTTAATTATTATATATTATATTATTATTAATGAAATTGCAGAATTTTTTTGTAAAAACAAAAATGAAAGAATTAACAAAAAAACATCCTTCAATATGGACAAATAGTAATGTATATCAATTATTTTTTTATTATAATAATAAAGAATTTGAAAAATACAAAAAAATTCTCTTTATTTTATATAATGAATTTTTAATTGAAATTGAAAATAATATTCAAAACAAAGAATTAACATTTGATTTAGAAAATTTGAAAGAAATGAAAAATTATTTACAAAAAGATGAAGAAATTGATTTAAGAAATAAATTAGATGAACTTGAAAAAAATAAAATAGAAAATAATCAAAATGATAAAATAGATATATCAACACAATCAAATAATGATGATGATATTAATAATAATGATAATAATAATGATGATAATAAAAATAAAAAATCTATTATAAAAAATAAAAATAATAATACTGAAAAAAAATACATCAATAATTTACATGATGCAGAATTATTTACAATTGATGAAATAATAAAAATATCTGATGTTAAATATTATTTAGAAATATTTTTTGGACTAGGATTAGTTATATTTATATTTATAATTAAAAGTATATTTAGTGCATCAAATAAACTTATCAAAACTGATTTTTATAAATTAAAGACATTGAATGAAAATAATATATTAAATGAAAAAATTTTGAATGAAAAAATTTTGAATGAAAAAATTTTAAATGAAAAAATTTTAAATAGTAAATTTTTTGAAACTTTATTTGGAAATGATATAAAAAATGAGTTAAAGGATTTTATGTAGATAAAAAATAAATTTTTTATTATTATTTATTATTTATTATTTATAACTTATTAAAAAATAATAAGTTATAAATAATAAATAATATAAAACTATAATATAAATAATATATAATGATGTATGAATTTTTTTATTCAGATAAAAATATAAATATTATTAATAATATTATTAATGATGAAATAACTAAAGAATATAATACAAATATTAATCAAAATCATCGTAATATTATTAATAAAAATATAACTTTTGTTAAAAGTAAAGTATCAAAAAATACACCTAAAAATATGACAGATAAGGACTATTTATTATTAATGAACCAAAAAGTATATGAGTTATCTATTGATAATATTAAAAATGATATTGTAAATAATATTCAAAAAAATAATAATAAAAATATATCTAAAAATATAATTAGAGATACAACAAATATTGAAAATTCTTCAAGAAAAATAAATAATAATAATTTAAATAATAATGGTAATTATAATACAAATAATAATCTATTTGACAATGAAATAATAAAATCTTATGAAACCCCTCAAATTATTGACTATCCTAAACCAGGAAATAATGAAAAAATAACTTTAACAAATCAATATGAAAAAGTTCAAAATGAAAGAGAAGCAATTTATCCAAAACAAGAAAAAATTGATTTTAATATAAAAGCAGATGAAAAAAATAATACAGTTGATTTATATAATGATTTATTAGGAACATACAATCAACAACTACTAAGTATGGAAAATTTTGAAAATGAAAATAAAAATAAAAATAATATTGTTAATGAATTAGAAAATATTGACCAAATAAATTATAAATTAAGTAAACTAACTCCTTTAAATGAATTATTTAATGACGACAGGGAAGTTATTGAACCAGATTTAATTAATAAAAATATTGGAAATATACCAAGTTTTAATAGAAATGATACTCAAATCTTAAAACCAACTGATGAAATAAATATACCAGTAATGCAACAAAATGATGGAAGAATATTTGGTTCTACTACAAATAGTATGAGTAATATTTTATTAAAAGAACCTAAATTTAAATTATTAGAAAAATCTTATAATATTGTTGTGAACTCTAAATATAGGGATTTAGCTATTTACAGCAATACTAATTTTTTTCAATTCAAATTTTCACCAAGTAGTAGTAATTTTTTGTATAAAAATTATTTTGATAAAAATAATGTTTTGATTATTCGAGAAAAAAATATTGTTGTTGGAGATAATAGTTCAAATAATATTGGAGAAATTTATGATAATATTATATCTATTGAATTGAAAACAATTATTGTACCAACACATACTTATGAATATTTTACAACAGATATTAATAATAATAAAGGATTAAGTATATTTAATGATAATTATTTATTATTGGAAGTTCCAGAAATTAGAGGTCCTTATCAAGGTGGTGGAAATAGTATCATAAGAAATAGTTTTGCTAAATTAAATTTACAAAATAGTATTGTACAAGCTGGTGATTTAATAAATAATCCACTAATACAACCATTTACAAACTTACTTATTGAAGACCAATATTTTAAATATAGTCCAGTGACACATGGTAAAGTTGACAAAATGACATTAAAACTATTGAATAAAAATGGTCGTATATATAATTTTGGCATAGATAAATTATATATTAATAATATATCTAAGGGAACAGAAATAACTAATTTATGTGGTAAATTTTATTCTACTAAATTTGAATTAATTTTACAAAATCAGGAATATAATGATTATTGTAATATTTATTATAATATATGTAATTGTGATAAAATAAACAATATATGTACTTGTAATTGTAAATTAAGTTTAAATCCATTATTTAATAGTGATTTATTATATTTTTATTCAAAAGTTCCAAATAATGATCAATTTGTATTTTTTGAAAATTATATTAAAATTGATACACTAACATATGATCCACTAAATGGATTAATGTCCTTAAAATTATATTATAAAACAAAAGAAACAAATAATAAAAAAACAAAAGTAAATTTTGAAGAATTATTTAGTAATTTTGATATATATAGTTCACAAAATAGAATATATTATTTTGTATTTATTTATAATAATAATACTTATTATGTTAAAATAAAAAATATCAATAAATTTAGTATTGATTTAGAATTATATCCAAATTTACCTGATTTTAATCCTGATTTAAATAATATTAAAATAGGAATTGCTAAATCAAATGAAAGTGGATTGTCTTCTGATAATAAAAATTCTTTATTTAGTATATATGGATATAATGTAATTAAATCAGAAAAAAATATAGTCAATGATGTTAATATATTTACAATTGAAATAAATTATTCTTATGATGAATTACCAATTTATTTAAAAAATAACTGCTTTTCAGATGGAGATTTATTTTTAATACAAGATAAAAATCAGATATCTTATACTTTTCAAATAAATACTAATATTAAAGATTATGATCAGCTTGAATCTGGTTTAAATGAATCTGGAAATTTTTAATTTTTTTTATATAAAATAAAGTAATTATGTTTTATCTATAAATATTATAAATATTTTATAATATTTATAATATTTTATAATATTTATAATATTTATAATATTTATATTATTTATGAGTAATATAAATAAATATACTAAAATATCACAAGAATCTTATCCAATAGTATCTAAAGTACTAAATAATAAACAAAGTAAATTACTATCTATTCCTGTAAGTAATGCAAAAAGTATATCGGAAAAACGTAACTTTAATACAACTATTCCAAGTGCTATTCCAGAAAAATTTTTAACTAATAATTTACAAGAAAACACAATTCCTCAAACTAATATACAAATAATTCCTAATAATAATATTCAATGTACACAAAATTCTATACCTACCGCAGTAAAAATAACTAATAATAAACAAGTAAATGAAGAAGATAAATTATTAGAATTACCAATGAAACCAAAAGTCATTAACAAAGATACAGAAAAATTAAAATTTAAAATGTACAAAGAAGGATTATTATTATATCGTTTTGATTTAATAATTGATATATTACATTCAATGAACAAAATTGTTAAAAATATTCAATCTAATATTAAAAAAGATTATAAAAAAAATATAAATACATATCAAAAAATAAATAAATCTGAAAAAAATAATCAATCAAACAAAATAAAAAATAGTAATTTACAATTATTTAGTAATTTAATTGGATATTTTAAGAATAATTATAATTCAATACACAAGTTTAATTCATCAAAACTTCAAATAAATCCAGAAAATAAAAAAAAAGAATTAAATGCTTTAATTGATCAGTTAATGATATATTTCAAAAAAACACCCGTTGAAATTACAAAAGATGATAAAATAATAATAAATTATTTTTTACAAAATTTAATCAATCAGTTATATTTTTTATTTAATATAGACTTAAGCGTGGGTAATAATGAAGAATTTAATTTAACTCAATTTTATGATATTACAATTCATAATTCTATTAATTCTTCATCAAAATTAAATACATTGCCATCTAAAACCAATAATAAAACTTCAGAAGTTGATAAAATAAAATTTAAATTATATAGAAATGGATTATTGTTATATAGATTGGATATTATACAACAAATTATAAAATCTATTATTAGAATAATAATAAAAATTCAAAAAGATATAAGAATACAATACAAAACTAATCTAAATGCATTTAAATTAAAAAATAAAGATTTATACCATGTATCATATTTTAGTAATTTATTGGGAACATTTAAAGATCATTTTAATAAAATTGGTGATATTAATCCTAAAATAATTGATTTATCAAATGAAAATAAAAAAGTTGAACTTAATAATTTAATTAAATTAATGTTAAATTATTTTACAACAACACCAAAAGAAATTACAAAAAAAAATAAAATTAAAATTGAATTTATTCTACAAAATTTACTTACTCAATTATTTTTTTTATTTAACATAGATTTAAAAAATAAAAATACAAATAAACAAAATTTTAACATAGAAAAATTTTATAATATTATTTTAGAAACAAAAAAAGTATAATTTTTTTTAAATTTTATTATCAAAAATAAATTATATATAAAAAAATAAATATAATCATATTTAATTAATATGAGTAAAAAGAGTTATTCTATAAAAAAAGTTCTTCTTAAAGAAGAAACAAATAAATATTTAGATATAGAAAATGAAAGTAATGAAGACATAATTAAAGAAAATGAACTAAAAAAACAAGAAAATATAGATGAATTGAAAAAACAAGAACAAGAAGATGAATTAAATAAAAAAAATAGAGATATTGCTATTCAACGTCTTAAAGAAAAAATGAATAATGCTAGAAATATACGTACTGGAAAAGCTCATTTAAATAAACCTTCATATAATGCAAATCCTCAGCAAAATGCAATACAACAAATGATGAAACATCCTTCATTGGCGAATTTAAATATGAATGATGAAGGATCAATAAAACAAATCATTGAACAAATAGCATGTAAAATGACAAGTGACGGAAAACAAAAAAAACAAATGAAGAAAAAAATGAATGAAATGTTAAATAAAATGAAAACATCAACAGATAATAATGATAATAATGATACTCATAATTAAAAAAATATTCAAGATATATTATTTTGATTATCTAAAAAATCTTTTCTACAAACAGGACAAGAGCTTTTTTTTTTAAACCAATTATCTATACATTTTTTATGAAATGTATGCTTACAATCAGGTAAAATTCTTTTATATTGTTTATATTTGTAATTATCCATACAAATACTACACTCACTTTGAAGTATAGTATCATCTTTTTTTATATATATTGCTTTACCAAGAACTTCATTTATATGATTGCAATCATTAAAATGGGATATTTCTTCTTCATCTATATTTTCAGGATCCATTAAAAATTCTATTTCAAAAAACATTTGAACATTTTGATTAGAATTATGTGTTTCACCAGAATTAGAACTATTTATTTCACTATTATTAAGTTGATTTAATATAGGATTTAAGTTATTAAGTTCATTACTAATTCCTTCCAAAATATTTATATTATTATCTTGATTAATTTGATTTATATTTGATATATTATTCATAAAGTTGGTTATTTGTTGAATAATATTTTCATTTGTTTCACCCGAATTAAAATAAAATGTTCTTACATTTGTATTTTCATTGTTCAAATTATTTATATTATCATTATTTGAATTATTATTCAAATTATCCATTAATTAAATATAATAAAAAAAACTTTATATATTGTTTTTTATTATATTTAATTTCTTTCCTAAAATACTTACATAATAATATTTAATGTCTATTTCTTGAAAATAGATTGTAAAATATTTTTATTAAATGGTCTTCCAGATATATAATTACATAAAGTAGAACGCTGCTCAGAACTTAAAATAATTGGAATATTATTATTTGCTTTTTGCATTTTATATAAAATTTGCCATAATTTTTGATTTTCTAAACAAGTTTTTTTTCTCATTTTTGTTATAATATTTATTTAGATAATAAATATTATTTAGATAATTTTAAAGATTATATTCATAATATATGATATAAATCAACAACAATTATTTTTATGATTATTGTAATTAATAATACTGTTATGTTTATAATTATAATCAATATATATTTTTTTATTAAGTTCTTTTGATGTTTTGATTGTTTTACAAAGAATTAATTCTTCTTCATTATTATCCTTTTTATTATTAACAATAAATGTTGAATATATTTTATCTAAAAATAATTCAATAATGTCATGTATATTAATTTTATTATATTTTAATGAAGTTTCAATATAAATTAAATTATGTTTTTCAGTTAATTCAATTATATCATATTGACTTACTTTATGTTCTAAATCATTTTTATTTCCAATCAATAAAATTGGATGTTCATGTTCACATTTATTTTCATAATGAATATTTTTAATCCATTTTTCAAGTGATTGAAATGATTCTACATTATTTATGTTAAAGAATAAAATATATCCTGTTATATCTCTAAAATAATGTTGGACTATGGAATTAAATCGTTCTTGTCCTGCTGTATCCCATAAGTTAACTCTAACAGTTTTATCAAACATATCTTTATATAATGTTGTTAAATCAGTTCCAATAGTTGATGTTAAATAAGTATTATTTTTGTCGCTTAATAAATTAAAAAAATGTGTTTTTCCTGTACTTGTGTCCCCTACCAATATAATTTTAAATAAATAATCGTATTTCATTTAATAAGATAAAATATATTTATCTTAATTCTTTAAAAATTAAATAATGATAAATTATTCATATTGAATAATTTATTTTTATTTTTATAAGAAAAATATTATATAATATATAGTAATTAAAGTTTAATTTTTGTATAAATTTTTTATTACTTAGTTGTATAATTATAATTCATTTTTATTTATTTTTTCTTCTAATTTTAATATACTTTTTTTTATTTTTTGATTATAATCAAGCAATATAGGTATCATTTCTAAATATTTAACTGATAAAAACCCTTTGTTATCTTTTTTAATAAGTTCTGGATAATATTTTTCTATATCTTGTGCAATAAAACCAATATGTTCTTGATTATTTCCATTATATTTAAATGAAACCATATTAATATTATCTAAAGCATCTGAGTTAACAGGATTGTAAATAATTGAGTTTTTTTTACGCTTATCTGAAATTATAGTCATATCTTTACATTCAACCTCATCAGCAATTATTTTTTTATAAGTTCCGGTAATTGAATGAATATCTTGTGATTGAATATTTTGACTAATTAATTCTTTAGAATTTATTAATATAGCATCTAGACTATCTGTATTTAATTTATTTGTTTCAAGTATTTTCATATGAGCTTTATCGCTATCTAAAAAATTAGCTTTTAAATCTTCTACAATTCCTTTTTTTGATTCAATAAATTCACTTTTTAAATTTTTAATTGATCCATTATTAATATCTAAATTATCTGAACTTATATTTTTAGAATAAATATTATTATTATATATATCTTCAAAAATAGCTTTAGAAGAATTTATATTTTCAGAATATATATTTGGTGCTGTTAAAATATGTGTATTTGTTAAGTAAGAATTAGTAATATTGGAATTAATATTTTTTGAATAAATAGTATCATTATATAATTTAACTAAAATAGCTTTATCAACATTTAACTCATTGGAATATATTTGTTTAGAATTTAAAATATTACTATTAATCTTATTTGCATTAATATCTTTAGAGGAAGTTTCAGAAGAAGTTTCATAACAAATTTCTGAAGAGGTTTCAGAACAAATTTCAGAAGAATTTTCAGAAGAAGTTTCAGATGATGTTTTAGACGAAGTATTAGAGCAAGATTTATTTATATCTTCTTCACTTAAATGTGAACAACATAAATTATTCTTAATTATATTTTTAATATTATGATAACTATTATATAAAAATGGTCTTACATATTTTTTTTTAAATTTAAAATAATTAATAAAAATATCACTGTTATTATTATATAATCTAAAAGAAATAATAATAATAATAATATCAAAAATAAATTTATAATAATTTATCATATAATTATATTAGATATTAAAAATAGCTAATATAAAATACTAATTCTAATTTTGAAATAAAAGTATCTTTTCTTGAATTATTCGAATTTCACATAAAATTCTACTAATAATTACATCACATAACAAAGGAGGATCTAAATTGTATATATAAAAAATATATAATAAGCCTATCAAAAAATAATTGTTATAATATTCTTGGCATTTTATAAAATATTTATTATCTTCAGGATTATTATTTTTATCTGGATGACATTTTAATACAATTCTCTTATAACATTTTTTAATATAAGATTTAATTATTTCATCTTTTTCAATTGAAATCTCAATATTATTTGTATTTAAATTATTATTTGTATTTTCATTTTTAGTATTATTATTTGTATTAACATTTATATTAATATTATTATCAATATTATTAATATTATTAGTATTACTGTTGTCTTCTTGATTGTTTTTATGAATATGAATATTTTTAAAAATAAACGTAAAAAAATTATTCTCATGTTTCATAAAATTATTTGAAAAATCAGTGGATTTATTTTTACTATTACATTTTGAATGATTATTTAATAAATTTTCATAACAATTCATTATTTCAAAAATTTTATAAAATATATTTGATTCCATTCATATATAATAATATATTTTTTTAATTATCGGAATTTTCATCTGTTTTTTTCTTATAAGTTCTTTTAGGTTTATTTTTTAATAACAGCACTTCTTCTTGTAATTGAACAATTAATTTATTTTGTTCTTTAATTGCTTCTACTAATAAAGATACAGATTGGGCATAATTGACTGCTTTATATCCATCTTCTTTTGTTAAAACTAATTCAGGACATATTTCTTCTACTTCTTGAGCAATAAAACCAATTTGTAATTTATCATTGAATTTTTCTTTATCTATCCAGTGATAATGAACACCTCGTAAGCTTAATACTTTTTCTAAAGAATTATTTAATGTTACAATATTTTCTTTATATCGAATATCAGATGTCGTATGTGACCCAGCTATTAGATGTCCAGTAATTTCAACATCATTAGCAAAAGTACTATCTCCACTTATAGAAGCACCTCCACTACTTACTGTTAAAGTTCCAGAAGCATTAATTGTTGTAGCACCACTAATAGCACCTGCTTGAGTTATTCCTCCATTGTTAGCATTTAAAGATTTAACATTTGTATCACCGTCAGCTTCTATACTAAACCCAGTCATTGTAATTGTTCCCATTGTTAAATCACCTGAACCATCAATATTTGTAGCACCACTAATAGCACCTGTTTGAGTTATTCCTCCATTTGTAGCATCTAAGGATTTAACAACTGTATCACCATCAGCATCTACACTAAACCCGGTCATTGTAATTGTTCCCATTGTTAAATCACCTGAACCATCAATAGTTGTAGCTCCAGCAATAGCACCTGTTTGAGTTATTCCTCCATTTGTTGCATCTAAAGATTTAACAACTGTATCACCGTCAGCATCCACACTAAATCCAGTCATTGTAATTGTTCCCATTGTTAAATCACCTAAACCATCAATATTACTAGTCACTGATAATGATCCACCAACATTTAAATTTTTAGCAATACCAACACCACCAGCTGCTATCAAACAACCCGTGGTAGTAGAAGTACTTTCTGTTGTATTTACATATTCAACAATTCCATTATTACTACTAGTAGTTAGTGATGTTAATGTTCCAGATACTACAACATTACCCTTTAATCTAATTGTACCAGAATTACTATCGGTAATTAATTCTAAATCATTTGTAGAAGAATCAATAATATTTGTACCATTTTGTAAAGTTAATTTATTAACAGTTGTATTACCATCTATACGAGTATCTCCAGTTATAGTAGCACCTCCAGCACTTATTGTTAAAATCCCTGAAGATGTAATTGCTCCTGAAGCAAGAGTGCCTGTAGTAGAAAGATTTTCATCACCAAATGAAATAGCCCCACTGGAATCCGTTATATTTCCATTAATAATACTTAATGTTCCTGTTGTAAAATTAGCTTGTATAGTTCCTTGAGTACCTGAAAAAGTACTTCCAGTATCAGTTGCGCTAGTTAAATAAACAAATCGCTCATTATTAGCAGAATTATCCATACCAAAAAAGCCTATTTTTGATGAACCATCATTATATTTAAATTTAATTCCTCTATCTAAATTATCACTTGCTGTATCATCACCTAATTCTAAAATAGGATCTTTAATACTAATAATAGTTGAATTTGTGGTAGTTTGAGTTCCTGTAATTTGTAGACTACCATTTATAATTACTAAATCCTCGCCTCCTCCACCAATTCTTAATGTATTCTTCTGACTAGTATCAGTACCAATATTAATATCTGTCGCAGCACCACCTATATTAATTGTAGTGGCATCATTAAATAAATTTACAATTCCTACACTTGATTTTAAATCGCCACCATTTAATGTAATATCACCTTTAACAGTTAAATCCCTATCTATTGTGAAATCATTTATACCAGAATTTAAATTATTACTTCCATCTAATATAAGTGCCTTATTAGCAACAGCTGTACCATCTGTAATACCATCTATTTTAGCTAAGTCTACATAATTAATTGTAGTTCCTTTACTTACATCATTTGTTCCATCACTTAATGTAAGTTCACCTGTATTTGAAACTTTCAATAAATTATTTATGCCTAAAGTTCCACCTTTACTTATAATATAATCAGTTGTGTCAACATTAATATCAACACCAGTAATTATTTGTGCTGTACCATTATTTATTTTATAAATATCCACTGGATTTGTACTTTGAATTGATCTTGTTAACTTTCCATCGCTCATTTTATAATTAATAAATATATATTATTATAAAAATCGAAAAAAATAAAATCATAATTAATAAATTAATTAATTATTTATATTACATCTAATTTATATTTATATTTTGTATATTTTCTATGATTGTTTCTATATGATTATTTTGGATATATATATTATCAATATTATCAATATCTTCAACATCTTCAATTATCATTCCATCATCAGTCACGTTTTTATTTTTTTTAGTGATATAAGTGGTTTCTATTTCATCTCTTACATATGCATAACAATCGCATTGTTGTTCATAATAAAATATATTTCCACAATAAATGCATTGGTCTAAGTAACCATCATTTAATTGTGTTTCCATTTCCATACTTATTTTTTCTTGATAGCATTTTAAACAACATATCCATGTAGAAATATTTATAGAATCTGGGTCTAAACATTCTTTATTTGAACAAACAAATTCCTCACATTCTTCACATAATTGTAAATTATATAAAGTTTCACAAACAATACATTTATCTACAGGGTCTTGTTCAAAATTATTTTCCATAGTATTAAATATATAATTTATTATTTATATTTATAATGTTATAATTTGTTTAATATCTAATTAAATCAATTTTTATTATTATATTGTTTATATTGTTTATTTATATATTTATATAATTTTCATTAATATATTTTGTAAATATATATCAATGAAAATTATAAATTATTTTTTATTATTATTAACTCCAATAATTATTTATGCTACATCTACTTTTTCCAATCAAATAATACCTATCATAAACTTAAATACGACAAATTTATTACTTCTTAAAGGTGAAATAAATAAAGAAACTACCAATGTATTTTTACATAATTTGCATTTATTAGAAAATAAAAAAGATGCGTTTGTTTTTTTAGATACTAATGGTGGTTCAATAGAAGATGGAAATAAAATTGTAAATGAAATAATAAAATATAATATGTCATGTATTGTGGAAAAAGCATATAGTATGGGGTTTGTCATATTACAAGCCTGTAAAACCCGATATATATTACCTTTTGGTAAAATTATGCAACATCAAATATCATTTGGAATTCAAAATGAAAAAGCTAAAGTAGAAAGTTATATACTTTTTATAAATCAAATTGAGGAAAAACTAATTACTTTACAATCCCATAGAATTGGATTATCCTTGTTAGAATTTAAAGAAAAAACTTATAATGATTGGTGGTTATTTGGAGAAAATGCTTTAACAAATAATTGCGCAGATAAAATTGTAAATATAGAATGTAGTTCTAAATTAGTGAAAGAAACATATACAATATCCGATAAGAAATATTATTATACTTATTCAAAATGTCCTTTAATACCCAATTATATTGATAAAAAAGAAAAAAAACAAAAAAAATTAGATATTTTAGATATTTTAGATTTAGATGAATATTTTGTATTTATTTAGTTATGAAGAGCATAATATTGTGTCCATTCCTTTGCGTTTTTTACAAATAAATCATAATTTTGTTTATACTCCCTTGCAATATCTGGTACTAATGGGTCATCACAATTAGGGTCATTTAATAAGGAACAAATAGATAATAATAATTTGGACAAAGTTAAAGATGGGCTCCAATTACTTTTTAAAATATCTAAACATATTGCTCCTGTACTATTAATATTTGGATGATAAATTTTTGTTTTAAATAAAATATTAGGAGGTTTCATTGGATAATCTTTTGAAATATGAATATTTAATACAAATAC
>Ga0209284_10005479_pt1 | contig 13098 bp, 11 predicted proteins | sample FRY03_FD_187211 | JGI IMG/M metagenome (GOLD analysis project Ga0209284, IMG submission 187211) | Freshwater microbial communities from Lake Fryxell liftoff mats and glacier meltwater in Antarctica - FRY-03 (SPAdes) (version 2) | ecosystem: Environmental > Aquatic > Freshwater > Ice > Glacier... | reverse complement strand
CAATTTCGCTATGCTGATAATGTGGAGCATCATCTCTAGACTGAGTAGCAAAAAAAACAGCCCTATCTTTTAATTCTTTAGATGTTACAACAATAGCCCCTCCGCCAGATGTTGTAATTATTTTATTCCCGTTGAAAGATAAAACACCAATATCACCAAATGTTCCGCACTTTTGATTTTTATAAGTGCTTCCTAGTGCTTCTGCACTGTCCTCAAGAATAGGAATCTGATATTGATCAGCAATTTTACGAATTTCCTCGATTTTGTAAGGAACTCCATATAAATGAACTGCAATAATGGCTTTTGGTTTTTTACCTTTTGAAATACGATCAATTATTGCTTGTTCTAAAGCTATTGGGCAAAGATTCCAAGTTTCGTTTTCACTATCTATAAAAATGGGTGTCGCACCTTGGTATAAAATCGGATTAGCTGATGCGGAAAAAGTCATTGACTGACAAATAACTTCGTCGCCTGCTTTAACTCCCAATAAAATTAAGCCAAGATGTATTGCGGCTGTGCCAGAATTTAAAACTGTAACGAAATTTTTATTGGCTAAATATACTTCAATATCATTTTCAAAAATCACAACATTTGGGCCACCAGTAGTGATCCAGTTTTCATCAAAAGCTTGTTGAATAAAACTTATTTCAGTTCCACTTAGTTTTGGCAATGACAATCTAATTCTTTCGTCATTCATCGGTTGACCAAGTATTAGAATTAAAGCGAACATCGTCGTGAGATAAGTCATTCAACGAAAGTGTGCAAAATGAAATCAGTTTTGAATTGGATTCTAATGATAATATTGCATTAGCAAAACCTGCTGGAATTCTTAAGACTTTGCTTTCAGAAGATTTTAAAATTGTGCTAAATACTTCGAGGTTGGGCTCAGGATTTTCCCAATTGTCAATTTTTACATAAAATATTTTGAAACTTCCGGCAACACAATAAAAATTTTTCTCATCTAATTTATTACCTTGCCAAGCGCGGAGCGGCTTTTCATCTGAATTCGTGATAGTGTAAAATCGCTTAATACTATCAAATGAAAAATCATTAACAAAAGCTACTTCGCCTCTACTATCGGAAAAAACTTTACCTTGAATAGTTGTTGGTTTCATGGAATTTAGATATTGTACTTTTTTAGAATTATGAATTTGGTGGCATAAAGTGATGCAAATGCTATACTCAAAAATAGGTAAAAAACCAATTCAAAATTGTTTTGATAAAAATATATTACAATTACTGAAACAAATATTTGAAGAGATGCATATAACAAACTAACCAAACGGTGATCATACTTTAAATTGTTGCACAGAAGCTGATAATAGTGATAGCGGTGGGCCTTAAAAATATTTTGTTTTAAATACAATCGGTGCAAAATGGTACAGATTGTGTCGGCTGCATAAACAAGCAATAATAAAAGCCACACCACAGACTGCGTTTTCAACATGAGTTGCAACATCAGATAAACCATCCAAAAAGCGATAGAAATGCTACCAATATCTCCTGCGAAACATTTTGCTTTTTTACGGAAATTAAAAATTAAAAACACCGCACTTGCAATTAATGGCTAAAATATTAGCTTAATTTGCGAAAATTGGGCGACATATAAATTGATGTATAAAAAAGACGAGCACAGAACTAATGCGCCACCCCTTTTGAAGCCAAAACATGCGTAAAAGTCATCACTATAATTTTAAGGTCAAATAAAAGAGATTTTCGATCTAGATATTCTTTTTCGTAACGCACTTTTTCCTTATTAGACAATTCATCACGACCATTTATTTGAGCCCAGCCGGTAATGCCCGGTTTAAGTTGCTCTACACCTGCTACTACGCGCAACGCCATTAAATCATCTTGATTGTAAAGCGCAGGACGAGGCCCTACAAAAACCATTTCTCCTTTGACAATATTAATTAGATTAGGCAATTCGTCAAGACTCAGTTTACGCAATATACCGCCTACCTTGAGCACATATTTAGCAGGATCTCCCAATAAATGCGTTGCCACATTTGGAGTATCTTTGCGCATGCTACGAAACTTATAAATTTTGAAAAAAGTATAATTGACTCCCACTCTTTTTTGTTTAAAGAAAATGGGGAAACCATCTTCAAAAAAAATGAAAAGTGCTACCAATATAAATATAGGTAACAAAAAAAGGATTGCAATTGCTGCGAGTAGTCTATTGACCATAGTAATTCTTTAAGTAGAAAGTTTTTGTTTTAAATAGGAATAAAAAAAATCAATAAAATGCAAACCAATACTGTTTTCACAATACTAAAAAAACAAACCAAAGGCTGCAAAAAAATAACCCCACACATCATAACTGACTATTGAGGTTATAAGCACTATATCTTTAATTTTTTTGCATTTTTTGTCTAATACTATTTATTATTTTCTGATTTGTAGTTTTGTTAAGAAGCTATTAAAAGTCGTTACATTACCTGCGGCAATAAAAGTCTAAAATCTACTATCGTGAATTGTAATCATAATATAATTTACTAAATTCCCACCGTCTCATTATTCCTTAAATGATTGAAAAGTTCGTAGTAATCCTTCTCTTGACGAAACAGGTAGGGGTTTGCCAATAGCCTTCACAATCTTATCGTTACTTACCACATAATTCTCCGTGAGTTTTTGCAAACGTTCAGAATTAAGTGGTAAATTTAGATTATCGCATAGTTTGGCTATTCTTTTAATCCAAAGCGAAGGAATATTTAAAATCCTATTTTTCTTTGCTAAGCTTTGACCCAACAACGCTATCAACTCATTGGTCGAAAGCGCTTCATCATCGGCCACGTTATAAATTCCTGAAGATATATTTTCGTTTTCCAATAATTCTTTTATACTAAAACAAAGGTTGTCGATACTTAAAAACGATCGTTTATTATCAAAAGCTCCCAAAGGCCACGGCAATCCTTTCGCAACCAGTTGATATAATAAGTTCAAATTTCCTTTATTACCCGGACCATGAATCATGCAGGGTCTTAAGATATATACTCTTTTTCCTAACGGTAAATCTTTGGATAAAATATATTCCTCCGCTTGACGCTTTGCTATCCCATAATGCGTTTTAGGATTAGGAATGGACTCCTCATTCAATACGCCATCCACTACATCCGCTACAGCTTTTACGGTACTCATGAATATAAAAACGGATGCTTCTGAATGTAAGAAAGAATCAAACAATTGTCTGGTTAACTCGAAATTCGCTTCATAATAATCTTGAGGCGAGATTACTTTTTTTAAATCGTGCCTGACTGTTACAAGCAATATTTCAATGTTTAATGCATGTTATATTTTTTTATTAGAAACTTGGTGATTTATTAGATGTTAATCAAGTGTCTTTGTATATTTTATTTACAAACTATTTTCTTTTAAATACTCTAAAACTGATTGTGGTTTCCAGTTGTGGATGGTTCTTGCTTTTGAGTCATCAAAAGTAAGTGTGGAGGTAATTTTATTAATTTTTGATGAATTGATAGGTGATCTACTACCCAATAAATCTCCTATATAACCTAGGATTTTAGCCAAACTCAGTGGAAGATTGAATGGTTTTTTCTTATTTTTATTTACTGAAATAGCTGTACTAAGTTCTCTGAAATTTGGATGAATACCATCCGTCAAATTATAAATACCGCCAGTTGGGGCTACTAATGATATAAATTGAGCTACATCATTAGCTAAAACCATGCTTTTCCTCGCGTTGCCTCCACCAATATTTAAATAAAATCCTTTTTCTATAGCTTTTACCATTGCTCCCAAATTTCCAGGAGCATTTGCACCAACCAATAATGGCAATCTCAATATAGTACAAACTACCTTATTTCTACTACACCAGTTTGAAACTAATTGTTCAGCAGCAATCTTACTTAAACCATAGGGATCTTTTGCTAAAAGTGGATAATCTTCATCAACATTGATCCCTGAATCTAAGCCGTAAACACTTACTGAACTGATAAAAACAAATTTCTTAGGTAATCCTCTATTTTCTAATCCTTTTAATAAATTTTGAGTTCCTGTAACGTTAACATCATAAAATTGCCGCTTTTCAATTTCAGTTTTCGGTATGCTATGCGCTTTACCTGCCACATGAATAATCAGATCAAATCGTTCTTTAAAAACTGGCAATACTTTATCAAGTGAAAGTAGATAATCCGAATTAGTCCTAGATAAGGTCATTAGATGATTATTATCTGATAATTTCTTTTTTATATATAGTCCTAAAAAACCATTTCCTCCAGTCAACAATATTTTCATTACAATCTCTAAAGTTAATTTCTCAAAAACGAATTGTAAACATATAAAATAACTCTCGGTGGCAACAAGCGTAATGGAAGTTTAGTTAAAACATAAAAAAGCCACTCAACAAAATTTAAATGTTTAATTCTTAGTGCAAAGACTGAAAATTTCCATTCATTTTTAACGTAAAGAAAACCACTTCTCCTTCTTATAACCTCAATACCTGAGCCAGATCTAAAATTAAGTAGAGATTCCTGGATGTTATAAAAATTAGCGCCATTTTTTATCATTCTTATAAACAATGAATAATCTTCAAACAGAAGGATTCCTCCATTATAGTTTCCGGCCTCCAACACCTTTGCTTTTCTATAGACTACCGTAGGATGATTTATTGGGTTTCTGAACTTCGAGTATTTAAGTAGCTGTTTACCTTTCTCCGGCATTTCCCTATAACGTCTTAAATCTCCTGGCACTTTATTAAACTCTTCAACATTACTACCAACAACGTCTACGTCAAGATTAGCAGTTAAAAAATTAATTTGTTTTTCAAAACGATTTGGCACACATATATCATCTGTGTCCATTCTTGCCACAAGTTCATTTGAACATTCCAAGAGCCCAACTGAGAGTGCATTTCCAAGCCCTTTATTTTCACTTAGAGAAACTATCTTAATTAAATTAGGGTAGTTTAAAACATACTCAAGAATTAAGTCATCTAAATCTTTAGTCAAAAGACCGTCTTTAACCAATACTATTTCATTTGGTACTTTAGTTTGATTAACCAAAGATTCTAAAGCTTGTCTAAAGAAATTTGGAGATTCTTTGGAATACACAGACATCAAAACAGAAAATTTCATCATAACTTATTAATCCATTGTTATTGCAAAGCTAGTTTCCTTTAAACCCTGCTCTAATTCCATTATAAATATTATTAACGTACGTCGATTTTTCCTTTAAAAATATAGGGTAATAAAATAGTTTTACGAGATACTTAAAAAAATTAATTAGTTTCCAACTTAATGGAACGTAATTAATCCTTAGCAACTTTAGGTAATTTCTATATTGATAGAAACAGCGTATTGGAGATGGTATAGCTATATTGAATCCCATAAACTTTCTGTCAAATTCTCCTAACTTATGCTCTAGTAGCGATTCTTCACAGAGAAATGAGTTGTACCCTTTGTTTGAAGCCCTCCAACACCACTCAAAATCGACTCCATCTATAAACATTTCGGAATCCATATATCCAACAGCTTCAATAGCACTTCTATGTATTAAAGATCCTGAACTAATTATTTCCCTTTTTTCAATTATATTATTGCTTATATATTTACCTTTAAAAACTCTAGGCTTATAAGCCTTATTAGTATCGCGATTGATGGCTAAAGGACCAACAGCAGCAATATTAATTCCCATATTATATATTTTAGTGTGGGCATCTAATAAATTTCCAATCATATCAGAGTCTGGAATGCTATCTTGATCAAATAGAATTACAAATTCCTTAAAACTCTTATATAAAACTTTTTTAATTCCTATGTTTAATGCCTCAGCAATACCAAGATTCTTATTTAACGGTAGGTAAATTAGTGTGCCTTCCTTTCTTTTTGAAACTCCAACAAAAAAATCATTTATCACATGTGGTGTATTATCTATTAAATAAACAATCCCTACATCATTAAGCAATTTATCTATTAATACACTAACTAAATCGTTATCGGGAAAATACAATATCACTACCGCTCCTATATTTTTATATTTCATTTCTTTGTAAAGTATTTAATATTAATATTACTGCAACATGATTGGTATCAAAAATATACGGGTTAGTAAAAGCATATAGTACGTAGCAGAAATATACAAAAAACAAACCTATCTTATAGGTGTTAAAAGATACGTATATATTATAAAACAATAAAAATGCAAAACCTAAAACTCCTATTTGATTTAAAATATAGAGAGATTGTAATTCAAAATAAGTATCCCCTCTATAATCTCTATATGGACTAACAACTTCAATTGTGTGTCCAAGACCCCTACCAAACAAAGTATAAAGCGAATGCTCAGTCAAGTCATCCATAAGTACCGAAATTTGATCTGATCGAACTGACAATGATTCTTGCTTTAATTCCAGAGTTTCTTTAATAAAAAAAGCATAAACGGGAATAAACATTAAAACCACGATTAAGCTTACAATAGACAATCTTTTGATCAACATGTTTGTATTTGTTGACTTTAAATTAAATCCAATAAGAAAAACAGCTATTGAAATGAGAAAAGCTACATTTCCGGCAATAATACAACCTGTCAACAAAATAAACCTGACCAAATTAATTCGCGGGATTTTATAAAAAAAAGTAGTAAAAAAAGCTACAGGCAATAAAGCATTTCCTTTGATCTGTATCCTATAAAACCAACCGTTATAAGTAAACACGTCACCCCAGCCACGATTTTGAAAAAAAAATCTAATCGGCAAGTAATTATCGATTGTAACTAAAGTAGTTAAATAAAATTCAAATAAAATTAGCACTATTGCGTGAAAAATATATAAATATAAAAATATCGTTATTACTTGCTTTGGAAGAAACACAAAATACGCAAGTGAAATTAACAAAATAATAATACCAAACCTTGTAGCATTTCCAACATCATTCAACTGAAACATACTATGAGAGAAGTTTGAAATTAAAAGCAAAACCATTAATAAAAAAAATACCAAAAAATCCAATCGTTTAATCAACTTAGCATAAATCATTTTAAATCCAGCGAAAAAAATCATCACTAAAGAAATATTCATTATTGAGGAATAAGAATCAAAAGGCACTTGTCTGGAAAGAATAAGTAAAAAAATAAAACTAACCAAAGTTAGTAAAAAGTCCCTACTATTTATTTTAAACCTAGCTGAATGCATAATTTTTAGTTTTACTATATCTAGATCGACGGTACATCAAATTAAATAATTTAAGTAGTAATCTAATATCTATAACGAGTGAACAGTCTTTAAAAAAATATCCAACGCTTTCTACTTGACTTACCAAAATAATAATTTGACCTCTGAAAGCTGCAATAAAAAAATATTGAGTAGTTTCTAACGAACATATTAAATGCTTCCTGTTTGTAACGGTACCAGGCATTATTTGAAACAAAAGCAATAGCTCTAACCGTTGCTATATTACTTAAAGTATTTATATTTTTTCCAGCACTAAAAAACAATCTAAATAATTTTGTAAAAATTTAGTAACTTTTTCGCTAAATAGTTCCTTGAACTTCCTAAGTATCAAGTCTATATTATTCACGTTTTGCACATGATAGACTTTATCTACGGCGCGCTGCCCTTTTAGAGCATTGAATTTTTTGTGTTCAAAGTCTTTCGATTTTGGAAATGCTATGTAACTTCTATGTAAATCACTGCAAGGCAAAGCAACTTTGTCTATTATGCCCAGTAATGCAGTATCTAGATTTTCTTTACTGACGAGACCTTTCGTTGCGACCTTAAAATACTTGTTTCCACTCCAGTCATAAGTCGCTATTGCAGCTACTTTCTCTTAACCTATACCAGCAGTTGATTCATTTACGCCACGCTTTCTTGGTTGTCTGTCCAAATTGCAGTTTCTTTTTTCTGAATAAGCAAAGAAACGTCCTCACTTTCAACTAGGCCTAAAAATCCTTCAGGCGATACCGCTGAAAAAGGCGCAAGTAATTTATGGCGCAAGTCAAACGAAGTCTGTATTGAAATACCAGCGTGTTTTACTCACCTTCGCAAACCATAACCAAAATGCAAACAATATAAGATTGGACTTAGGGTATCCTTTTTCTAGATATTATACTACAACTTGCCGGTTATCTCGTTGAAATACTTTTTTCTACTAATACAAGCGTAGCGCTGAACGCGGTTGAGTTTTCCATTAGTATGTATATGAAATAAACTGCAATGGGGACAACTGCACGCTTTCATTTGCTCCTTATCACTAAACTGGTTGACCTGTAAGGTCAGTAATAACAATAAAAAACTATAATTTGCTGCAACTTTGCGTAGCAGTTTATAAAATAAGATTTAAAGTCTGACGATGCTACGTAAGTAATTTTTAGCGTAAATACAACACACCTATATTAGAACTTAGCCATAATACCTTACAAACAGAAATTTCAAAATGAATTTGAAATGATATTTGATTATTGATTTGACACTAATAAATCAGTGAAAATCCTAAAATTAGACATCTTTTTTAGCTTTTTCTAGCATTTTTACATTTTGAAATGTGATACTTTATTGTAATCAGTAACCATAAATCGTCTAATCACAAAACATATAATAGTCTGATTTAATAAATTGAATCAATAACGTTGTGGAAATCTACACATATCCAGAAATTCACTACAACTTCGAATCTATAAGATCTTTGTTTATAGCCCCTTCAACCAATTTAATTCGATAACTTAATAATCTCGTTGTAAACTCTCTCACAGCTTCCTCCATCCTGGAATTTATGAAATCTATTTTTAACGACTTCTCTTTCATTTTTAAAAATTTCCTGTTTTTCTTTAAACATCACAACCCATTCAAGAACTTCGTCCCAATTTTTACATTTTGGCCCAGGGGTAACTTCATTATAATCATAATACAGCTCTCTGTCTTTTTTAATGTATTTATCAAAATCAAAGGGAGCGAAGATTATTGGTTTATTTGTAAGCAAAAAATCAAAATATACGCTTGAATAATCAGTTATCAAAATGTCAGTATCCGGTAAAAGCTCTGCGACATCAACTTCATTCAAGAAATTAATACATTCATACTTAATGTATTCCTTTAACAAATCATCCTTTGGTTTATTAACGGGATGCATCTTTATATTAAGTATAATATTTAGTCTTTTCAATGTTGTATTCCATTTTTCCGCAATAAAACCAAAATCTGTAAACAAATCAATTTGATCTCCTAAATTATCTCTGAATGTTGGCAAATAAGTGATAGTAACATTTGGATTGTCAGAATATTTACAAGTAAACAGTACATCATTTCTAGGATAACCCGCTATAACGATATTTTTTGAATTAAACGCCGTGGTAAATTTTGATTTATCTTCTTCTGACGATGATATGATACAATCATAATATTCATTCGCAAAAGGAAAAAGTACTTGTTTAATATTGGAACTAAATTTAGGATTGAAGATTAATAAATCGTCATTCCCTATTTTTTTTAACGGTATCCCATGCCATAATTGTATTAATTTAGCGTTATTATTCAAAAACATCATGCCATCCGCTGCATTGGAATGTACAAAAATCGAATATTTGGCTCGTAGACCAACGTTAATTGCCTTTAAAGAATATCGCTTGTATACTTCATAATCTTTTAGTTTTAATTTATCTACAACCTCATCACTGTTTGTCAACCATATAGCTCTAATTTGTGGTTGAAATTCATTTATATATTCAAATAAATATTTACTGTTATCTGCATACTTATTACCAAACCAAGCTCCAAAAACCCAAATATTCTCATTTTTTGGTAACAATTTCGATACCCAATAAAGCGGAATATTTAACAAATACAGAAGTATATTTCTAATTTTTTTCGATAACATATTTAACGTTTAGACTTATCATTCAATTTACTACTGCGGCTATTTTTTATCAACAGTGGGTGCTACACTAATTGTTTTATTCATCTTTTTGAAATGAAAAATTATTAAAATCTTTGATGTCAACTGAGTAAGTCTAATTTATCATCAGTATTTAATTATCCTACCATAAGTTTTCTCTCCTTACCCAATATATTCTATATAACAGAACGAAAGATTCCGTTATAAAAACCATAGAGGCCACAAAATAAATGCTTAGGTTATTTGTAATAATCAATATAAGCAATCCAGATAAATGAATGAATGAACCGTACATAACACTCTTGTTTACATTCTTCGCAAAACCTAACGCCCCTAAAAGCGGATAACCCAATAGAATCGAAGGCACCACAATAAGTGCAGCCAATAAAAATATGTGAAACACTTCTATAAACTCACTTCCCAAACCAGAAGAAAATAATAGCAAAAATATATATTCTCCTATAAAATAAAGTAAAATAATTCCCATGGTATTAATAATTAAAGAAATAATAAATATTTTTTTAAAAAGTGCTATATTTCTCTCTTTGGCAATATATGGATAAAGTGACTGTGTTATAGGTCCATAAAATCCTTGCAAAGCAAGATATAATTTTTCTGCTATTGAATAATATCCTACCACTGTATTACTCGTATAAACCCCCAGCAAAAAAGCATTTGATGACGTATATATGCTTACGGATACCCTTGACAAAAAGAATTGCAAACTGTCTTTAAAATGTAAAAATATAGTTGCATAGCTTTGAATTTTGAACTTTTGATTGAAATTTTTATACACTACCCTAAGGGAAATCAACCCTCCAACTATAAATCCAAGCCCATTTAATAACGGTACTAAAATATAATCAGCTTCATTTTGTACAAAAATAAATATAGCTATTGTAAAAAACAGTTTTGAAATTATATTTACTATAGTTATGTATTTCATTTCCTCCATCCCTTGAAAATACCAGATAGGGAAAATTGCTTGACCTATAACCCCACAAAATGAAAGGTAGTAAATTTCCCAATGTAGTGAGAACTTCTCAAAACTAAAAATTACGAGTGAAATTATTGCAAATGACACACCTATAAGTATGAACTTTATCATCATAACAGAGCTAAAAATCTCTGTTAGCTTCACTTTATCATCTCTATAAATAGCTATTTCTCGAGTAGCTGAAAGGTTAAAACCAAAATCTACTAAAATATTAAAAAACACAATAAAAGCCTGTGCAAACATAATAAGACCAAACGTCTCTACACCAAGTACTCGCACCAAATAAGGCAAGGTTAGAAGTGGCAAAATATATGTAAATACCTGTAATATGAAAAGAGAACAAAAGTTTGACAATAATCTTTTCTTCTCTTTGGCGTTACTAATGTTTTTTACTTTTGTTAACATTTGTTAGTTCCACTCATAAAATTATTTTTATTAATCTACTTTTTTGTTAAGTTAACGAATCTTTCTCTTTTTTAAAATCTCGATATTAAACTACTGTTCAAGAATAGATTTTAATTTTGTTGTAGAAATTCCCTTTGTCCTTTCCAAATAAATCACTTCGCAGTACTCTTTTAAATCATCAAACTTGTTCTCCCAGTCATTTCCCATAACAAAAAGGTCTACATTATTATTTTTTATGTCTTTAACTTTTTGATTCCAGTCATTTTCTGGAATAACCATGTCAACATATTCCAAAGACTCCAAAAACTCTTTTCTTTTATCAAATGGTATTACACAGGCTTTACCCTTTACCTTATTAAATTCATCAGAAGATAGGCCTACAATTAATTTATCTCCCAAAGATTTACATCGCCTTAAAATCTCAAGATGCCCGTAATGCAATAAATCAAATGTTCCATAAGTTAGTACGACTTTTAATTGTTTACTTATTAAAGCCTCAAAATCTATTGTTATATTTTGTTCCTTATTTTCAAAAAAGCTAAAAAGTTTATTCAACAATGGAGTCCTATCTTTTATAGACTTCGGCCTCAATTTATATATCATTTTAATAGCATTTACACCTTCTAAAACTACAGTATTTGACAAATATTCTGGATTATAAAAACCTTTGCCAATTAATAATCCTAAAGTTCTATTTCTACTTAAATCATTTAGTGATGTAAGACCCACATCCCCATATCCAGCACTTAAAAAAAGCGTGTCCTGATTACCACCTAATGCGACTAATAACAATCTAATTTCTGAGAATGCTTTTGTAAGTAGCATAAATCTTGTGTTTGCAGCATTATATTTAGCATCAGTAATTCCTATAAAAATGGCGTAAATATTTTTTAGAACACTTAACAATTCAACACCTCTTATATCAGACGTATAATCAATATAGACATTTGTTCCGTCAATTATTCTTTTGATCGTATGGTATTGTTCTATTGTATTAAAACCTAGCGTAAACAATGACGGTGAATTATTCATCATTTCCTCAGCAAAAGTGCCGCCTTTCATAGTTATAATATTATTATTTGATTTGCTATTTTTGTTTAAATACTCAACGATAGTTTCCCCACCGTCAAATATCCCCTTTGAAAGATTAACTATAAGAGCTTTATCGCTAAAAAAAGGTTCTACATTAACAATGTTTTTAATTTCTACGCTTGGAATTGCGATAAAAACTACATCCGCTTTTGCAATCTGACTTCTATCACTTGTTGCCTTTATATTCTTGTTTAAAATTATATTAGGATAGTATTTGACATTACTATTACTTTCATTTATTTCTAAAACTTGATCCTCATTTCGAGAAAAAAGAATCAAATCATTTAATTTATTACTTGCCAATTGACTAGCAATTGCAGTTCCAAATGACCCTGCCCCTACGATACAAATTTTCATGTTGACTATATGATATTATGATGAATTTAATTTTTGTGCACAAACCTTTAACCAATTCTTCTCATAAGCAAAACATTGCAGCTTTCCTTAAACTATGATTTGTCCAACGCACTGTAATACGGACATATGTGACGTTAAAATATATGTAATCACACATCTACTTTTGAATATTCACGATAATTTTTTTTATGAATAAAAAAACAACTAACATAAGCCCACCAAAAAAACCTCCTACCACTATTCCCATAGCCTTTCCCAAAAATTCCTTTTCTAATGGCAAAATAGGCTTATCAATCACCTGAATTAACGGCGTTTCCTTACGCAAAGTTACTTTTGCTAATTCGCTTTGTTTTACTAATTCTGTCAAGATAGCTGTGTTGGCTTGCACATCAACCTGCAAGC